>ERZ1066135.214-NODE-214-length-46039-cov-18.394398_pt1 | contig 46039 bp, 39 predicted proteins | sample MGYA00382782_ERZ1066135 | MGnify/ENA primary metagenome ERZ1066135 (study PRJEB33369, sample SAMEA5778365) | biofilm metagenome | biome: Industrial cooling water; feature: Water cooling tower basin; material: Biofilm | place: United Arab Emirates | collected... | reverse complement strand
AATTGGACGGCGAATCGGGAGAGCATTCATCTGTGTTTGCCAGTCGATTGTGTTTAATGTCGAGTCGGTTGGCGGTTTGTGAAAAGGATGAAATCCATTTGTACAAACAGCCGATACTAGACTCGGTGAGACGATTAAAGGGAAGGCTCCCTCGCGGCATGATCACCGGCACAATATACATTCACGAATACTTGACTGCCATAACCGGCTATTTGATAGCCAATTCTTAGTGTTTGTTCTGTAAAAGAATTATTAAACCAATTTAAACAATGGCGGAAGAAGTGCAGCGCATCGAGTTCTTCCAGGTACAATTCATTGTTGCGAGTCGACTAATGACCCATACCCACCATAGGAAAGGGAATTCAATTTGAAAAGATTCATTGATGACCTCGTCATCAAGACACCACCCATCCACTCTACCCAACAGGATGACCTGTTACCCTTCATAACGACCTTTGAGTCGGCCTTGAAAGACCTCGAGTCGATGAGCAGCCAAGTGTTGAAAAGGCTGTCTATTGATGTTGGTGATAGTGCTGATTGTGATCATGATATGAAACCGGATATTGAGGGGAAAATCACTATAACAACAACTATTGCCACTTTGGTAAACACGATCGATGAAAAGGTACAGTTGGCAAGGGAATTAAAGGACACTGGGTTGAGTGCCAGTGTTGTAATGCAGAAACGGGACAGGAGCGCCTTTACTGCCAATGTTTTGGATCATCTTTACCGATTCATGGTTCAAAAGGATGAAAAGGGTGTCAAGGAGGAGCTGTTTACGCAAATAATACGCGAACACAACCTTGATGCCGGCTTGATTGTAAAGTGTTTGTTGGAGATTGCCAAGGAGACTGCAAGTGAGGAAAGTAATAGTGGATTGAAGCAAATGTGCATAGACATTCAGGATGCCGTCCTGACGCAGTACAGAGAGGCCTTGCGGGCGCAAGACACCATGCGTTTATCATTGATTTACAATCTTTTGAAGTGTTTTCAAATGGAGCGGACGGCGGTGGAATTGTATGTCGGGGAACATGCGCTTTTGAAACAATCCGACGTTAAACCACAATCTTTAGTATCCTTTTACAATGTGAATCGAGAGATGCCGGCATTGGTTCGATGTGGCCGAGAGGAACCAGAGGATACTGTATTAACTGATTTTTTATCCAAACTGAGCGACTTTGACACAACCGACATGGCCGTCATTTTCAAACAAGATTTCAACAAGGTCAAAGAGGAACTATTCGTGCACATGGTAAAGAAGAGATTGGCGCCGATGCTGAGAGAGTGTTTGAGGCAGGCCAAGCAGCACTCATTATTAGCCTATCAGAGACAACTGCATGCCATTTTCATTCAACTGACCAGATGGTGTTCCGAGTCGAGGCTTGGCCTTACAGTTGTTGACTCTATTGACGGAGCGCTTAGTGAGCATTTGGGCCAGGTGCAGACGCAAGAGCTCGACTGTCTCGACTATTACCTGAACATTTTGTGCTCCTCTTTGAATCAAAGTGGAAAGGATCAAAATCAAAAGATAATTGCTGTGGTGTGGTTCCCGGACGGACAGCCATTGGTAACCGAACAAATGAGCGACAATGACAAGCTGCAGAGGGCTTTGGTGTTGGTGACGGACGGGTGTGGGAGGATGCTCCGATTGACGGGACAGTGTGAATTTGTGCGCGTTTTGGACCTTTTATTGGGAAAAATTGCCGTTTTCTGTCAATTCCCGCAAGCAAACACTGAATCCATTGGGTATGACGTGAACGTGTTGAAAAAGGTCCAGTCTATTCACACCCAATTGACAAATCTGCAATTGTGGTTTGACAAGATGTTTTCGTTAATGTGCATCCAAGACCCGGAGCAATACATGGCGTGTTTGAATATGAAGAATGCTTTCATTCAAAAGCAAGAACAATTGATTGACAGATCGATGAATGCGAGCATAGCCACCTGTGCCACTTTCGTCAAGGAGCACTATGTCAAGGCGTGGCGCAAAACGCAATTGTCGATTGAAAAGACAAGTCAGCCTATGAGCCAGTTGGTCTCTTATTTGCAGCGAGTGTCGAGGGACGTGCAGGCAAATCTTGAATTGGGTTTGGTGAACGTGTACATTAACGACCTGTATACCCAAATCGTCTACTTGATAATCCATGAAGGCTTGTTGAAATTATCCAAAAACGTCGACTCGATGGCAGTGATTGTAGAGGTTAATCATCTCGCCTTGTTTTTGGGACAATCAGACCATCACCTTCAATCAATTCTCTTATCCTTGACAAAGCTGTCATCGGCGACGAGCAAGCTTGAATTTGATGCTCTCCTGCATCAACTCAAATTGGGGTCTGTTAATTTTGAATTGGTGAAGCCGTTCCTGAGGATGTAAATGTTGTAGTGTGTTTGTCTGAATTGTATACAGGTGAAGGCTGTATCAACGAGACAACCCACCTTAACTGTATCACACAAATTAAATGAACAAGGACTCGCCTTGCTTTACCCGGTCAGACGCTGCTGCTATTCGCATCTCTTTAAATGAAGAGAAAACAATGACCACTGTGGAGCCCATTCGAAACTGGCCCAACTGGTCTCCCTTCCTAACTTTTGCGTCATGGTTGCCATCTTTCAAGTCGAGGAAACAGTCGATGGAGGACACGTTCAGGGCACCCACCGGCACGATCGCCATATAGTTGCCATCCGGCATGCATCCGGTAATGCACAGGCGACTGTTCAATTGTAAAGTTTCGGGAATAAATTTCAAAAACCCCGGATTCACCGGCAGCTTCATTCCATCGGTTGGCGACAATTTTACATGTCGCAGATCACACGGACTATGGAAACGGTGATAGTCACCGGGTGCCAAGTAGACGATTGCATAGTACAAATGTGCGTTTGTGGCCCATGGGAACCAGGAAAACCATGATCGATTCCTCTGTCTCGTTAATAACCTTTCAGCTTCAGTATTGCCTAATAATGTGATTAAGTCTACATTGATTCCCTTTACACTTCCAATCTTTATACTATCAGAGTCAATCTCGCCGGAAGCCAAAACAGTCCCATCGCAGGGGGAAACAATATTCACTTTGGACAGTGGTCTTGCCCCATCTTTTAAGGCCCTCGTGAAAAAGGACTGAAAGGTGGGATACTCTTGTAATGGTTTGTCACACTCGTTCATATTGACCTTGTAAAGACGCGCAAAAGAAGAATACAAAAAGGGACGCACAAACAAGGGGACGGGCAGCTCGCTTACATATCCCGAAATGGTGCTCATCGTGTGCATTGGCAGGGACCTGAGCATCATGTACTTTTGTAATGTGACAGGGGGCTTTGCAACTCGCCACTCTTTGTAAGCGGACACGAGATTCAAGCCATACAAGCCAATGGCACCACCAGTCAACAACCGTCTTGCCGTCCGTGCTGTAGTCATTGTCATTTACCAGTAATTAAGTATTAGTGTCACCTACTGTACTTATAACAGCCAGGGTCAAAAAATTTTCAAATGTCCGCCAGTTCGATTGTGATCGGAATCACTGCATTGATTCACATCATTACCGTTGCATGTAGCCCTTGTGAGTTTGTGAAACTGTTGGGTGAATATGGTGATGACTCGACGTTGACGATGATGGATCGGTTCTTTCTCCGACAACAATACAGACAAGTGTTAACTAAAACAGACGTCAATCAGATCTGGGCAGAGTGGATGTCGAGTGCCGAATTTCGACTTGCCGTCAAGCCTTCATGCCGGCGGGCATCAGCTCTTCACGCAGCCGAAGTAGATTTGGACACTTTGTTTGATGCAGCTGTGGGTACACAAGAAGAGCCGTCTCTCAAAATCAAGCACTTGCTGTTGTCTGTATTCTTCCACACTGGGGATTTTAAGAAACGGAATACAGACGTGCATGTCGCCTTGGCCAAACTGCACTTTCCCGAGTACGCAAAATTGTTGCAAGAGGCTGCACACACGTGCCGGAACGATATTTCATTAATGTTTTCGAGCCAATGTGTTGACAAGGAATGGCTGGTTTGTGAGTATGGCGAGCTCAATGAGAACATTGACAATCCACGTTCCTTGTTACGATTATTACTCAGATCGGACAATAACAGCCTCTATGAGCATGTCTCAAAAGTGTTCTCCGCATCAAACAATAATTTAAAGTTGAAGAGAAGATGGGCAAAAGTGATCATCTTTTTCCGGCACTCTACATTCAAGAAGAAGCATGTCAACAGACTGATACGCTCAATCGGATTAACCGTTGAGCAAATCGACCGTTTGTCAGCTTCACAATCGTCGCAAACCGCAATGGACTCATTATCGGGCAACATTTTGTACTTTGTCGAGCCAGATTTGATTCCCGAAAAGGTAGACTTGTTTCCATTCATGAACACGGAAGCAAAAGTCAAGTCGATCTTGAAGCTCGATCACATTCAATTCTTAAGGACATTGGACTTGATTTTGAAAGATGACGCACGTGGAATATGCACTGGACTGCTTAAACAGGCCATTGGTGTAGGGGGAGATAAACTTATTGCCATACGTGCAGCAACAATCATGTTCAGACTAGACGGCAATGACAAGCTAAGTGTCATCCGGGATCTGTGCGAGTTTGTAGAAGATCCGGATTCAAGCATCACCAATAGTAGTGGTTTAGATTCACTATTGTGCATCGGGGACACCTTTTTTGCCACTTACCCGATGATTGCATCGAACCGGCCACACAAACTGTTCATGTTCATATGTAGTCAGATGCGTACAAACCACGCATTTGTAGGACTGTCAATCAATGCCATGTTCAAGCATTCACTCGACATAAACTCGTTGCATGAAGATATTCGAAATGGCATTCAACTGTATGTTGATGATTTGCAGGAGATTGTATATGAAATTCCAGACAGCATGTTCGAAATCACATCTGCTGGTCTCCTCAACCACCGCTTGTTTGTTTCGCAAATTTTTGAAAAGAGCCAATTCTTGTTTAACCAGTACATGGTTGGTTCGACTAGTGTTAAGAAAGTGATCCGCATAACTTTTGGTAACAAATCGGTACAAGTCCACATAACCGACAATCAACGGAACATTGACTATTACTACATTGCCGCCCATTGCTTTCGACTGACCATGCCATTCCTGCTTTCGACCAAGGAAGGCGAGGTCTTCTTGCCGGATGAGGGAAGCAAAGCTTGCGGTACACATGAACTGATGGTCATGCAACCAGAATATGCAAACGACCCCTTGAAAGCCGCCTTTGCATGTTTAGGAATCAACATTTATTTATCAAAAGTTTGATTTGTCTGAACTATCATTTAATATAATAAACACTCAAACTTGCTCAAAAGGGAATTCAGAACAACTGCCCTCGGAAAATTTGAATCAACAGGGAGCCGACCAGGACCGCCAACAACCCCAGGATAATCACCGGGCCCAACGTTGACTTTTGTTCGCGTCTCGACGTCAGCGGCCCGACCCGGCCACGCTTGTCAATGTTCTTGGCATACTTGGCCGACTTGATGCGCATTTCGGGGCGAGAAGGCATGTTGTCTTTTATGGTGTGTCTGCGTGTACAGTGAAAATGAGCAAGTTGACTTTGGGGGGGGGCACGGGCAAGGTGTAAATTACGACCACTAATGGGGACCGGGGTTGTGCCACATGACAAAATAGTCATAGTTGGCCAGTGCATTTTCTAGTTCACTTGACAATGTGTTCATCACTCCATTGGATGGTGCAGGTGCAGTGAATTTATGCACCACATCATGAGATGAATAAAAGATGGGAATGTTTGGATACTCGTCCGTATGATGTGGCAACGACGTCCATGTACACTCTGTGGGAGTTAATACTTTTTCAGGGTGATCAATTGCAGCCCCAAACATTAATTTCCTGTTGTCTTTCAGGGTGACAAGGACTAGATCGCGCCATGCTTGTACTGATACGGCATTGTTAATTGGGAGGAGTTGAGGTCTACTATCAAAATACTCATTGCCGGTGCCCAGGATTCCTGCGCCCCATCCGTACACCCTGCCCGAATCACACACTACAAAGGATGAAAAATGGCCAGCTGCGACATCGACAGCCTTGTAGTCTGCATTGTAGCCCCCTTCCAGGGTTTCCAATAATTGAGGCTTCCCTTCGTAAATGTCGTCAGTGTCGTCATTGGATAGCGAGTTCCACAGGGAAAACTGCCGTTGCACATCCACACCCAGCTGCCCATATTCATTTGATCCCCAAGCATAAATCTTGCCGGTTTCGAGCAAGATGAGTAAATGATCAATGCCCCCGACAATCTTTTTGATGGGGGCATTGAACCGAAAATGTCTACTTAAATTGTCTCTAGTCCTCTCAAATACTGCTTCGTTTGTTTTTAAAGAATCACGTTTCATGTAATGATCCTTTAAACAACCAGGCACAAGAGGCCTCCTAATTAAGGCAGACTGTTTGATTGCCGAACCAAACACGAGCCTCTCCAAAAAGCCCAGCATTTGCAATGACCAGGGTCATCTACATACATTAATGGAGTTGTCGTTGAACGAGGTCGACTTTGTCAAAAAGGCCTTGAAGGATGGCGCAAAGAGACTCGATCACCGCGCCCTCCATGATTTCAGACAAGTATTTCTGCAGCCTGGTCAGCGACCCGGACAGGTCATGGCCCGTATCGGGGACACCAAGGTGTATGCGGCAGTGACCGCTGATGTGGTCATCCCCCCGCTGGACCGTGCCTTTGAAGGACAGCTGCAGGTCTTTGTGGAAGTCTTTCCGGGCGCCTACCCTCCGGACACCCTTTCCACCGATCTGGATGGCTCGAAAATGTCCCTGCAGCGCTTGCTGGATCGCTCCATCAAAATGTCCAAATCAGTAGACACTGAGTCCTTGTGCATCCTGCCCGGGCAACGGGTTTGGTCCATCAGAGTCGACGTGCACGTTTTGGATGATGATGGCTCGGTCGGAGATGCGGCCGTTCTAGCAGCCATGACTGCCTTGAGCATGTTCAAGCGGCCAGCCGTCCAAGTTGAAGAGGGCCAGGTCAAGGTGTTTTCCGAGTTTGAAAAGCATCCCGTCCCATTGACAATTATGCATTTCCCCTTTTCCTGCACGTTTGCCTTTTCTAGTACGTCTGTTGGTGAGGGAGATGATCAGAGTGGAGATACCAAAATGGAAGACTCTTCAATTACCCCTAAGGATCTTGTATTATGCGACCCGTCCTATATGGAGGAGAAAGCCCTGGACGGCTGCATGACAATTGTGATGAATAGACAGGGTGAGCTGATTGGCGCCATAAAGGCCGGGGGTCTGCCATTGGCGCCAGACTGTATAGCCGAGCAATGCATGACATTGGCAAAGGCGCGAACCGCATATCTGCATGACGCCATGATGGCCTGCGTCAAAGCATTATGATTGTCAATTGCGGGCCCCGGCTACCCGTAAAGTTAAATTAAACTCTCTCATCATCATCATGTTCGTTCCCAGCAAGCTTGCCGTCCTTTTGCTTTTCTGTTTGTTGTCCCTCTCGACAAGGGTATCCGCCAACAAGGAAGACAAAAAGAAAATGTCGGCTGCCTTGGCCAAAGTGCAAGATTTGATCAAGAGGAACTCGGTCATTGTCTTTAGCAAGACCTACTGCCCGTACCATTCTGTTTAATTTATGTAACCTAATATTCACTCCCGTAGGTACTGCAAAAAGGTAAAGACCTTGTTCACCCAAAACAATGTCGACTTTGAAGTGGTCGAGCTGGACGAGGAAAAGGACGGCGCTGATATGCAAGCAGCCTTGGGGGAGCTGACCGGTCGTCGCACTGTCCCCAATGTGTTCCTGGACGGGAAATCGATTGGCGGGTCAGACGACACCTTCAAATTACACGACAATGGCAAGCTGATGCCCAAGCTGCAGGCTTTGGGTGTTGTGGGCGGATCAAAAAAAAAGTCGGAAGAGGGCAGCGATCGTCCAGAGCTGTAAAACGGCGGGGTGTAAAGGGTCAATTGGGGGCGAAGAAGAGCAAGGAGAGAAGATTATCTTCTGTTACAGGCCATTGAGCCATGGACAATTTTACGCTGGCCTGGTAAATATTAAAAATTGAATTATTGCCTTTATTCCGGGGTGCGTTTCATGCGGTGAGTAGTGTATGATTGTAGGTATGCATTACACCCTATGAAGTGGCCATTTCCCATCAAGTTCATAATCAAAACAAATCGATTTTAATAGGAAATGAGCGGGTTACTTAGTGTTTCCCAAAATAGAGCAAAAACGGGCTTTATAGAGCGATGATTGGCTGTTTCCATGGTCTTGTTACCCTTTTCGTTGCACCGTCAAGCCAATCATCTTTCTCCATTCATGGTCAGTGGATATATAAGGTTCAGGGGGCGTATAATAATCGTACACACACAACCACCCAAACAAGCAACAACCCACACCCACATCTTATTAACGAAACATGAAAACTGCGCATCAGATCGTCGTCGAATTGGCACCCAATGTTCCCGTCCCCACTGGCAAACGTTCCCGCCTGATTGCCAAGATCAAGGGCAAGTGTTCGTCAATGGTGAAGCGTATCAAGGCGTTGACTAACTGCTCGAAGAAGAAGGATGCAAAGAGCAAGATTATGAAAGTGATTCCCAAAGTGACCGAGAATGTCGTGATTCCCGAAACCCCGATTTCTGTTGTCTCTGTTCCGACTGCCGATATCGGCTGCTATGATAATGATGCTGTGAAGGTGATGAAGAGAGAGGAGCCAGTCATCACTGATAATGTCGATGACTTGAATGAGTGTTTGGATGATATGATCATGAGACTGATGATGGTCACCCTGTTGAGTGACATCCTTTGCCTAAAGCCAGTTGCCAAGAAAGCCTGCACTGATGACGCGCCTTTAGGACTGAACCTATTGTTCCCCACCCAGCCATCGTATTCTCCTCCCCGCCCCACTCTATTCAAAAAGCCTTCCCAATCGAAAAAGATGATTATTCAATTCAAAGAGGAACAACAATACCCAGACCAGCATCTATTCCTGCGGTCAGCTGGAACCAAATGGGGCGATCTTGAGCTCGTCAAGGACGCTCCCAACAAATGGTCCGTGGAACTCCCCAAATACACTGGATCTTTTGAATTTGCCATTTATCGGTCATTCAAACCCAAATCCAAAATCGTTTGGGTGAACAATTGGGAATATGAATACAAGCAGATCTAATAGCAGTTGGTGAGCGCATGGAATGGACATTTGATATGAACGAACCGGTTTCAAATGCAACTTTAATAAACTAAATTTGAAACGACCGGGGTTGGCTGTTTCAATGTACCGCCGCCGGACTCGTCATCACAGCAAGCAGAGCAAGCAAAAGGGACCATCTGGAAATGAAGACACTGTGGGCAAGTACACCTTGCCAGAATCGGCATACCAGGATGCCGGAAAGCCTCGCCTGATGACCCTGACCACCAATATGGCCATCACCAATGTCGACTCGGACTCGGCCGTACTTGACTTGTTTGCACAGGGCGGGGCACTCCGCCAGGCCACCCTGCAGGACATTGTCAACCGCTTTGCCAGCGCCTGGAAGGAGAACCCGCTGTTGGCGATGAAATGTTTGTTCTACTTGCGCGACATTCGGGGAAAGGGCCAGGGTGAGCGTCGCACCTTTAGGGTTTGTTTGGAGTGGCTGAAGCGTCGGGCCCCCGGCACCTTCACACTCAACCTGGAGCTTGTGCCCCAGTTTGGCCGGTGGGATGATTTGTGGAGGGCTAGCCTGACCGGCCCTTGCAGCCAAGAAATCATTGCCTTTGTCAAAAAGCAGTTGCGGCAGGACAAGGAGGCCCTTGCAGACGAGAAAAAGCCAATCTCCTTGTTGGCCAAGTGGTTGCCGAGCGAGAACGCCAGTTCAAAGGAGACGATTGCCCTCGCACGCACATTGCAACAAGCTTTGGGCATGTCGGCAAAAGAGTATCGCAAGTTGCTGAGTCAACTGCGCGGTCGCTTGGATGTCGTTGAAAAGCGCATTTCTGCCAGGGATTGGGCCGGGGTTGTCTATGAGCATGTGCCATCGAAAGCCGGCTTGCTTTATAGATGCGCCTTTCAAAAGCACGACCAGGAGCGCTATGAACAGTACATTAAGGATGTAACGGTGGGCAAGACAAAGATCAATGCATCTGTATTGTATCCATACGACATTGTCCGACAGGTTGCACAGATTTGCAATAATGAACCATACGGCCAAGAACTGTTTGAAAATGTGCCGTCCAGTACAGTGGACCGGGACAGCCTCGACGCCATGTGGAAGGCCCTGCCAGACTATTTGGCAGAAAACCCGCACAATGGCTTGGTGGTCCCGGACGTGTCTGGTAGCATGTTTACTAGAGACGGAAATGTCGCACCCATCCACATCTCCGTCTCCTTGGCAATTTACTTTGCGCAGCGTTGCAAGGGCTACTTTGCGGGTCGCTACGTCGAGTTTTCCTCTCAAGCGGCCATTCGCACCCTTGAAGCCAAGAATATTTGCGATGCCTGGGAAGAGGTGAGCACGAGCACCACCTGGTGCGGCTCTACCAATCTGCAATCAGTCTTCGATGTCATTTTGAAGGCGGCAAAGTCAAACCGAGTCAGCGTAAGCGACATGCCCAGTGTCCTGTACATTATTTCGGACATGCAGTTCAACCAGGCCTGCAACAGTAACGCACGGACCAACTTTGAGGAGATGCAACGGAAATACATGGCTGCCGGCTACCCAATGCCGACAGTCTGTTTCTGGAATGTGAATGCCGCGTATGGACGGCAGTCTCCGGTGACTCGCGACGAGAATGGCGTCATGTTGGTGTCTGGGTGCTCCCCGTCCATCTTTTCCCTGGTCATGAATGGGAAGACGGTGACGCCCTATGAATTGATGTTGGAGGCCCTGAATGATGATCGCTATTCGTGTGTGCAAGTAGCAGCTGCCGATTCCGGATGATTTTGATGACTTGGCGCCAAATCTTGCAATAGTAAAAAGGATTTTTTAATACATTTGTCCGCACTGAATAATGGCGACTGCATCGGCAGGAACCGACTTGTCCGTCAGAATGGCCATCAGTTTGTTTAATACAGCCTGCCCCTCAATCACCCTTCCAATCACCTGGCCTTTTTGTTGTTCATTATTCTTACCGGCACTCATGTGAATGCAAAACTTGCAAGTGTTGTCGATCAAAGTGACCGTACCTGTATGTTCAATCGCACGCTCTGCGTCTCGAGGAAAACTGTCCCCATACACGCTCCTCCCGGCCTGCCCGTCAAAGTCTCCCGACACTATCGACGGGCCGGAAATCAAGTTGACAAGGCTCATTTTGTATCCGATCGGCTTGCCGTTCCATCCGGTGCACAAGTTTAAAAAGGCTTGGCTAGCGTTTGGCGCATGGTCAGTGTCCAACTGAATTATCAATCTGCCTATTAGTTCGCCGTACAAGCCAAAGTCTATGAAAGCGGCGGTTGGCATGTGTTCTGTATGGTAATACAATATGAGCAGAATACGGGTAGTACAAGTAGACAGACACTTACACTACTCTACTAGCAGTCTATACCCCGGCACACCTACATACAATAAGCCAATATTCGATGCAACGCTTCATCGGTCGCGTCGTCGGTACGGCCATGCAAAAGACCGCCAAGGTGTCGGTGGAAAGGTTGATGATGCACCCAAAGTACCCAAAAGTCCTGTTGGTCAAAAAAAATTACCACGTCCACGACCCGCTTGAACAGACCGTCGTTGGGGACATTGTTGCCATCGAGTACAAAGGGAAGATGAGCAAGTTGAAATCTTTTGTATTAACGGACATTTTAAAGCGGGCGCGCGAGTACAAGGATCCGCGGACAGGCAAGGTTTACACGTCTGCGTGATTTGTTACTGTTTTTGTTCACATTGTGTTATTGGTTTTGTTCATGTCGTCGGTAGTGTTCATGTACTAAAGATTTAAAATTACATTTTTATTCCCCTAAATTCCGAAAATTTCTTCCATCAGATCATGGTCATTAGAATCTAAACGACGATTAAAGACTCGGTCAAAGAGGCCAACATGCACAAGGCGGCGCGACATTAAATGACAAGCCAACTCTTGACTCGACTTTAGGTCTAATCGTTCCAGTTCGACATCCAGACGGTCAAAGGACAATCTCCTTGCAAAATCTGGATTATCCTTTTGCAAGCACTCTAGCAATTCCCCGTACACGGTAAACTTTTTCAAAAGCTCTTCGGCCAGAGGGAAAGCACATTTTTGAATGGGGGCAGCCAGGCGCAAACAGTCTAAAGCCTCCCTCCAGTTCCCACTCGCTCGTTCCACATCTATTGCGCGCTTGACCAGGCACATTGGGTGTAGACGAGTGAGATCAAGTTTGGCTTTGATTTCTTGGATGGACATGGTCACGGGTAAGGCCAGGAACAAGACTGACGCATCTTCAGTACACTCCACTGTGTCAAAACAGGCAAGGTCTCCGAGACTGGCTTGTTCCAAATGGTCCATCAAAAATGGATTTTTATTATTAATTAATAAACTTTAATAAAGGAAACTAGTGAATCATCGGGCACTCTTTGATCATGTGGCCGGTGCCGTGGCATCCGTAGCACTTGAAGCGGCGTTTGATAGGTTTCTCACAGACAACCGGCATCTCACAAATCTCTTCACAAGCGTTCATCGGGCACTCTTGATCATCACACATGTGATCATCACTCTCTTCCATACACGCATCCTCTGCACTGCACTCCTCACTCAGTAAAGACTCGGCATCATCGCAGAAATCATCGTCGACGACGCTCTCCACTTCAGACCCTTCCGAGGAGACGAAATCAGACCAGGTGACGGCCTCTGAGCTATCGCTTGAATCGTCCTGCGAATCCATGTCAAGCTCTTCATCCTCAGTCTCGACGCCGTCTTCGTACAGGATCTGGGACGCTTCGGCGGCTTGCTCCATGGCCTCTTTTAAAGATTTCGGGTTTGAGTAAACGTCGGATATAAAGGCGCGCAGGGTCGGTTTCAAACCACACTGAAAGGCGAGAATCTTTGCGCTCTCTTTCTGGTTGGGAGACATGGAACGTAGGTATACCCCGGTCAGTTTGGCCGGGGTGTTTTATTCCGTGTCAGTTCTCTTAATCCAATGTGTGTTACAGTCAACTACGATCAGCAAGTATTATATTTAAAAAACATTAATCAACTCACAAATGTCAACGGGTATTGTCACTGATCACGTGCATTTCGACATCGAGGTGTTCCTTTTGCTTATTACCATCAGCGCTGACAAACTTGCCCTCCATGCCCATGATGGCTTTCTTAATGTTTACGCGTTCCAGGAACAAGACCATTCGCTGCTTTTCAAGCTCGGCCTTTTCCTCCAAGACATTCTTTTCCAAGCTCTCCAAAAGCGTCATCTTCAGTTGTACTTTTTTCATTTGCGCCAAGAGAATGGCGTCGCGGAGATGCTCGATCGTCTCTGCCTCCTCCTTTGCCATTTCGTGTGCCTTGGCCGCAGCCAAGGCAAACACTGACACCGCCGCTTCGTCCTGTTTGGAAATGTCATTTGACAAGGCGGCAATGGCAGCCTTTGCCGCGGTAGCCGCCAGCTTTGGATTCACCAAGGAAGCCAAGAATGCAACTGTTCCGATCACTGGATTCTCCAAGTTTGTAAAAGGAGAAACTGACGGATTCTTCATTGTGGAGATGTCATTTAAGCTGTCTTCAGTGCCACAGTCCAGGCTCAAAAAGTGCATCACACAGGCCTCCTTTGGTTTCCCGGTCTGTTCGGATATTTTGTTCCAGTCATTTCCATGGGTCTCGATGGCCTCCAGGAGTTTCAATTCTTCCTCTTCTGTCCATTTTTGTTCTATTCGGGTTATGGGAAGCTCAACGTGCACATAGTCTTGCGAGCTTGTGCCACCGATAAGCTTTCCCGACGCAAAACAGACTTCGCAAAGAATCCCATTTTCACTCGATTTAGTCAGTCCATAAAATGATTTTAGGCATTCTCCTTTGCACTGCCGGCACATCTTATTCTGGTGAGTGTCGGGAGGTGGCAAGAGGTCCGAGTGCACCGGGCGCCCCTTTGGATACACCAAACCAACGTTACCGCCGGTGTTATTCAGGTCCAGTTTGGTGTTCACTTCGTAATTAATGAGGCCCCACTGCTCCAAAAAGGCGTGTATTTTGAATAAGCTGCCCACGTCCAACGGCAGCATCCGCCGGCAAAAGGCCACCGACAGATACTCTTTCGGCCTGGCCCGATACGTGGACACCATAAACTGCCGAGTGGACAGGTACGTGCTGGTATCAGACTCGTTTTGTGATAAGAGGTCGGGAAAGGCCCTCCTTTCAATGTCGTGTATCTTTTCGGGGTGGTACCAGGCTGCCTGACTGGGGATCAAGACGGAAGGATTACTGGTTTGATCCAAACTGGGTGTATCGGCCGTATTAGGAACAGTCGACGTTGAAATATTCAAATAAGTCATTTGGAAGTGTAAGACCAGGGTTACCGTTAACTAAAGTTTTATTAGACGAAACCGCCCGAGTTAAAACAAGACGAAATCCTTTTCCGAATAAATTTCCGCCATGTTGACTAACAAAAAGCCGCCCATCATCATCAAAGTGGCAATTACATGGTAATATTGGATCACATACCCGTACTGTAACCACCCAACAAACAAGGACAGAGGTGTCATGAAGCTCAAACCAATGGCCACCGTCAACGGACTGGTAAACAAAAAGGCCGCGTTCCACAGATAGTTGGGGATGACCGTCCCGAACAGCGAGTTCATGACAATTAAAAAGGCAATGTACGCCGAAGGAAGCTCAAACCGATCGAAACCAAGGAAATGTAAGAGCATGCACCCCGGAACGACAATCAAGGACGCATAGGTGCCGGCAAAGGCAAACAACAGCGAATAACTGAGTCTCGACTCATCCCCCTCCGACGCCACTTTAAGGTAAGTAGAGTAGGCGCCGTAAAAGACGGCCGAAAGGACCCCCAGCGCATTCCCTAAAAGGGTCATTTGGGCGCGCTTCTCGGCCGCCCACCAGTCATTCCAGTTGAAATAAGCAACGGCCATGATAGTGATCAGCACCGAACCCAGCTTCATCGCTGAAACGCGTCCCACCCGGGCCAGGCGAGAGAACAAGAGTGTCCACAGACTGCTCGTACACGCCATCAAAGACGCCGCAAACACGGTCGTCTTAGCAAACGCATAGATCATGGCAATGTTCCCGGCCAGGTATAAGGCGGCGAAAATGACTGCTATCCTAGCGTGCTGACCGGTGGTCAGCGGTGACTTCCTTAGGGTGTTTTGTGTTGTCTCCACGTCTTGGTCATCACTCTGAGAGTCGTCTGCGAAACGACACCTTAACCGCTTGATCGGGTCCGGGTATCGAAGGAACAAAAAGTATAATTGCAAACCGCAAGCATACATCATGTTGACGAAAAAGACGTGCGGGTACTCTTTCGCCACCTGATCAGTCGAAAAGTTGGACAGCGTCCACATGAGCACAACGGCAGCCAACGAGGCAACTCCAAACACACGCAAGTAGACGGGTAGAGTAGGCTTCTTTTGTGCGTTCACCGGTACTGCCAGCATATATCTTTTGCTATCGTCCATATAAGTGTTTCTTAATTACTAGTCGTTTTTATGTGGGTGGGTGTTTTGGTCCTCAGACGGAGAGGTGCGAAAAATACAAAGGAGAAGCGGCCAGGGTATCAGTTTAAATCATAAGCGGGAGCCAATCAAAATTAAGCTATTGCTGCCACATTAAGCTTGATAGGATAAATTCTTCGTAAGAGTGCAGATTGGTGTATGGCATTGATGGCTGATGAACAGCATAGTCTTTTGGTATCATAATAGAATGTACTGTCGCTGTTCCGGGCTTGGACTGAATTCTTTTAATCTTTCGCGGTTCAACATCGAATTTCTGTATCCCGCTTGTTATCGGTTTGAAGGGCTCCACCTTTAACGAGTGTAGTTTTGGTTGTATTCGCTGAATGATTATACTGGTTTTTTGTGGAACGCTAGCTTGTCGTGCAAATATGTTTAAACGCCGGCAGAATCCATGGCGCCGAGACAAGAAGCTCATCAACTGCTTAATCATTATGAAATTATTTATTAAACTTTTTCAAAAGCGGCATTCTTACGCGCTGCTTGCATAAAGGGCATTCTCCTTTAGTTCGAAGACTATCCGACCAACAATGGAAACAAGCAATGTGCAAGCATGGGGCTTGAAAAGGAACTTCAAATGGGCCATGACAGATGATGCATTTAGACGATGTTTCCGGTTTTAAAACGTCTTCAGGCAATTGTTGAATGCCGACAGACATGTTTGTGTTTGCCATGAATTCCTTCCAAGTGCGTTCGTGTTTTTCAGGGACAAAGGCGGAAAACCCCATCAAAAGTTCCACCTTTTGCCATCCATATCGTGAAAACAATTCATCGAGAAGGGTGAATAATTCAGATATGGTCACTTCGCGAACCTTGTACCTTTTTAGGGTCATTTGAAACGATTTAAAGTCGGACGCATTCAAGATCTTTCTAATCTTGTCCATGTATTCTGTCGCTTTGCCCGGGTTGAATTTTGTTGTTTTCACTGCCGTCGGTTGGGTTTGGGATGATAGCGTCTTGAGGGCGTCGCCAATCGTATTGGCATTGGCGTTTTCATCTTTGAATACGACTGGCTCAAGCTTTTGCTTTTCCTCGTAAGCGGTCTGGGTAATATTTTCAGGTTGTGTTGGTTGCTTTGGGATGAAAACAGGTTCAATTGGTCTGCCGGCAGAATGTTTTTTGTTTTTGAAAAAGTCGATCAGCCGTTGCTCAAAGTCTTCAAAATGTTGTTCGATTCGGATTTCGGGACGGAGCCATTTGGACAGCAAACTGTGAACACGGGGCTCTGCAAAACGCAAGTCAGCCAAAATGATGGCGCCATAATCACTGCGATGGCGAATAACACGACCAATTGCCTGATTTACGGCTCTTGATGATTGTTGGTTGTACCATTGACCTGGGCTCAACAAGCCTCTTTCTTTGTTAGTGTCGAGGTATTGCTGTTTGAGCACGACCTTGGGGTCCTTTGATGGAGGAAATGGCAAACCAACAACAATAACCGCTCTTCCCTTTTCATCCGCAAAATCTAAACCCTCTGACACCTTTCCCCGACAAATGGAAAAGAAGACGGCGCCCTTGCCTTGCTTTATAGCCGCATAGTAACGCTCCATTTCCCTTTGCATTTCGCGACGATCCTTTGGCTCATACACGATTTGCTTGTAATTACCGATGGAATCGAGAATGGACGGATGATTGTTCCTCCTCACCTTCCATTCATTCACGCACTCTTGCATCATGGAATAAGAGGGAAAGAAGACTAAAACACCATCTGGCGTGTTCTTTACCACCTTGATGATAACCTTTCCCACTTCGATCTTGCTGGTTGGGTCGTTTCGCCTTTTATACTCGGAAGATATTTCGTCGCCCGATGGGCCTCGTTTCAAGATGGACACTCGGATTTGCTCCTTTCCAATCACATGATCATTTTCCAACATGATCGGGAATGGTCTAAAATGTAATTGTTATGAGACGAGGAATGATTAGAAATTGTACACTTGAAGATCCGACGCAAATGAAGATAAAGGCGACAATGTACCAGAAGTGAGAATGATCGATCTAACTCCCTTTGATGCAAGCTCCTTCATGGCTAGACCCGGATTGAAACACCAGTAGCACACCCGACGCGGTCCTTGCGGTTCCTTTTCATTCACCAGCTCCATGTAAAAACGGAAAGACAATGGATCATTTCGCATGGCTTTCTCCTGAACTTGGGAGCCCATCATGGACGGATCGCTTGTGGTGAACGAGGAAACCCCAAAAACGGCTCGCAAAAATTCAATCACCGAAAATAAGGATGCGCATTGCTGCGTAGGATTGTTTGCGTCCGAATTCGGCCCTTCGGCTTCGTCCCCTTTCAGAGAATGGCCCTCACGCAATAATTCTCCCCTCATGTCAGATAAATCCGACAAGATTGTCTGCACATTGTCTGCTCCAATCTACGCCCGATTAATAGACAAAAAATATACCTCAATGGATTGGAGCATTTCTATAAGAACACCAGAGGGGGCCGATAGTTTACCGTAAGAGTCGAGCTGATCTGTGGAGAATAATTTGTGCAGCGATTCGAGCTTGTTCATCATTGTGCTCACTTTTGATCGATTGAGGGACGCGCCTGCCGTGTCTTTAGATGATGATGACATCTTTCCCTGTCCAATGTATTCTAAAAGTTCAGATATTTCGGCGCGCGCCTTTGAAAACTCGGAAGACGCAATTTCGTGCGAAAAAATGTCGCAACAAAACGACTCGATGTTGTGTGCCTCGTCGATGACGATGATTGCGTTTCGCAAGTTCATCGTCATGGACTGCGAGGTGGCAAAGTCTAACAAATAATTGTAGGGGAGCAGGACAAGCTCCGCCTCTGGCAGCAAATCCCTCGCCGCGTAATACGGACATGCAATCCGTTTATACGAGGCACTCCGAATGTGCCTGGTCGCAAAAAACTCGCCAAAATCTTCCAAGTCCATGATCCTCTCCGACAAGCTTAATTTTTGGAACTCGCTGATGGCGCTTGACACTTGCTTTCTCTGCTCGCACCTGTTCTCTGCGCACATTCTATTACACAAGCTGGCTTGGGTGGCCGAGTTTGGAATTTTGCTGATCCATGGATTCACACATCCTGCCCCTTCAGAACGCGACCCAAGGACGACCATGCGGGGCGTGTAGGCCGTCTTTTTCAACTCTCTCACCACCTGTTGGAGCTGGGAATGCGTCCTCGACGCGTAAAAGACGACCGGTCCCTTTGCATTTTCGTCGCCCAAGGCCTGCTTGACGCTTAATTGGTAGGCAAGGGCCGCACACAGGATACATAAGGTCTTTCCGGTGCCGGTGGGGCTCTCCAACAGCGCATTACTTGATGTCTGGACGGCCTCTGTAAACATTGTCATAAAGTTGACCTGGCTCGGGTATGGGGTGTGGGGAAAGGCCACTTGGACACCGTTAATGTCCAAAACCGGCATGTGAAAATGGTTTTTTATTCAAATTACACTTTTCTTCAGACTTTGACATCGTCAGGTTGATTACTCGCTCCATTCGTTGCCCGCGCTTGCTTTATTCTCCGCGACTTCTCAACGCTTCTAAGCCTTTCTCTCTCTTTGGCTTCAGCACGTTTTTTTCGAGCTAATTGCTGCTCTCTTTCCAAAACATTTTTCTCTTCCAGCTGCTTGGCCCACATTTGTTGTTGTCTTCGATATTCTTCGGCCATGGCGACCGCATTTTTCGATTTAATCCTCTCCCTGTCTTGATTTGATTGTCTTTTACTCTTGCCGACCGGTCTCGACGCAATCAAAACTGACTGCGCTCAAAAGAAGTAGGACGAGAAACAAACGACACATGATGAGCACGGCGTGGAAAGACCAAATCTTGGTGCATTTCTTTAACTAGTCGGAAAGCGAATTTTGATTGGTCGGATTGGCGAATTTTCATTCGTCCATGAAGTTTGTGTGCAGTTTACTGATTACCCTCAATCACCGCTGCCAAAAATCAAAACAGCCCTGAAATTATCAAAAAGCCGACAAATAATGTTAACAAGGCAGTAAATATTTGCAGCTTGCTCCAGTCGTGCAAAATTGGTAATGGCTGCAACGGCACCGGTCTGTTCAAGTTTGCATCCTTGTCGATTCGCCGAAAGACGAGGTAAAGGAAAGGTGCCTTTGGAATCATTCCAAAGTGCTGCTGTAAATGGCTCCTGTGGGGCGAGTTGGGCGGCAGCTGAATTTTAAAAATGGACACCAGCTTCTTCTTCAAAATCCTGATCTCCCGCTACGCCATGGTCATTCCCGGACACTGTCTCTTTCCGTATCCAAACGGCATGAATGCCTTCATATTGTTCTTTGATGATCCGGAGCCTTCTTCGGACGAAGACATGAATCTTGTGGGGTCAAATTTGAACGGATCGGTCCAGTATTTCGGGCTGAAATGCAAAGCAGACACGGGGATGGAGAAGCGATACCCCTCCGGAATACAGCTGCCCGCCTTTGTTTCGCGGCTCTGTATAAAGGCGGTGGCCGGGTTCAATCTCAAGTTTTCCTTTACGCATGCCTCCTCATATTCCGGATCGTCCGTGTTTCGGATGCGATCCTGCATCTGCTGGTCCTTTGCCATCTCATACAGCAAGGAGGCCAGTGAGGAGGCCGTCGTGTCGTGTCCTGCAATGAACAAAAAACACATTAAGTCGACGGCTTCTTCTTTGGAAATGGTGCCTTGTAGTTCGGCTTCCCGTAACGCATTGATCACCTTTCCCGACCCGGACACCATGCTCGTCTCATAAAACGCACGGACCTTGGCGCGCACTCGGTCCACAGCCGAATAGATCGGCCGCAAGAAAATGTCCGGAACGAGAATGGTCAGCGTTGTCATTGCCCCGACGATCGTGTTCAAATCTGTCAACAGCTGGTCGTCTTTGCGGCTCAAAGAGTCGATTTCTGCTCCCAACAGGGCACTTCCCATCACGTCCAGCGTGATTCTCTTTGCCAAGTCGTTGACGTCAATCGGCTTGTCCTCTTCGATAAAGTTTACAATTTTCGGTAACAAATGTTCAATTTCCATGCCCAGACCATGGGGGTTCCAGGTGCCCTCCAGCACGCTCCTATACTTGTGCCAGGCCTCCCCATTCGAAATTAGAATGTTCGTCTTGGTGAAGTGGTCGAGTATTTTGGAGACCTTGTTGGAGGACTGCACATAGTTCGGGTTGTGCTCCCCATCCTTCAAGACACGACGAGCCACGTCCGGGTTCGAGCAAAAGATGACCTTTTGCTTGGACACCATGCTCACCTGAAAGTCAATGGACGTGTTCGAATGAGGGTCAAAGTGGTTGCAGAGGGCATAGTCGCGGAGGGTCCGTTTACTGAACAGATTCCAATAATAGTACCACCAGCTAAGCTTTTCCACTCGAAAGGGAAGAGGTTGGTGTTCAGTACTTGGTAACTGCTCATTGTAATTGGAAGAAGGTTCACTGGCTTCACTTGCAATGGACTCTTGCTCTGGGACCGTTGATGCGAGTGCGGTCATCATGATGACGGCGGCTGAGATTGGCAGGATTGCTGCGAACATGGTGGGGGTTTAATTAATTACTTAAGTGAATGCCGGGGTATGGGATTGTAATTTTTTTCACGTGTTTTGTGGTCGGCACAGATTGATGACACCCTGTTTTAATTAAAACTGCCCGGGGTTAATTTCCGCCAGAATTTAAAGTGGACTGGGGTTCCACATTAACACACGCGTGCTATTTGATTTTAAACCATGCCGGACTCTTTGGAATCACTAGACCGAGAGCCCCTCGTATTATCATTGTCTTGATCCTCACTGCCATACTCCTCACCGTCAACGCTCGAGCCATTGCTGCCGTCGTCGTCTTCCTCTACTCCATCCTCGCTGTCTGACGATGCATCGTCCTCTTCGTTCGATGAATCGTCAGATTCACTCTCCAGAGAGTCGACATTGCAATTTTGATTCGATTCTCTCATGAATTCCCTGACTCCAGAATACAGTCTGTTTGTCGGCAAAGAGCTTAAGTTATCCTGCGGGGTTCCAAAGTAAAAGTTTTTCAGCTTGATTTTTACCATTGTCCCCTTCAAGAGTCCACCCAAATCGAGCTCCATGAACGCGCAGGGGGGATCATGGATGTATTCACCGAGTCCACATACCCTTTCATACTCATAGTCCGGAAATACAATCAAGGTAATCGAGTCCGAAGCACATTGTTCAGCTAGCAGTCGACGATCAGGAACGATCAAGTTGCCGGTTTCGTCGAATAAAGCAAAAGGATGGTGGTTTGGTCGGTATTTGGGTATTTGGAGAAGAGCGAAATGGTACGCGTCAATGGCTCTTGTGCGCGTCTTTGGGACCTTCAATGTGATTACTGATTCACTTGTGATTCGATCTTGCGGAGCTTTGAGCACGATCTTCAATTCCAAAGTCTCTTCATCGTGCACGTCGGAAGTGTATAGTCGGTAGTTTTGGCAAGCTTCGCGAAGACGCCCCTTAAAAGATCTCTTTTGATTGTGCCGGATCATATCCAAGGCCATTTTCATGATGCCTTGGACGGTGCGATAGTCCATCGACACCAACTGGTGCGTCATTACATGGTTCATTATTGTCAGTTTAGCAAGTTTGAGTAGGCCAGATGGCGTAGACGACATTTTATCGAGAAATTCACCGACAATGTTGACACGGCTATTCATCCGATAATGCTGCAGCAAGCGGCACAAAAGTTTCGGAATCAAATTGTCATTCCCTACTCTAGCTTCCCTAAACACTAGCGACAAAAATGACTCGTCTTTTATCATGAAATTAACGTTCGTAGACTCGTCCACAACGTCATCCCATTTGCTCAAGTAGTACCCAAAAATTCTGTTCGCTTTTCCCTCGCTATAAATATAAAATAGGTTGACGATCATTTCGTAAGCCACGCGAAAACCGGTGACATTACCGGTACAGAGACAGTCTTTGATTAGTTCGAAAGCAATCTCAAAGCATGTCGTGTTTGGATTCAAAAATTCTAGTCTCTCCACCATGTTAGAGGTGATGTCGAGAAATGACAATGGCCTAATGGCATCTACAATCTGTTTGGCTGGCAAGACATCAATGAACGCTGAAAGCTTATTTAGAGTGTCAATAATTTGCGGGGCTGATAATGCAGGTGAATTAGGTGATGGGACAATACCATGAAGCAGTCTTTTTCCTTCTTCACTGTAATCTTTTAAAGAACGCAGCTTGTTTTCAATCATTGCCAACTTTTTGACGGTCATCATTCTGGCACGAGATGGAGATTTTTCCGCCTTATAGAAAGCCTCCGTAAACAGTTTTTCAAGGTAGGCAAAGGCCTTTTTGTTCCTCATCAAATGGTGAAAAGATCTTTTACAGCCAGGCGTGTCATCGAGGACAATGTAATCGGAGAGGATCCAAGACAGCAAGCCATCAAGGAGCATGTCTCTAGTCCATGACTCGACAAGAAATATCAGCAACTCACCTGCGTCCATGTTTTCATTGCATGCCGCTTCGAGGTCAAAGTAATACTTGCCGTAAAAACGGAAGGCAATATCATAAATGTCCTTTAACAAACTCTCATCAATCGACATCAAGTATGGTTCGGTTCTAAACAGAATCGAACAAATCACGACTATGCCGGCGGTGAATTTTCCATTTAAACTTGGCGTGTGGTGGTTGATTGCGCTTCTTTCCATCGCAAAAAGATCGAATTCAAACTGCTTTCTAATTTTCGGACTGAACATGTCCCAAGCGTCGACTCGATCAATGAAATTTAAGACGGCCACAGCATCATTGTATGACAAATCGCTCAAGTCATACTCTATTAATTCCCCTTTTTCCTCTTCAAATTGCATCACAACGAGCATGAATTTGAGGATAAACTTGTCTTTGATTGGATCGAAGCGACTCTTGTCCAATCCAAAGCGAATTGCCAATTCACTCGGGTAAGTAGAAAAGACGAGGTCCAGTTCTTTCTTCTCCGAGCTAATGTTTTTATGAGGCAATTTCACATCAGTCGGGTTCCCCTTTGTCGTACTAGCCTCATCAGAAAACTTACCAAAGCATAGCTCAAACAAATTGCACTTTTTGCTGATTACTCCTGTCAAGTCTGCCTCCATCAAGGTCAAAAGGTTGAGCATATTTGAAACGTCTGCACCATACATGCGCTCACCTAGTACATCACAAGAACTAGAAATTGCATATCCCATTGGGTCAGCATATGCAATCTTTAACAACGCCGATTCGACCCGTTTAAGCAATTTTGCCGGGAACCGGCATTTGATGTCTGGTCGATTAATGAACAGTGACACTCGGTCAATATCCGCATCGGACCACTTGAGCGAATCAATAATTGGTGATGCAGAGTACACCTGTGCGATTAACAAAATACCCAGAATAAGAGTCGATTTGACATTAAACTCGAACATTTCCGAATAAAAATTTTTCAACCCCAGCCGCAAAAATAGGCAGTTTACTTAATTCGCATTGGCATACTTTTTCACGTCATAGATCGGGCGCCGCGAGTGATACCCGGACAGGTCCAAGCTTGCCAAACAAAACTCTAAATTGTCCCTGTCCCCGTCCTGCCGCATCCAGGCCATAAACTCGTCCAGTTCGGATTGGAATGTTCTGGCGACCGTCTGGAACGCGGCCCTTTGCTCAAACCGTTGCCGCTGCTGATCCCCCGATACATCAATGTTGTTCAAGACAGATGCACAGTGGTGCCGAACTAACGAGTCGATGCGCAGACAGCTGGCACACACTTGCCCCAGCTTGGCTCTAATCTTGTTGTCCGACCAGGGGCCAAAGCCGTCTTTCACCTTGACTATGAAAGCGTCGTGTTCCCGGATCAGATCGTCGACGGTCACGCAAATTGTGCGCATATTTTTGACCATGTCCTGGTGCGGGCCCTGCATGGCATGGTAGGCGAGATTCAGTACTTGTTGGATAAAAGATTTCATCTCTCCAACCAGCAGTTCCATCCTCTTCTGATCCAGAATAAACGATTCGTCAAATTGGCGTCGGTGGACTTTGCCGATTCGAAAAGTCTTCACCAAGCGGCCCCACGCGAGCGATAGTTGGAATTCGACGCGCTTCAGGGACCACAAAAAGTGTCCTAGGCGGGCATACTCTAGCATGGCTTGATTGTTAATGACCGCCGACAAGGCCGGATCCATGCGATAGTCCAAACAGAAAACATCCCATCCTTGCGATTTGGGGTTGTTCGACTCCAACAGCCTAACATCCAATCTCTCCTTGACGTCCTCCGAGTAGCGTTCCGTGGCCGAGTCGAGAATGGACACCAAGTTGTGGCGGAGTAGAGTACTGGCGGGCTTGCTCAACGCGTCTCCCAACAGATCCATCAGGGTCTTGCTAAAGTCGCCTTCAGTCAGCAACATGAACCTTTGAATGTTCTCCAAATGTTGTAAAAGATTGCCTTCTTTTAAAAGCGCGTCCAAGGCCCGCTTATTGACCTCTTTGCCCATCTTTTCCCATTCGTCAACCATGGCGTCCCAATCGCGAGCGTCGATTTCCATGTCTTCCACTTCATGAGTATCTGCATTTGCCGTCATCTGGAGCAAAGCACGCGTCTTTCCCAGCGACAAGACAATGTCGATTCCCCTTCCCTCGTTCAAATGGATTGGGACTCGCTCCGGTATGATTTTGTAGCGCGTGTTCCACCAGTTTAGATCATTTTCAGAAGCCAAAGTGGCTTGAATGAAAAATTCATCAAAGGGATCGTCAATCTTGCCAAACCTCAAAAAAGAGTCAACCATCTTGAGGATGGGCACGCAACAGGCATCAAAGATGCGCACTGTCATGCGGCCCGTTTCGTGCTCCGAAAAGTCCATATACTTGAGAATGGCATCAGGTAAGGCGTGGCCGGTCAAAGAGTCCAAAGAATGGGTGATCGAGTCAAGGGTAAGCAAAAACAATTTCCACTTGCTCAACCGAACCAATAATTCGGGCAATCCACGCACCCGGACCAGATCCTTTTCAAACTTGAGCACTTCGGCTTGGTAAAGTTCCAATTCCCGCTTGACTGCCTCCAGATAGGCAGACCTGATAGCACCAGACTTGGCTTCCTTTCCACTGACGCGGGTTCGAATCCGCCGGTAGACATCTGCGTAAAAGATTACCTGCTCGCAATAGCCAACAGTCGCTCCCGACAGCTTGATACGCGGATTAACTTTGAAGCCGGGTTGGGCTTCATTGTAGTGAACGTACTCGCCATTGTAGCCCCGCAACACGGTGACAAAGTCTCCCAACAGTTGCTGCTCGGAGACCGAATCCATCTGCTTCTTCAACTCGGCAATCTTTTTCAAAGAGCGTTTGAACGAGTCCCCGTCTTCTTGTTTTGGGGGTTGGGATTGATTATTATTTGCAGGTTGAGGGTGATTCTCAATCTGCGGTCTTACGATCTTGGATGTTATGTCTGCCTGCTTTGGGACCATGTCTATGACGCTCTTTTTCAATGTCAGCAATACATTTACAGAAAGTGTACCTTTGCAATCGTCTCTCGATTCACCTTGGCACACGACATTTGGTAAAGGAAATTCAAGACTTCTGCCTGTCGAGTAAACGATTTCTACATATGGTGATTTGTTTGCATCACACAACATATTATTGTACGTTGGTGAGAAATCGCTGGGCCAACATGTCAAACTCGACGGCTGCCCGATTACTTCCGGTCGTCACGATGATGTGTCTTTTGATGTCATCCAACAAGAACTCAACGTTTTCAGGAGACGACTGAATCGAACTGAAAAATCAACTTTTTACAAAAAAGATACCTGTTCATCACTTTTCTACCCAACTCTTCAAAAATGTCCTTTTCAGTGACGCCAATGTCGGGATTAGCAGCTGTGAAGCAGTGCACAACGTCGCGGACAATATCACTCATCTCGACTACTGAAGGCTGTATACAAAACCAGGGTAGTTTCCCGCCAAAACGAAATGATTTGCAATCAACAGATCACAATTAATCACTAACACTGAACTATACAATAAACAAACAGCATGAAAAAACAATCAACAACAATCGGAAGAAAAAAAGATAAACAAAAGATGACTCGCCTCGTCACATCCCTGTCCATCCTGGCAGTGTCATGCCTCTTCACCATCATATTGTCCAAATCAAATGAGCAACTGCAACCCTACAAACTTGATGTCAGCAGAATAAACACAAAAGAAGGCGACACTTTGAAGCCTTTGTTGGTGCCCAGACCACCGGGCAGTCCCGCCCACGCCAAAGTGCAGGAACAGCTGAGGGCGTGGTATAGAGAGATTGGCTGGCAGGAAGAGATATACCGATTCACCGCCCAAACCCCAAAGGGCCCAATCGAAATGGCCAACTTGGTGTTTACAGAGCCACACGGCGTCAATGTGACCGAAAGGGTCATTCTGTCGGCTCATTACGAATCAAAGCTGAAGGCCTTGGACAGCAAACAAGAAGGCATTTTCGTGGGGGCCACCGACTCGGCCGTACCCTGTGCCATGATTGTCGAATTGAGCAGAGCCTTGACAGGCACATCGGAAAGATCGTTTGCTTTTCAAGCCGTCTTTTTCGACGGTGAAGAGGCCTTTGAGAATTGGACAAACACCGATTCGCTGTACGGATCTCGCCATCTGGCCGATGTGTGGGAGAAGGAGAACAAGTTGAAGAACATTCGACTGTTCATTCTGTTTGACCTTTTGGGGGCAGCCCGGCCGCGTATCCCCAATTATGCCCAGTCCACTGATCGCTACTTCAAGCAGCTCGTCGAGATTGAAGCAAAACATAGAGCGAAGGGATTCTCGTTCTTCCACTACATTGACAGGGTCGGGGACAATGTATTCATCGCCGACGATCACTTGCCCTTTCACCAACGAGGTTTGCGCAACATACTACACATCATCCCGTCCCCCTTTCCAACGGTCTGGCATCGTTTGGCCGATAACGGAGACGCAATCGATCCCCAAACAGTCACTGATCTGACAGAGATATTTTATGAATTTTTAAAGAATTTAAAATAGTAAATCAATGGATTTGTTGTATTCGTTAAAGACGAGCCATGCGGTCGGCGATCATTCGAGGACTTTGAAGGAAGGCTCCGTTTTGTTGAATGGACAAGAATTATCCGACAAGGAGAGGGAAAAGGTCATGACGTACATGTGGCTGGCGGGTGCACAGTTAGGCACAGCCAACCCATTGTCTTCGTATCAAGTGCCTGGCCAGCTGAAGGAAGCCTTTGGACTGCTTGTCGTCGTCAAACTGAAATCGAAAACGGACGCCAATTTTTTTGACGGCCAAAAGGCAATGGTGGAAAAGGCGAAAACATTTCTCGGCGACGATTCAAGCACGCACGTCAAATACATTGCCGGCCTGGTGCTCTTGGAATGCAAACAATATGAACTTGCCTTTGAAGCCGTCAAACATGAAGACGACATGGACTGCCAGCTGTTGATTGTCAAAATATTCAGCCGAATCGGTAGACGCGATGCAGCTCAAGTCCGCTTGGAAGACTTGAAACGCAACAACCCGATTGATGATGTTCGGGTCGAAGTGGCAGGAGCCGAGTCTATCGATCTTTGGTCCGAAGTACATTACCTTTTCTCTTTTGTTACTTTGACACAAAAACGACAATCATAAAACAAATAGGACGAGAAAAAAGTCAAGGACGCACTGTATGCGGCCCAGGAATTGAGTCAGGTAAACGGGCTGACCGATAAACTAGCATTGATACAGGCCATTGCTTTGGAACGATTAGGCAAGTTTGAAGAGGCCGAGCGTATCCTCTTCTCCTTGGCCGATTATGAAAAGGTACATACTTCTGTTTTTGTATTAGATTTCTAATATCAAATACTCAGAATGCAAATATTCTTGCTAATTTGATCTTCATTTCGACGTTAAAGGGGGACCAGGAGAGCGCAAACTCGCAAAAGGCAAGCTTAGGCCAGGTATTCCCGGCCCATCCGCTGCTCTTGCGCGTCAGCCAGGCTAATGCCGTCTTTGCTGAAGAGTTTTAAGGACAAGGATAAGATGTTTGTGATTAATAAAAGGGCAATATATCCGTCCCGTAACAGAAATGTGTCTGTGAACGTTCCTCTGTACACCGATATCGTTAACAACAGTATAGTCGACAGTAAGCAAGCCTTGGGCGAGTAATCGTAGAGATTGAATCGCATGTTCAATGCATGCATACACAAGGGAAATGCTCTCAAATAGTCGACGTCTTCAAACGAGATCCATCCTATGGATACATTCTTCACCCACACCAACAATCCAGGTGCATTCAAAACTTGCAAGTAGACGAGAGGGACAATGGTGGCGTTGATCAATTTTTGTGCACTCGAGGTAAAGGAGCACTTTAGCATCAACAAAAAGATCAATGCGAATGCATACGGAAAGGGGACAAAGACGGAAATTAAAAGCAAAACGATCACAGAAACCAACAAGTCATCGCGACTCGATGATTCAGACTTTTCCTGGTATGCACGGGTCTGAATCAATCTCCTAGCTATAAGGTAAATTATCTGCAAAAAGATGTAGTTTGGTCCGACACTGCACACTGCAAAAACACCCGCCGAATAATTAGCTTGTCCAAATGCTAGATATGATGATAATAATGTTGACAAGAAGATATACGTGAGCCAAGGAATCGACAATAGCTTTCTCAAACATAACTGAGAGTCAGTTTGACTGTCAAAAGCTTGCAGTCCCAAAATGAATAGAGAGCACTGAAAGCCTACTGCAAATATCAAGATTCCGTACGTCCGAAACAAATTCCCGTATTGATCACATGAATCGCGTTCTGTTCTCTTACTCACAATCTTGCCTTCCATAATCGCGCCTAGATTGTCGATGACACACGAACATCTCAAAATTTGAAGATGATCCGGGCGGCACTTGAATTCGGACTCGACGTTGATGTTCACGCCATTTGGTATTACTGACAGGTCCGGATCTACCATCAAGTCTCGTCGACTATTGACAATACTGGTGACATTATCAAAAGATGTTAATGCTCTATAAGCCGTCCACAAGTAATGATCGATTGTGATTGGAGGTCTTGTGTGTGCAGTCGCAAAAGTGATTACTCTAACATCATCTGTCTTCTTATTTATCCTTTGCTTGATCAATCGGGCCACAATCCCACCCATCGAGTGTCCGAAAATGTAGTATGTATTTGCGCCATTCATCGGACAACGTGTCATCATGATCCATTTGAGCACGTCCGTACCAAAGTCGGCCTGCTCCAGCAATGACAATCCATGGAAGCCACCATACTCGCCATTATGGTCGATCGAAAAAGTGTCATACTCGTCCCTCAGCGCATATGCAATGTCCTTGACTTGTCCATGGCCACCGCAATGTCCGGGAATGAATAGAATTGGTATTTTGCTTATACAATCTGCAGTGTTTTCATCAGCTAGAGTGTATCTATAAAGCTTATACTTCACCGACAATGGGGACAGCAATGTGCCCAACTTTAATGGTGTAAAGGCGCCCTTTGAATTGGTGTATTGACAGTTTGCATCAATTGTTGTCGGCTGTCGTAAAAACAAAGTCAATGTGATAATTAAAGGTACACTGAGCAAATACGGCAATGCCATTAGCACGAGATTGTTAAAAGGAAACATCAATATGGTAATAGAAATTGTACAAAAAAACGCTAGGTAGGCAGAATCGAACTGCTCGGACCTTGATAATCCGCAAGGAATTTGAAGTTCCTCCTCGACACCAGCCAAGATCAACCCAGCGATTTATTAGGCAGGGGATGATGTTATGACCGCATGGTTTGGTTGAGGAAAACAAATTTATGGGATTGCGCCATTAGTAGATTGCACCAACGCCAAGTGCTACAAAGAAACACTTTATTTTATTTCAAGTATTTGCGGATCTGCGGGTACTCTTCCAAGGCAGCCCCAACCAGATCCAGTGTCTCTTTTGGCTCATCTGGCACCTACATGTGTGTTAAGACACAAAAATGGATAAAAAAGTACCAGGTAGATGGTGTTCATGACGTCGTCTAGCTTGCCCTCCAATTCCCTGATCTGCAATTTCAACTCGGCGACCTGCTCGGCATGCTTTTGCCGCTCCAGCTGCATCATCCGATTCCAAAAGTGAAACTTGTTAAGATCGGTCATGTCCAGGCGTTCCTGCTCGTCGCGCAAAATCTCCTGTCGGATGGCAGTCAGCGCCTCCAATTGTTTCCTGCAGTACTCTTTAAAACGGCCCTGCTCGTCGAAAACATTGGCTGACGGGTCCGGGATAAAGTCGTTATTTGTGTTCAGGTTATTATTAGATGTCACCAATTGAGGGCTAAATTCGTTTAGTAAAACGGTAGTGTCGACACTGCTTGCCTCAAAGCTGTTCATTTCCAAATCTCTTGCAGTCGGGTGCAGAGTTTTCAAAACGCTACCAAAAGTTTCCTCTCCCTGTGTAAACATTGTAAATAAAATAAACGAAGGTAATGGTACAATGGAAACGTCGCCTAAACCACACTCTTCCATGCTTCGCTTCAAATCGTCCAAATTTAGACCATCATTATCGGCCTTGCGCATCTTTGACTGATTTACACTTACTATTGTAGGCTTGGCGAAAGGGGCCCTTTTTCCACTCGTCAACATGGACCGCCAAAACCGGGGGTCAATGTTTTGCCGTTTAATTGGCCGAAAGTGCCGATTGCTGTCGACTATTATTGCGAGTGCAAATGCGACGAGTGTCAATGCAGCACAAACGACAACAAATGATTTTGGCGCGTTTAAAAAGAAAATTTGTGAATTACTGGATGACCCAATGAAGCTGAATGCGTATGCATACAATGTTAATCCAAGTGATGTCAATGCTTCCCCATTAATCAGCAGATTAGTCTCCTTGGAATTGGCGAGCGGAGCCGAGATGAAAAAGGCTCTGAGGCGCTTCTGCATCCAATACTTTGCCCGCTGCGTCAATGACACTGGCTCCCCCGAAGTGCAAATTGGCATTGCGACGATGAGGATGGAGGTGCTGGATAGACATTTACGCGAAGGGCATCACCACGACTTTACCACTGAGCGGACCCGCACCCGGATCATGCATGAGCGAAAGAACATGTTAAAATATTTAAAGCGAGTCTCCCTGGACCGCTTTTATGCGTGCCTCGACAAGATTGGAGAGCCGCCCGAGTATTTGGAGAGCTTGGAAAGGAAATACCCATTCAAATACAAAGGCGAGTTTAAGCCGATCAAGATACCAAACAATCGGACCATTCGCAGCCCCCTCCTGGAGCGCTGTGTTCAAAACCTCCAAAACAGTGCGGTTTAATCAGTTTGAAAAACTACTATTAATAAAAACAAACAACTATTTGTAATCGATGCTCCTTGCTTGTTCCCCTTCTTCCACTTCGTCCTCTAAATCGGCCAGGTAGCGCCTCTGCGGCATGGCCAAGTCACCGAGCTCAATGACCTCGTAAAAGTTGATCGAAAAACGAAGATTTCGGAGGGTGTCGCGCGGGAACAGCCCAACAAAATACTCACCAAAGGCCTCCTCATCCGGATGCAGCCTCTGGGCCAACTTTTCCGCGCCGAAATATTCGTTGAGTTCTTGCAATAAAAATTTCAAGAATATGCGACTAGCCGCCGTAGTGTCCTCTTCCGACAGCTTCACGACCGAAAAGACGCTCCACGGAATGGCGTCTTGTTCGAGCAAGTGCCCGAACAGTTTTACAATGTTCCTAATTCGGTTAGTGTCAATCTTGTGCACGGACTGGTACACGGTGGCAAAGCACTTGCCAAACAGATCCTCCCAAAGCGGGTTCAACTGGCAAAAGCGTTCCGCCAGCAGCCCATAGTATTTAAGGTATGTCCTTTCTTGAGAGCAGCACTCGACAATCATGTTGCAGAGCTCGATTTCCAGGCCTTCCGGAATCTTCAGCTTCAACAACTTGTGTCCGGCTTCGTCGACGTCGATGGAGGACATCAAGGTCAAGTAGATGGTCTTGCGGAGGTTGATCAAGCCGGCACCAGACTCGTCCTTGACCGACTCCACGTTGACTGTTTCTGCTATTAATTGTTGTTCTTCTGGCTCTTCGTTTTTGTCTTCTTCAACGGGCCCAAGGATTTCCTCTTTAAGCTCTTCATAGTCCTTTTCGTGTTCTAAAAATTCAGGGTCCAACTGGAAAACGTTCAAGTCTTCCTGAGCGTTCAGCTCGTCTTCAAAGGTCACAAAATGGGTGATCTGGTCTTCCTCGTCGACCAGGTCGAGTTCGGGCTTGATGCTCAAGTATTCCTTGAAGCCTTCCTTCCTGACTTGAAAGAGCACTTCGATCATGTATTGGACGCGCTTATCAATACTTGCTTCATGCAGAATGGTGCGAAAGCGTTCAAAGACTGCATTGGCCGGCTTTGGAGACACTTCGGTGAGGAAGGCGCCGACTTCGCGCATCAACCCCACCGCTATTTCGACACTGTCGTCGGTTGGGTTTTCCAACAGAAGCATCAATAATTGCAAGACCACTATCTCGTGGGCCACTCTGTAATTGACTAGATGACCCAAGAACATGGCAATCGCCACACACTGGGCCTTGTCATTCCTTTTAAAACAACGTTTAAACTGGATAATCAATCGGGACACCAAAAGTTCGCCAACAACCGGAATTTTAGTGTTAATAATCCCGATTAAACAAGCATAGACGGCCGTAAAGGGCAACGCGGCCGACTGTGCCTTCATGACGCTCTTTACAAACAGGCCCCTCCCCCGAATCAAGTTTTCCGAAAAGGCCTCCACGACCACATATTTGATGTTTGTGGTGTTCACCTTGTTCACGATTCCGTTCAAGCTCTTCTTCAAGGCCTCCCAACTGGCCCTCTGAAAGGCTTCCGAAGACCTATCGGACAGGTCACCTCCTCCTTCACTATTCTGGGTCATTTGGGCGAGCCGACTCGGTGGCACGTATGCTCCACCGCTTCGCGACTTTTTCTGTTGCAAATACTCGGAATCTTCGGGAGACACTTGTTGCATCTTCCAGTTGGTGGTAGACCGGGGTATTGATTTTATTGGCTGCATTTTTCATGCATCTTTTTCACTACTTATGAGGCCCTTTGTTTACTATCAGGCCTTGAATTCTACTATCAACCCGTCAAACCCGACCATAATGTTATCAGGCAGCATTGATTGCAATTCGTAATGCTCCGATAAATGAGAAATATCTGTCAAGATTGTTAGTCTGGGTTTGATGATTGCATGAATTCGCATCACATGGTCCAAGCCAATATGTCCGGGAGTGTCGACATTATTCGATGAGCAGTCGATGATCAAAAGTTCGATGGAGTGTTTGGCAGTCAGATAGTTCATTGTCGATTCTTGGATTCTGCTGACATCGCTGACATGGAAAATCTTTTCATCAATCAAAAAGCCATTGCTCATGTACGGGCTTCCATCTGGATTATTGCCATGCTCTACGGGGACCGCTTCAAACTTTGTGTTCATTATTTGGAATGGCTGAAATGGCTCAAACATGTTTGAAGTTAATTTCGGCACATTTTCCTTTCTCACCGAGAAAATGTACGCAAAAATTCTCTTCACATCCACCCAAGTTTGACTGTCTGCATACACTGGTATCGGGGTTTGGGAGACGTCAGTGTATGCCCGCAAATCATCCAATCCGAGCATTGCGTCCGAATGCCCATGTGATAAGATCACATAGTCTAATCTCTTCACCTTCATCGGCAACAGAAAGTCGCGCGCCGACTCTACAAATGTCTTGCCGCAGTCAATGATTCCATGCGAGCCATCTGCGCCTTGTAAAAACAAGGACGTGTTTCTCCTTCTATTCTTTGAAAATGAAGAGGAAGCAGCCGACTCACAGGCTTTGCACGGTGGAATGCAGGTTAGCATGGGAAGAGAATACGAAGATCCGGTTCCCAAAAACATCATGCTCTTCAAACTTGTATTGAGATTAAACTGCACGGTACTGTCTGGACAAGCGCAATTGACTATGAGCAAACCTGAGAAAAGGATGGCCAGCAAAGACAACATTTTGATCAGAAATTTAATTTACCGAGTTTGTTTGTTTTTCCAACTCGCCTTTCACAGATGGTACCATTGTTCATGTTTGGCAGAGCACCGGAGCAACGGTCATTTTGCGGCTTTTGCGGACCTGGCCCCGTTTCGGACTGATCACCGGACACGGCCTGTCTGACTCGCCAAACCAGCCCCCGACAAAGACGCGCTCCGTGTCATGGGCACATTTGCGAATGATGGCCGCTACGTCGCCCTCATTCTTTGCATTCACCATGGCCGGCACCGCCGATATAGACGCACACACAAGGCCCACTTCGGACGACTTGCTCAACAGTCTGACCACGACCAGTCCACTGGGGCCGCTGCAAACTTCCTTTTGCTTTGGCCGCCGGATATTACCGACGGAGATGCTGGAGCGGGCCATGACGGGTGGCCTGCGCCGGCCGGTCTGCGGACAAAAGTCGTCCGACACTCCGCCCACCCCGCCGTCGTCAAAGTTGGCCGCCTCTGGGCACCACGGATTGTTTCCATTTGTAAAATCGTGGGCCGGCATCACGTCCGACGCAAACGACGGATCATTCCCGACCATTCCGTCGAAATGGGGTTGCTGCTGGCTGACCGGTCCGAATGGTGAATTTGTGGGCATCTGGCCGCTGAATGGGCCCGGTCTCTGCCCCTGTGGCCAGAAATTGTACTGCGGCCGATTGATATTGTTTGGCTGGCGAAACTGCATCGGAGCCGATGGCGGCATGGGCTGTCCATACGGTCTACCGCCGCCGTACATTGGTCTTTGAGGCGCAAAGGCCATGTTGTCAGGCAACGGGGCACCATAGCCTCTATTAGCCGGTTCCGCTTCTTCCGGGCAATCAAAGCACTGTTCCGCCTCTTCTACGGCATCTGGCTGATATCCCCTTTTTACGGGCCCTGTCTTCAGTGAAAAGAACTTGTTCGTACAAGACGACATGACGGCGGCAAATGACAAGATGAACAGGAATGGCGCCATGACGGAATTTCCTATTCGGACATATTGCATTGATTGATCATAAACTGCATTAATACAGAAAATAAAATAAAGAATTAAAAAAGAATATCTTCAAAATATGCCAGACGCCGTTCACTACACCAGTCTTGTTGATGGAGTCAAAAAGATTTACAAGAACAAGATCAAGCCATTGGAAGAGTCTTACTCATTCGACTATTTCCACTCGCCCATTCTGTCGGACATTGACATTGAAGCCAAACCGCTGGTCTTATTGTTGGGGCAGTACAGCGTGGGAAAGACAACATTTATTGAGCATTTGCTGGGGAGACCGTATCCGGGCGCCCACATTGGCCCCGAACCTACAACCGATCGCTTTGTCGCCGTCAGTTGGGGCGAAGAGGAGCGTGTCATTCCGGGCAATGTGGCCAGTGTGCAGCCATCTCTGCCATTTCTAGGCTTATCCAGCTTTGGATCGTCTTTCATGAACAAGTTTCAAGTGTCCACGTGCCCGTCCCCGTTGCTGCAAAACATTACTTTGATTGACACGCCCGGAGTCCTCTCTGGCGATCAACAGCGCTTAGGCAGGTCTTATGATTATGTAAAGGTGTGCGAGTGGTTTGCCGAAAAGGCGGACATGATCTTGATTTTATTTGACGCGCACAAGCTCGACATTTCGGATGAGCTTAAACGGGTCCTCGAGGTGTCCCTGAAGGGGCAAGACGAAAAGATCAAAATTGTCTTGAATAAGGCAGACGTGATCAGTCAGCAAGAGTTGATGCGAGTGTACGGGGCGCTGATGTGGTCTTTGGGAAAGGTGATTCGGACGCCCGAGGTCATTCGCGTTTACATTGGCTCTTTTCGGGCTTCTGGTTCGGTCAAGGATTGCGAGCAATCGGACTTGCTGGTCAAAGAGGAAAAGGATCTGTTCAACCATCTGTACGACCTGCCCAAGAATGCCGGCGTCCGCAAAGTCAACGAAGTGATCAAGCGGGCCCGTTTGCTGCGGGTCCATGTGCAGATTCTGAACCATTTGCGCCAGCAGTTGCCGTCCATGTTTGGGCGCGCAGCCAAACAGGAGAAGCTGTGCAAAAACTTGGCGAAAGAGTTTACCGCCGTCCAAGCCGAATTCAATCTGCCAGTCGGCGACTTTCCCGAATACGAACATTTTCAAAGTCGCTTGGCTGGCTTCAACCTGGACCGCCTGCCGAAATGGAGCAATCGCGCCTGGCAGGGCTTGGAGACTGCCTTGGTCAGTGATCTTCCTAGATTGCTGCACCAGTTCCCATCAAACACTCGACTCGGACTGTCACTGACCATCAATCCGTTTACCGGGGAACAAAAATTGGATTCATCAGACAGCAAAGTTGAATTGTCATTTAACGCAATCGACCATGAAAACCACAGACGGATTTTCCTCACTTTGAATCCACAGGAAGGACTGATCTCCGGTGCCGAAGGAAGATTGTTGTTGAAAGAGTCGGGTTTGTCGGATGCAGACTTGGGCCGGATCTGGACACTGTCGGACATTGACAAGGATGGGTGTTTATCATTCGACGAGTTTTCCATTGCCCTGCATTTGATCAAGGCAAAGAGGAGCGGTCTTGATTTGCCCGAAACTCTGCCTGAAGCCATGCGTCCATGAATAATAATGATTTTTTAAAAAAGATTTTAATGTAATTTTGTTGTGTCAAGGGTGAAGATCGGTCAAGCAGGTCTCAAATATGGCAATGAAAGCAGTTTTTCAATGTCTTCGTCAAACTGACGATGCTCCGGGTATAATTGGAGGAGTTCGTCAATCAGCTCCATGAACTGTTTAGAGTGAATGGGGGTGAAGATAGGGTGCTGGAAATACTTGTCCTTTGCCTCCAGCAACTTGTTCTTTACATCCTCCGACATTCCCGGCGACCACATGACCATCAGGCGCCACAAAGTCGCCCCCACTCCCCACCAGTCGGCAGCCATGCTTAACGGGCGATGGCACATCAATTGTTCAGGGGACATTGTCGTCTTCGTGCCTAGTCGGAAGCATCCGATTCCCTGCAAGTCAACTTTCTTGACCGACAATCCAAGATCGATGAGGGCAATTTTGACCGTCGATTTGGGGTTCAGGAAGAAATCCAGCCTTTCATCCCGGCTCCTCCCCGCAATTAAAATATTCTCCGGCTTAATGTCCATGTGGGCGATGCCGGCCATGTGCATCTGGTGGACGGCCTCGATCAGCTGCCTGGATACTCGTCTCATCACCGCGTCGATATTGACACGCTTCAAAATGTCATTGTCGTCCTCCACCAAGGGGACCATGTCACCGGCGTCAAAGTACGGATAAGCAATGGTCAGGTGCTCCTCCCAATGGCACACTGGGTGAAGGAAATAGGGGGAGTGGCGTAATGATTGATACGCCTCTAGCTCGCGGTAATAGGCGCCCTTGTCGTTGCGGCGCGCATTCCGCTGGTCTTCCTGACTGACCAGAATGGGGCGGGCCAATCCTATTCTCGGCTGAAACTGGCGGGGCGTCACCGGCTTGAACACTTTGGACAGAAAGGAGAGCCTTTCATTGCCGTAATCAACATGTGTCATGAATACTTCACTCTGCGAACCACTGAACAGTCCCGGATTTGAAGTGTCATAGGCAAGTCCGATGGCATTGCAGCTTGGCAGATTGTATTCTAATCGGACTGCGTTTGGATAAAGTTCATAAAACTGCTGATTGAAAAAGGCCAAATGGCGTTCAATACAGGCTCCCGGATCTTTTAACGGACAATAAACGCCGTATTTCTCTTGAAGGAGTTGCTGCGAGTTCTTGGCCAAAGTGCACTCTAAAAAGACCTGTTTGAGGTCGGCAAAGTATAGGTTGAATTTGGTGGGCAAAGACTCGGGCCGTGCTTCATATAAAGGTGGTTTTTGCATATTACTTCTGACCGGATAAGAGCGTTTTAAGGCACTCTTCGAAGACCTCAGCAACAAACAAGTAACGAAAATGTAGCCGGAGAGAAGGATAGCAAACTTCATGTGTCCTTTTATCGTCGCAAATTTCATTTCATTAATTAAATTCTATTTTCCCACCTTGGCGTACGGCCATGATCTGCCTTGTCAGCAATAAACAGGAAATGAACGGTAATATCAACGTAATCAATGGGACGATGATTGACGGCTGACTTGTGACGATGCATTGCTCCAAAGACTTTGGATAAGTGATTTCCAAATCCTTATCAGGGATACCGCCTATTGAGATACGAGGCGGTTCCAGTTCAAAACAGCTCGACAATCCAAAGAGATGATATCGAGCCATCATTTCCGGAATTATTAATTGCACTTGATCTTTGCCATTTGTTTTGAATTGGCATAAAAGTGTGAACGGACGACTACTCGCAGCCCAAATACCAGATTCCAGATCTACTGTCGCGTTTGTTTTGTAGTGAGCCATTGTGTTGAGTCTGTTTAGTCTATCCACATCGAGGATCAATGAAGAGGGAATTTGAAATTTGAGATTGAAATCTGAATTCTTTTTTGCCAGAGCTTCATTGAAATTGAGTTTGACTGTATAGTCACGCTTCAACCCGGTCCCAATAAATTCATGTTCAATCTTGACTGAATATGGTTTACTTTCAATCTCATGTGTTTCAATCTGGTGGTCATCGACCTCAAGATTCATGCTTCCGAAAAAGATTGCCAAAGCTGTGATAACGGTCGTGATTCCGACAGCAGCAAGCGGCGAATAGCCCATGGTCGGAAAAACAAATAAAAACATTTAATGGTCCAGTCGATTAACAGTCCTGGAATCCGGTCGTTTTTAGCGAATCTTTTTGATAGCAAGTTGTACGTCCCAAAGCTGTGGGTTCCAAACATCAAACATATTAACTTCATGGAATTGCGAAGAGAGTTTGATGCTGTTATTTTTGACAAAGACAACTGCTTGACGAGGCCATACAAGGCAGACCTGGAATTCTCTCTTGACAGCGCAAAAAGCTTTTTTGAAAAAGACCGTCTTGCTGTCATATCCAATTGCATTGGCTGCGAGGATGAACAAGGGGCTGTTAACTTTGAGCGAGAGCACAAAATTAAAGTAATCAGGCACAATGTGAAGAAGCCTGATTGCATTCAGAGTGTCGATGAACATTTTCCATTGATTCCACGGCGTAAAATTTGCTTGGTTGGCGATCGTCTGTCCACTGACATTGTGATGGCCAACAAGCACGGATTGTTTAGCATTCTAGTTGATCCGATTACTGAAGAAGGTGACAATCCTTTTGCTGTCATTCTAAGAAGACTTGAAAGATTTTGGTTGAATAGATTCGCAAAGTACAAAACTAAAGAAGAGTATAAAAAGTATCTCATTTACTGTTGTTGTTCCTGAGCGATTAACTTTGACCTACATTCCGACAATTTCGAGTCAATCTCCTTCAAAAATCGGGCATCAAAGGTGGTCGGCTGACTGCTTGAAAACTCTATTATCTTTTTGATTACACTGGAGAACTCTTGGCCGGTCTTTTCCTCCAGCAAGCGAATGTATTCGTCGAATCTCTGATCGCCAGTCTTTAAGGACCACTGTTTGATGGCAGCCATGGCCAGATGGACGGAGCTGTAAAGATGCGGCAAATCGGTCATGTACATGGAGACCAGAATGTTGCAGATGGCAATATGAACGGCCTTGTCTAAAGATCCAAAAGCATCGACAAGAAGAGCCGTCATAGGCTCCACTGCCAGGTCAAACATCAAATCATATTCAAGCCAGTCCAGTAGAATAAACTCTAATTCCGAAATGTGTTGCTGGTTGGTCCCGGGAATCTTTGTGGAAAAGGCTGATAGCACAGTGTGCTTTTCGTCAATCTTGCTGGCAAGGAAAACGGACGCCAACATCACATGCTTCAAGTCATATTTGACGTCGAGAATTGGCTTGCTAATGTGCACTCGGGAAAAGATGAGATGGCTGGTGAGAAGGGTGCTCACTTCATACTTGAAATACTTGCAAATGTCGTTAATCTTTTGGTGGTAATATAGAAGAATGCTGCGCTCTTCCGAAGTTGTTAGTGAATAGTCGATGCCTTTGAAAGCGAGTGCCTGCTTGGTAGAGGAATTACATTCGCCCCTCCTAGCAAGCAACTCTTCTTCCGTGAAGAGCCATTTACCAACATCCATCAGCAACCCCCTGCCTTATCGAAATGTTCAGCTTGAAAGGAAAAGGTCGTCTTCTTCACACTCACAATTCCCTGCAGTTGACAAAAGCGTTGGAGAGATGTGGATTTAATCACACTCAAACTGCGTGCTTGGATAAAATGATTGGAGATTTACTAACAGGCGTAGATGCCGTTCTTGCCAAAGAAGGAATGTCCAAAGGCGATTTCGAGTCGTTCAAGCGTGATCAGGCCTCTAAATTGCAAAAGATACAGACCACCTTTGACCAGCAAATGATCAGGGACTATCTCGACACCAAGACCAAACAGGAGCACATGAACAGGGATCTGATGTTGCATAGTCAGCGTTGTCGCGAGACACTAGCTACCATGAAGTCGGAAATCAAGTTGGAAATGTCGATTGAAAGGAGCCGCCAAAAAGACAGCCTCGCCTCATTAAAGATGAAGATCGAAGCCTTGAATAACAAGTTTGACAGCGAGGCAGCCAATTGCCTGGCTTACATTCAAAAGATTAGGCAAGAAACCATGTACACGATTGTCGGTTATCTATTTACATCTGTCGCAGCCTTTCTCGGTTTCCTTCGTCTCATGAAAAACTAAGAAATCTGCTAGTTATACTTTAAATCAGTAAATAGTCTTTTCTGTTCCTTTTACCGGGGTTCAAGACCATGTCTGCTGGTGGAGCGAAAAAACTACGGACCGGCAACTTGAAGGTCAAGGGAGAAAACTTTTACCACCATGGTCAGAAGCTGAAGAATTTGAAAATGAGGCGCGAGGGTCGCGCTAAACGTGACCGGGACGGAAAGATAGTGAAGGCTGCCATTTTCCAAGACTCCAAACCGGAGTCGGCTACCGCTCGTATCCAGCCTGACCGAAGATGGTTCGGTAATACGCGCGTCATCAGTCAGAAAGATCTGGACGAGTTCCGAAACGAGGTTGGTGCCAAAAAGGATGATCCATACCAAATAATCTTGCAGCAAAGCAAGTTGCCAATGTCTCTCTTGAAAGATTCAGAAAAAGAGGCGAAAATGAACATTTTGTCGTTGGAGTCCTTTGAACACGTTTTCGGTGCCAAAGCTCAAAGAAAAAAGCCGAAAATCTCCTTTGATAACATTGAAGAGTTAGTCAAGAATACTGAAGAAAAGAACAAGCAGTTTGACCAAAAGGTGGCAGATGCTCCTGCAGTTGACGAGTACGCAGCCGAGGCCGTCGATCCGATCTTCCAAAAGGGCCAGTCTAAGCGCATCTGGAACGAGCTGTACAAGGTCATCGACTCTTCCGACGTCCTCATCCATGTTCTTGATGGACGGAACCCGATGGGAACCCGCTGCAAGTCGGTGGAGGCCTATTTGAAAAAGGAGGCCCCTCACAAGCACCTCATCTTCATCCTGAACAAGTGTGACCTGATCCCGACCAGCGTGACCAGCAAGTGGGTCAAGGTGCTGTCGAAGGAGTATCCGACGCTCGCATTTCGAGCCAGCATCACCAACCCGTTCGGTAAGGGTGCCTTGATTCAGTTGCTCCGTCAGTACGCTCAGCTGCACAAGGACAAGAAGCAGATTTCGGTCGGCTTTGTCGGATACCCAAACACTGGCAAGTCGAGCATCATCAACACGCTGCGCAAAAAGGCTGTCTGCGCGGTGGCTCCTATTCCCGGGCAGACCAAGGTGTGGCAATACGTGACCTTGATGAAGCGCATCTACCTGATCGACTGTCCTGGAATTGTGCCTCCGTCGACTGAAGATTCAGAAACCGACATTGTCTTGAAAGGCGTGGTTAGAGTGGAGAACGTCAAGAACCCGGAAGACCACATTCAGGCAATCATCGACCGGGTAGATCCTGCCCACCTGTCCAACGCCTATAACGGCATCGACAATTGGGGCAACGCGGAAGAGTTCCTCGCAAAGCTTGCAAAGCAGACCGGCAAGTTGCTGAAAGGAGGCGAGCCGGACCTGAGTTCGGCGGCCAAGATTGTTCTCAACGACTGGTTGCGCGGCAAGATTCCCTTTTACACTAAACCGCCGCCCATGGGAGACGATCAAGTGGAGATTTCTGATAATGTCCAGGAAGAACAGACCGTCGAAGCATAAAAATTGGCAGTAAACTTTATTCATCGTCTTCGCTTCCTCTCTCTGCGTCCATAAATAAAATCTCCAAGGCTGCTTCGACGTTCCCATTTGTCCTCTTCAAAACCTGTTTGTTCCGCTCTTCGTCGGCGAATCCAAGTTCCTTTAGCTCTTCCATTGCAAGGTTGTAGTTTTGCTCTGGTCGGGCGCCTTTTGGGGACCATGGGTTTGGTAATGGCTTTGTCTGCAATCGACCCGAAGGAGATGATCCATAAAGATTCGTCTTCAACGGCCTTGTCATGGTGTTTGGACTGATCGTGTCGACTTGTCGGTGGAGTTGACTGAGCATTTGAAAGCCTTGAGGAATATTCTCCAACTGGCTCATTGCCCTATCAGAGCTCCGCATGGCCTCCTGATAGTACTGTGGATTGGTGGCTAGTTTGACCATGTCTTGAAGGACTTGAGGATTATTCATGGCCTCCTTTAACTGTGGCGACTTTTCCATCATGGCCTTCAACTGGGGATGGGAAGTGATTATCGACTTCATTAATTCCGGGTTTCGCTCCAACATGGTCCCCATCATTGCGGACATTGGGTTTGCCGGCTCTCGCTCATTGGCTACAACCGGTATTGTTGAGGATGCGGAATCGGGCTGGTTGCTGCTGACGTCCGGGACCACAAAAACGACCTTGTCTTTGGCGCACTCTAAGACTATATCGCCATCCTTGAGAACCCTTCCTTCGACGACGAGTCGTATTTTTGACAAGTCACCAACCAGTTCCGTAAGTTTGTATTTGAATGCAGACACGGTTTCATGTTCTTCCTCAACAATAATATCGACAACAGTTCCATTAGGAAGGCGAACTTTGGCAAAATTAGACATGACAAAAATATTTTTTAATGTTTTACTCATTTCTCGTATTCTCGTTATCAGCTGGTTCCCTCCGAAGTTTCCCTCAGGATAGCAGGAGCTTGTAAATACAGTTTTATCAGTAAATGTGTGTTAATTTAAAAAAGGAAACTAGTTTGAACGTATCAAGAGGATTCACTTGTGATGAATCTTCTGGATTTTTCTTCCAAATAGGTTGAAATATAGATGTTCTCAGGAGGGGTTGCCGACTGTTTTGACTAACCTGCGGACATTGTATCGAGAGGCTTTGATGTTTGCTGTGGAAATGAAGTCGAAAAGAACAATCGTAAGGGCTTTGGACCAGGACCAGTTGTCTATCAATGATTGCAACTACGGGCTGTCCTTTCACAGAAAACTCATTGTTGACCTGACCGCAGACGTCAAGGCTCTTCATGACAAGCTATGTTTCAGGGCGAATCTGCCGATTGATTACAATACAATAGTTGACGATCCGTGTAATACACACGTCGATTAGTGTGTGCGGTACAAAAATGACGTGAAGAACGCTTCAATCACTGGGTGTGATCAGAATGTTTGGTGTGATCTGCCATTGCCCCTAGCTGGATTGACAGTCGGTTGCGCCCCGAAAACTCATAAACGGGTGTATGGATTAAGCGTTAGAGATAGTCGAACTCTCAATATCTGCATTGGCGCACAATCTTCACTTCTAGCGGATAAACGTCGCCGAGTTGGTAATTTTGGTATAAACACTAACATAGTACGTTGCCATAACAACGATCACTCATCAATAAACGAAGTTCCTGCTCGCACCCCCCTTCACCTACATTCTTTTTTGTTGGTTAGTCAATCACAACACAACCCCCCACAGAATAAATTACAATCACAACACAACTCCTACTAGTCATTAAGTGTGCCCCGAATATGGCCCTTATTTCAATGGACAGGCAAGGTCTTGCAGTTGTGGTCGGTTGAGGTCCATTCTTCTTCGGTCATGTTTCCTGGGAAATTGTATTTTCAATTGCGATCTTCAAGTGGTTCGACGTCAGTATGCCAGTAACGTATTCATGCCATGCGGGGATGTCGATGCTTGACGTCAGACACATTACTAACCTGGATTTCTACGAGAACCAATACAACACCGCCACGAGACAGCACACACCGTTCCGCCTCCCGTCAGTCCCCCATCGTGACGTGGAGAGAGACTTTTTCACTTCGCGGACGGTGATGGAAGTGGTCAAGAGGATGCCGCGAGGTAAGGCCACCGGCACTTCTGGATTTGCGGGGGATCTGATCTGCCGCACTCCCAGTTCAGTGTCGCGACCATTAGCGTTGTTATTCAACACGATAATGCGTCTGGGCGTCATTCCGACGTCGTGGCACCGGGCAATGTTGGTGCCGATCCCCAAGGTGCCGCATCCGGTTGGCATTGAAGAGCACCGGCCGATTTCGTTGACAGAGCACTTGCGAAAATGTTTCGAGCATTGCCTGTTGGGTTACTTGACAGCAACTGTGGAGCCACTTTGCAACGCCCAGTGTGGGTTTCGCACCGAGCGATCAACATTGGATCAAGCAGCAACACTTAATGAACTTCAGATCCAATTCAAGAACAGGACCAAAAATGATTTGTTAATTATTTTCCTGGACATTAAGGCAGCTTATGACAGTGTTGACCGAGGATTGCTGTTTCAGAAGCTACAGAGAAAGGGCGTTGCGCCGATTGCCATGAGAATCATAGACACACTGTTCAATTCCTGTTCATCTCAAGTGTGTGTCAAAGGGCAGAAATCGAGAAGGTTTAACCATGCTGCTGGCTTGATGCAAGGTTCGGTACTTTCGCCGACCTTGTACAGCGTCTTTATTGATGATCTGGCGGAAGAGCTGAAGGCAGCCAGTACGCTCAGGCTTGGTGGCATGCCTGTTGGAGGGTTGTTCTACGCAGATGACATTGCCTTGGTTGCCGAGGATGTTGCTACAATGCGCCGACTGTTAGCGATTTGTGAGAGACACAGTATGGCGAACAATTACAGATTCAACGTTGGGAAATGCAAGACCTTCTCGCCTGATGGAACATTCTTGATCTATGACCAGCCTGTCCCATCCTGCGACGTGTTCAAGTATCTCGGCATTTACTTCGACAAGACGGCCGTGCTTTGGTCTCGCCACGTCAAGGAGATGATCGACAAGGCTGACAAGGTCTGTACGGCCTTTCAGGTCATTGGCTTTAACTCGAGGGGGATGTCTTTGAGGACCAAATTGATGATTTACAAGCTCTTTATACGGAGTGTTATGGAATACGGACTGGCAATAATGCCTCGCAAGATGGCCATTTTGCATTGCCTACAAAAGGCACAGAACAAGTTTTTAAACAAGATGATGGGCACGCACAAGGCGTGTTCACGCAGTTTGCACTCGCTTTTGATGTGCCAAAGTATGTTCCTCCGCCATGCCGAGTTATCGGC
>ERZ1066135.210-NODE-210-length-46669-cov-10.875788_pt1 | contig 46669 bp, 60 predicted proteins | sample MGYA00382782_ERZ1066135 | MGnify/ENA primary metagenome ERZ1066135 (study PRJEB33369, sample SAMEA5778365) | biofilm metagenome | biome: Industrial cooling water; feature: Water cooling tower basin; material: Biofilm | place: United Arab Emirates | collected... | reverse complement strand
CCACTGCCCGTAAGCTTAGGTGTAATCCGGCTGACTTGCTTAACTACGCGATAGTCTACCTTTGGCTGGCCCGTACGATCCCTACCTATAATTGCCAGCCCGGTCCGCTCCAAGCGCGCCTGCGGGGAAGCCCCCACCAGGGTATCGCCTACGTCCAGCTTCTGCAGTAGGGTCCGCTGCGCATTAGCTAGCAAAATACCTCGAAGCCCCGGGTCATTCCATGGGCTAGTATCTGAGTCCCAGCTAGCACTATCGCTGTCCCACGTACCACTACCGCCCGAGTCAATAAGACCGAAGGATGCCCAAGCCTGCTCAAAGTCTCTAAAAGCCCAGGTCCCTTTATCATAATTATAGATGCCAACAGTGTCACATTGCGTAGCTCCGTTCGACGGAAAGCAGACCCACGCCTCATTATAGAAGGGGTTCTCAAATACAAAAGCCGCCGGGAAGGCTGTAGCGTCAATATTTGCAAACAGCCAGTCGCGGTCTTTATCTTCAATTACGCTCTGCTGCGAGGACTTCTGTCCGCTATGCACTATGACGTCGGACTCAGTTAGCACCAGGTGCTGAGACCCCTTCTTGATCGGAGCCACGCAGCGAGTAGACAAGATACCTGAATTAGTAAGCAGCAAGTCTGAGGCAAAGATATCGTTACCTCCAACAAATCTTAAGGCATGAGTCGAGTTAGCTTTGTAGAGGATCATCTCTCTACCCAGCATTTGCCCATCTTTAAGTGGACCACCATCAATATCCGTAAGCTCAATGCGCCCGGCGTCACTCGTAGCATCTGTAATATCCCAGTCGGCGGGTACACTTCCTGGATCGCTCGAATTACTCCACTGGATAGTGTGAGGGAACGGGGTACCATTATCTGTAATATTAAGCGCAACCAAATACCGGCCAAAAGCCCGCAAAACCTCCGCTCTTAACGTCGAGGGCCAATTAGGAAGAGCTACTAGCTTTGTCGCTGGAGCATAGTCGGACCAGTATTGCGGAACATCCACCTTGTTATTAAGGATCGGTATACCACCTAGAAGCGTCCCCGTCCAGTCCCACGGATTGACCGTAGCATAGTCCACATCTACAGAAGCTGTCTGCCGCGTAATGTTAGTATGCGTACCACCTTCATACACATAAGCCTTAAGCAGCGACGTATAAATCCAGAAGGTTTCCGTAGCACTAACAGCCGGCAGCAAGAAATACGGCACCACGGATGGTGTACCAAAGACCTCTTCCTCCCCGAGCATCCGGGAAGCTCCAGCCTTTCTAAACCTTACATTCTGCCCATCACTCCACGCCTCTGGCGGCAGCGTATGGGGCGGCTGGTCGCGAATAATCCCGACCGAACCTACATTGAAAACCTGAACTATGTCCATGGCTGCCTAGCTATACTGAATGTTAACACTGCCGCTGTCAAATACCCCACTACCGCTAACTGTAGTAAGCCGCAACATATCCAGCACCCCTGCTAGCTCAACTCGACTAGTAGCTAGCTGCGTACGGAAGCCTTCAGTAATTTGCGACTTGCCTACCCAAATGTTGCCACTATGCTTAAACAACGACATGCTGCCAATAATACTATCACCAGAGCTACCATCTCGTAGAACCGGCATACCATTCGTAACTGACAAATACGAGGCGCCGCCTGCACCAAGAATTACCGATTGCCCCGTATAGCCACTAGTAGTAGGGCTTCCACCAGTACCTAATTGCACCAGCGGAGGCGACGATCCATTAGTAGACACCTGGTCGAACGTGACCTCAATCTCCTGAACCCAGCTAGGAATAGAAGGAAAGTCATGAGAGGTGCCGGAAGTGGTAGCAATCGCCGTTCGCAAGGTACGCGGACGCGCGTTCCGCAAGGTCGTACCCGAAATCTCAAGCGTAGAGTCGACCTCGAGCCAAGTAACCGCATTACCGCTTTCGTCCCAAAACAGAATTCTATCTGCCCCAGGATCGCTAAGATTAGCAGCAGTGCCGCCATTCGCTAGTGGTACCTGCCCCGTAAGCCCGGTCGAGCCAGGAAGCCCAGTACAGTTAGTAAGCACCCCGCTCGCGGGCGTACCTAAAGCCGGTGTAGTAAGCACCGGAGCTGTTAATGTCTTATTAGTAAGGGTCTCCGTGCCCGCCAGTGTAGCCAGCTGTACCGCCGCCGGAGAAGTTTTGAGCCCGACTTCTGCAAGCCAGAAGCCAAGGGTGTCAAACCAAACAAGCTTGACAAACTGATACTGAAACTGTAGAGCTAGACTTGCTCCACCATTAATATTATTACCATTCCCCTGAACGGTGATAGCATTAACCGAACTGTCTGTCTTAACCACATAGACAGCCATACCGTCTCGACCAGGGCTGGCGGGCAGCGTCACATTGAACGCGCCTCCACTAGCATCACAAGGAATATAGAGGTTTTCGCCAGTCGAATTAACTACTGTGTAGCCAGAAGTCTGCGAAGCTAGCGAATTAGGCGTCCGCCACGCCCGGCTTGCATTCGGAAAGGTCGCCTGCAATACGGCCTTAATAAGCCGCAAGTGGTCATCACCTTGCCCCTTCTGATCGCCGCCCGTCGGGTTGGTCGCCGTAAGCTGCGAAATATATGTTGCGCTCTCTAGGCCCATTAGTGCTGACCTCCCATTTGCATATCAAAGTTTGAAGCTTTGCGAGCTTCATTCTGCGCATTCAGCAGAAGCATATTCTCACTAATCATCTCTTTGAAGATACTAGCTGCTTGCGTATTACGCAAACTATTAGCTATAGCGAGGCCAGTCTTACCTATAAGTAGCTCGGGCACATACTTAAGCCAGGCGTTTTCAACACCGCCGGCATCAAGTAGGTCTGCCTTCTTATAGTACTTCATCTCGAGGCGATAGACGTCATCCGGAAGTGGAAAGATATTAAAATACTCACCATCTAGTGAGTAGGCTTCTGGCGGACCTTCAGAGTCCTCACCCATATAATTCTTATAAAGCACGTCATAGAAGTCTTTCTTCATCGGCTCCGCGTCGAGCGTAGTATCATCTGGTACATACCACAAACAGCCTTCCTCGTATTCTTCGAGAAAATCCGTAGGTATACGCACCCGCCGCTGCTCCGCCACCGTGTAGCTATAGCTTTGCTCTGAAAGCAGAAACCACGGCTTGACCGGCATCAGCTCTAGCTTTGTCTGCTGAGACTGCATAGTAGTTACGATAGAAGTATCTAGGTTCTGCTTAAAACCCAGATACTGCTTAACTAGAACTACTGCTTCATTCCGGGTCATATTGAGCTCTCCGAAGTCCAGTTCTGGCTGACAGCATCAACCTCTGTCCAAGTAGTTTCAGCATCGGCTGCTTCTGTCCAATCCGTATCTATTTCGTCCCCTACTAGCCAGAAAGCTACCTGCCCTTCACCACTTGCTTGAATACTATTAAGCGTAGTGGCTTCTACCCCTGTAATCAACACTCCACCGGAGGCCAAAACCACTATATCATCTAAAGTGACATCTAATATAACAACGCCATCAGAAGCACCAGTTGCCACCAACGTGACTGCTGCAAGTGTAGGCGTGGCGGCGCCCTTAATATCTACCTCGCCCGCACTACTTACAGTGACAGCCGCAAGCGAGATCGCAGCCTGTCCAGCGATAAGTATAGTGCCCGTACCAGCAGCCGTAATAGCTGCTAGCGTCGCCGCTCCGACGCCCCTTATTAACACGTCGCCGTCAGCCGTGACAGTGACAGCACCTAGGGTAATACTGGCCGTACCGCGGACCAGGACAGTACCAGCTGCAGCTACAGTAACCGCCGCCAGCGTAATATCGGCATTACCCAGGGCGGCTCCGGCAAGCCCCGTCGCCACCACCGTCACATCGTCTACAGTCTTAGCAGAGGTGCCGACTACTGCAACCCGGCCAGTGCCTACAACCGTAGTAGCCGCCAGCGAAATACTAGCGGTGCCCTTGACAGCAACTGCACCTGCTGCCGTAGAAGTAACGGCCCCCATCGTGACGCTTGAAGTACCTACAATAGTAGGTATCTCAAACGCGTTCTTTTGAAACGCATTAGGTTGAAAGGCTAATGCCACTTAAACCTCGACTAGACCGCGGGCCACAAAGGACTACTTTTACACGAGCTTAGGTCTCCTTCTTGAATTTCATTAGCAGCTTTCCGCAAACTATGAATATCAGCAAAGAGCTTTTGGAGAGTGGCGAGTTCAGCCTCTTGCTCTTTATCTATAAGCCCATCTTGCTTCAGCATAAGCAGATGCAGCCACCTACTTATATGATTAATCTGCTTAGCGAGGGCAGCATCGAGCCCTTCTACCTTCAGTAGTGAGCAAATCTTCTGGCGAAGCTCTTCATTAACATCCTCTTTAGTCGGCGGCGGAAAGCTATAAGTGATAAGTACGTGGTCCTCTTTAAGCTCAACCTTGCGAACAGGTCCTTCACCTTCACTAAATACTTTCCACCACAGAGCTCTCTTATGATCAGGAATATGAGCTATAGTTAAATTCCTAAACTCCAAAATCTTTCCATCTTCTACGCGAGCCATATACATTGCTTACCTCCACACACCCACACCAAGACTATGGTCTGCTGCGGCTGAAGACATAGTCTCTGTTTCACCCGAACCTGTCACCGTCAACAGCTTATTAGCAAAAGCTGTCGAACGAGAACCAATAGTTTGATCTGCGCGCTCTGTCGCACTCGACCAAGTAGCATTAGTAGTATTATTCCGCACGCCACCGAAGATCGCTACACCACCAGCAAGCGAGGCATATGTCATAGTAGGCGTACCGCCTGTTGCTGCCAAAGTATCTGCAAAGTGTGGCGTAGCACTTTGATACCCCGTCAGAAGCCATGCACCTATACCGATCGACGGTGACGAGCCCGGCGTGCCCGTCAACGTAAGGCGAACACTAACTGTCCCTCCCGCGGCTAACAAGCATGACATTATACCTGCGTTGTAGCTACTAACCCTAATCTGGTCATGTATAGTTCCACTTACACTATTGACAGCTATGGTAGAAATATTAACGTTCGACGCCATACGTGCCGCAAACGATAATAGTATCAAGCCGCCACGCGCGGGCGAAATATTAAAAGATTGAGAAGAGGAATTATTACTAGACGCTAGACTCCCTAACCAAGTTAATGCAAGTGGGTCATCCCCACCTGCATTAAATCCATTCAACTGGTTGACTAAAAGTGTCACGCATCAGTACTCGCATTATTGGTAAACTTCAGCCGGATGCCAAGTAGCTTAGCATCAGCAGCAATAGTATCAGAACCATTTGCCACCTCGCGAGTAATCTCAAAATAGACCATGTCGCCCTCGGCGGGCGTACCCCCCACTGTAATTGCCGACGTAGCTGAAGTCAAATGCAAGTCATTCGTGGCGATTAGCGTGTCTGTAACTACCTGCTGTCCAGAAACCGCCGTGTCAAGTGGGTCGTCATTAGAAAAGCTATAACCGGCAATCCCCCAAGCCACACCTCCGGAACCACTAGCCGCCGTCCAGAAGAATTCACAAGTAAAGGTGCCTTCATTCCACGACTTCGGCATACCGATCCAGAAGCCAGCACCTTCTTCTGTAGTAGTGTCGAAGTCGAGTGACTTCAACATAATATCATTCGTAGCTAATTCTGTGGTACCCGGCGCCGCACCATTAGTCGTCCGCGGGATCATAGCCCCGGCTGGGATAAAGATAGTATGCTCACCTTGAGCAAGAACACCAGTAATATCCGCAGCCGCTATAGCCAGAAAGGTCTTAACTGCTGCCGCAGTAAGCTCTTCGGTCGGACCGGTGCCCGCCGTGGTACGGCCCAAAATGCGGGCCGTAGCTTGCGTCAATACATGCTCAGCATTCCAGTTAGAGGGCTGGACGAGGCTGCTATCCCCGCCATCCCCCACTGCTGAAGTGAACGCATGTAATAGTGAGATGGTCATTAAGCATTACCTGCGGTAAGCGTAAAGCCTGTGATCGAGATCGACTGACCGGAAGCAATACTGGTATTGTCAAGGGTCAAATCGCCGCCACCGCCGGTCGCCGTAACCGTCCCTTGCAAGTGGGCCGTAGTACCGTCCGAGGCATAGATACGAAAATGCGCCGCCGTGCCCGTAGCATCAGCAGAAGTATCTTCCCAGGTGCCGCTCTTAGCCTTACTACCACTACTCGCTGCCGCCATCCAGTCACTAGGAAGGTTAAGCGTAGCAAGCACTGTACCTGAGTCAGCAGTGGCTACGTCCGCCGGTGCTGCGCCCGTCCGAATTTTAAGAACTGCCGAAGTGCTAATCGCTGTTTCGATCGCGTCCAGCATAGCGTTGCGAACAGCAACAGAAGCTTGAAGTGCCATTAGTCGTCCTCCATCCCGTCGTACTCACCGGGTGTTACCACGCTAAGCTTAGAAATCTCTACCTCCAGGCTTCCTGGATAGGTTGATTTATGTTCTTTCCCCTTCTCGTCAGTCCACATAGACTGCTCAGTTCCCCGCATGGAGCGAACCTTCCCCTTGACAGTAATTACAACCTCTTCCCCAAGTTCAACGTCCTTTACGGACTTGACACTTTCGAGGTCAATACGAGCGGTAATCTTTTGCTTGGAGGACATAGGTACAGCTCCAGAATACATTGTGTAGCCCCAATATTAAGTGCTCGTGGCCGCGTTGGCCACGAGCACATAAGCCTACTTAGGTATTAAGACCAACCATCGTAACCACCCACGCACCGGCAATCACAATTAACAGAGCCGCTTCAAGCGGGGCCACAGTACCAATAGTCGATGCTGCAGCATTGTTAACTGTAAGGTCGAAGCCTGAGCCACTTGCTGCACCATTTCGCAGATAGTGAAACTTACCATTATCTGCGCTAGTAACAGCTGGAAGGGTAATAATACGTGTCGCAGTCGGCGTGCAGTTAAGAAACTGTGCCGCCCCAGCAGGTACACTCTGAGCCGCATCGGCCAGAATGCCTACCGTCATGCGCATCTGATCCAGCTCACAGCCGGCAATAGGTGCGCCTTCTACTCTAGACCTTGCCATCTATACTCCTCCTTATGGCGTGTAGTTGATGCCGCCAATGTAGGCGCAAGTGAGGCCACCACGGGCAAGCTCAACCGAGCATTCCGTCTGGATGTAGCCCCGGCGTACGTCTTCGTCCTTGTTTTGGACGTCGTCGTGCACCTTCGTGTCGCGCCCTTGGAGCGTCACATAGTTGATGGAAGCAAAGTCCAAGATCCACATGGAGTTGGTATACTTCCCGTGACGGCTAAGCAGCGGATGCGCCCGCAACAGCAGACGCCCCTGCGGAAGCACCAGCTCTCGAAGATCCATGCCGTAGACCTTAACAATGCCACCCCATTGGATGTCAGAGTTAGCGTCTGCGGCAATCACCTTATTAAGAGCATTGAGCGCCCCGTTACCGACCATCGCGATGCGCTCATTCCCAGCTGGCGTATCGAAGTCAAACACCGGATAGATGCGATCGACAAGGTCAAACCAGGTAGTACCGGCCGAATACACATACGTGTTGCTCGAGGGTATCTGCGCCCGCAAGCCAGCCATCGAACGCTTCGGCTTACCGTTCGCGCCCGTGGTCTCACTCGCCCGGCCAAAGAGCATCGACATCTCAATAGCACGGCTATGATCGAACATCTTGCGCTTCTTGTCGTTCGACCACGCGTTACCGGTGCGCGTCTTAGTCACGTCCGCAGTCTTGGTCAGCTCATAGCTGTCCTTGAAAATCTGCGTATAGTTGTTGAACTTCAACGGATTACGACTAACAGCCGACGGCGCCGCAGTACCTTCCGCATAGATCGAGCCGATCAGCGTAAGATACAGATCGTTCGCAATCGACGCCGGGGTCGTACCCTGCGCACCGCGCCGAACCGTAAAGGTCGTTGGCGACTGCACACTCACGACTTCCAGGACTTCCTGGTTAAAGGTCGCGGTGTCCGCAGAAGGCTCAACCAGAAGGAGGTCACCCTCTTTCAAATGGTCTGCCCTACCGTAGACAACACCAGCTGCACCAACCGTCGGATCGGCTGAGTCGACCACAATCGTAGTGACCGAGTCACTGACAGCACCGTTCACCTGCAGGCGAACAATGTCGTTCGACTCATCCCACCAGAAGAATTCTGGGTCAGTCACTACGCGCTTCTTCGCCTTAGAAGTCAGCGCAAAAATCGGAGCCGAACCTGTCGGGTTCCGAAAGAGGATCATCTCGCGATAATCTTTAGGCCGCTCATCGGCGGCCCAATCGCCAGTACCTCGTAGACCAGCTACTGCCATTTCCTATTTCCTACTCATTAAGAAGCTCGGCCATTTCACCCCAAGGGTTGTTGTCGACCTGAGCGGGTTGAACCGGACTTGGCGCACCCACAGCCGGACGATAAGCCGGTTGCCCGGTCACCGCTGGCGCCACTTGCTGCGCCGGAGGCGCTGCAGGCAATTTGCCAAGTTTAACTATCGCCATAGCTCCAACATTCTTGACCATTTCCTCCGCACTTGCTGTCGGATTAGCTGCCCGCCAAGCCTGAGCCAGAGACATAACTGTCCCCATGTCTGCCTGTCGGTCGAGCTGTGGCCACGCAGTAAAGAATTGATCCTCTAGCTGCTTATGTTGAACCTGGGCCTGCTGGACACCGAGCACCACGCCCGGCAACACTCCAGCAATAGTCCCGAGAACATTCTGCACGACCTCTAGATGCACCCGCGCTGCCAACTGAGGTAGGACTTTCTCTGGCTCAGTAAGAACCGCAGAAGCTTCCTCTTCCGACATAGCATAATGCTCTGCTAGAGCTTTCGTGTAGCTTTCTCGTCCAGCATCAAGAGCCTTACGAACCTCTTGAATATAACCCACACCCTGTGCGGGTGCTTCTACCGGCTGCGCAGGGGTAGCTGGTACTGGCTGCGCCGCTTGCCCGTCAGCCCCAGTCGCCGCAGGCGCTGCAACTACCGGAGCGGCAGGCTGTACAGCAGGTTGCTGTTGTGCCGGCGGCTCTGTAGTCTGCTGCGTCGCGTCTTGGGTCGTAACGACAGGCGCCACCGGCGCCTGTATTTCGGGTGTAGTGGGGGAGCCTGCTGGCTCAGAACTGGCCTCGCCTACCTGCTCTGCCGGCGGCTCAACCCCACTACCTTCGCTGTCGAAGTCACTAAGACCTTCGAACAGGCTATTTGCCAATTCGGCCGCTTCAGCCGCGTAATTCGGATCTTCCGGCGCCCCCTCACCGTCAGCGGGTCCAATCCTCGGTGTCCTCGGGGTAGTCGATACTGCTGGTGTCACTGTCGTCGTCATTTGCGAGTTCCTTCTCGTTAGCTTCTAAAACCTCTTCCGAGGCTTGCTCAAACAGGGTTTTTGGCATTTCCAGGACGAGCTGTAAAGAGGCCGTTTCACCCTTCGCGTATTCTTGTGCGAGGCTTTGATCTAGAGTTTCCAGAGGCGTGAGCACCAGCTGCTGAATTCTATTGTGCACCTGGCTGGCGATCACTTCTCTCAGGATAGACCATCCACTACTCTGTAGCAACGCCTCTAAGGCCCGCTTTCGTTCATGAGCAGTTAATTTAGCTACCATCATTTATCCTTTCACCCTGGTCCATTACCACTAATCTGCTTCGGTTGGGGGAAGCCACCCGGCCCGGCAGCAGCGCCACTGCCCCCACCAATAGGTACCACGTTCCCCTGCAAAGCTTGCTGAGCAAGCATCTCCGGGCTACCAATCTGAACCCTAAACTGGTTAATATTCTTCAAGCCACTAATCTGTGCCACCCATTCAAAGATCCTAGCTAGGTCGAACTGGCCCATAATAGCCGGGAAGTTCCGCATCTGAGCCAAGAGCTCCCGCCACAAGTTCGCCTGCGCATAACGGTCAACCGGCAACGTGCCATCCACAGCCACAAAGCTATAGCCACCTGCAATCGTTTCCGGATTGACATTAATAAACGCCTGCCCAGCCTGCTGCACAAGCGACCCCGCAATTCTAAATTTCATATCCTGGTTGTAGTATTGCTGGCTATTCTTAACCAGCATCTGGCTCAGGGGGTCGAAGCCAACAGCAGAGAACCACTCAGCTATAGTTTTAAGTCGGTTGACACCGAAGCTGGTTGAAGTTCTAATCTCTGTCGCGGTCTTTCGACCCCCTGTGTTGAGCATCCCCATAAGCTGGTCATTAACCCCCAGCGCCCGCTCACCGAAGCCCATCATAACCTGCAAATCTCGCAAGTTATTCTGCGTGACGTCGGTCGTAATAAGCTGGTGTACTGCCATCCGCGGATCAGTTCCATAAGCGGAAGGCTTCAGCCGCCAGATCTTACCCGGCCGGGGATCGAGAACATCTTTCATCACTACGCGCGAGGGGTCCACCAGGAAGTTATTATTTAGTGTCGCCCGCACGTTATAGAAATGCGTATTAATCAGCCAGTCGAGAGTATCCTGGATCGGCTGCAGGGTTTCAGGCATACCTCTAGTCGTGAGCCCGTAGCCCTCCATCTCTAGTGGCAGCACTTGAAACGGAAACATGCAGTGCAGAGCCCCAAGCGGGCTCGCACCCAAGAGCACACTAAAATCTTGCGTGCAGGTGAAGACCCACTTCTCAGGATAGGTTGACTTGCCAAGACCCCACTCGTCAGGTATAATCTCAATATGGCATTCGTAGCCCTTAATAACCATCGGGCGATTAGACGTAAAATAGCTCCCCAACTCGCCCGCGGCCTCATTCCCCCCATACATCTCGGGGCGCTCGAGCACGCTATCGACCTGATTGTCTCCATAGGTCTCGCCACTCTTAGAACTTTTAACCTTGTCTAGGTTAATAAAGTAGCCCTGGAACTCCCGCCGCTTGCACTCATTCCAATTAAGCTGGAAAGGAACAGCACAATATTCACCCTTTTGGAAATCCCGCAGAGTAACCCGAATATCAAAGAGGAAGTCCCACGGCTGAATATTATAGATACGATTACCCGTATAGGTAGTAACAGGAATAGTATCTTGAACCTTGAGTTTCTTGCCGGTCGGCTCGTTGAGAATATTAATCTCGTCGACCTCTTTAATCGAGGTCACGGCTTCAATACGTTCTTCCCAATAATTACCGATAACACCTACACCATACTTACCTGCATCATAAAGCCATGTATAAACCGGCGGCAGCCAAGAGCCCACCGTTTTCTGATAGTCAATGAGGGCCTCAAGAGCCAAGACCTGTTGCTCAGTCTCACCATGCCGACCTGCGTACTGAAAGACCGGGTCGCGTCCGAAGAACACACTCGTCAGGTATGTGTGCGCGCTCAACATGACCGCACTCGTATACGGCAGCTGGATAGTAGTATACTGCGGCAAGCCGTTATCTTTATCCGCCTGCCGAAGCCTATCCACTTCCCGCTCCGGCACATAAGCTAGCGCGGTCTCTTCCGCCTTCCGCCACTTCTCGTGCTTCGAGCTGAGCTTAGTCTGGCTATACCGTACACGCGCGCGGACCTCTGCTAGGATCCTCCGCGCCAGGTCACTGTTGTGTTCAATCTTCCGGCTAATATTCGGCATTAGGGTGCACCTCTGAAGTTAGCCAGCTCAGGAATGTATTCTTCGCTCTCATCTGGCGGCAGCTCATCTTCGCTCATATATTGGCCTTGTAAGTCGCCACAAGCAATAGCGACGGCCTCTAATTCGTCATCATGCGCCACAGCAGCATATCTCGTATATTGATCTATAAAGGTCGTCTGCTCCGGCCGCACATAGAAGGCGCCATTACTACTCACACCTTTAAGCCCATCTACAATCTTAAAGACCTTCGACCGGCGATCGACAAACTCTTCCACCGGCCAGTAGCGTCCGAGCTTCTTCATCGCCTGCCGGATAAGCCACGCCAGGGTCCGCTGATAAGCGACGCTTTCTACCTTAGCTTTCTTAATCCGCCACCGACTTGCAAGGCGGATAAACTCTCCAACCGTCCAATCTGGATCATGACCTCTATTAGACGAGACCTCGAGCAGATAGTATTTCTGCTTCCACTTACCTACAACAGCCAAAGCCTCGAAGTCTTTATCTATAAGGCCCTTCGCTATCTGTTGCGGAGAAGGCGGCGGAACCGGGTCTATGACCATAATCGCATAGATTTCAGCGTGTGGAGGCTCCGGCTCCTCCTGCCCTTCCCCAAAGAACTTAAGCCACTCAGGCTTAAATTTCGCATCCTCTTCACTTATGATGCGGACTTCCATTTCACGGCTAAAAATGCTAAGCTCGTTCTTAGCTACTGCCGCGTGCCATTGCTTCTTAAGGTCTTCGGTTGGAAATCTTACCTCCCAGGCGCTCTTGCGCATAGCAATCGGAAGGTTTTCAGTCTCCGGCGTCCAGCAGCCAAAGCGGACCCGCTTAAACTCCGGGTCCTTACGAAGCGTCTCGCTGAGGTCTCCGACCGCAATAGGCGTCTGCGCCACCACCATTTTCGACAGTGGATTATCAATAACAGGCGCAAGTGAATGCTTTAAGGCACCCACTACAAGTGCCTTAAGCTTCTTATTATTATCCGGCGACGCCGCTATCTCTTCATCTACAAGGTCATCGCAAAGGATTAAGTCGGGCCGAAAGTCGTCAAAATTGAGACCGCGGACACTCCCAGTAACACCCAAGCCAGTAACCCAAATAATATCATCGTCAGTTCCATGTATAATTTGGAGCTCTTCGTCGTTCCACTTAGTTCCTGGTCGAAGTCCAAAGACCTTTGCAAAGTCGGTAAGGTCTCCGGTTCTCTCATTTTTGACGATTGCCCGTCGTATCCACCGAAGATTTTTAGCTGCATGGCCTGCTGACTTGGAGACAAAGAGGATTGTCTTTGAGAGATTGTAGGCAATCCGCTTCGCTGCGTATACTCGAAATCGAGTTGTTTTAGCTCCACCACGGAACACCTCCATAAACACAAAGCGATCCACCGAGTCGAGTAAGAGATCCATCTCTCTATGCATCGGTGGAGCTTGGTTTCTAAATGCTCGCGGGAAGAAGGCACGGCCAAAAAGCTCCGTGTCCGCAGCCCCAAGCTCGACGACCTCCCTAAGATGCTCTAGACTTTGACTACTATCTAACATTCGCTAGAGCTTTCTTCTTAACCCTTAGAAGCCGGTTGATCCAGCCTCTACCAAAAACCTTATAATCTTTGTGAGCCTTTACCCGCTTCATCCGCCAGTCGTGTATAGCCGTAATCGTTTCCGCATCGTCGGCTGCGAGCGCCGCCGCCACCGTCTTAGGTCCAACATGTCCATCAGCCTTAACATTAACCGCCAGTTGGAGCCAGCGAGCCGAATTAAAGATCCCATGTAGAAGACCTGCATCAAAGACAATGTAGGCAACACCGGGGGGAAGTTTCTCACACGATAGAGGGTCCCAGTACCACGCCCTATAAATAGCTTTAGCATCACTCGCCTCTATCTTCTTAAAGGCTGCCATCGAAGTCTTGCGCGGGTGTACCCACTTCTGCCACTCAGAGAACAGAATACCATACTTAGTAGGTCCGCCGTTATCCGCCGGATGATTACTAAAGCCACCTTCATCCTTTAATACCAGGTCAAAGATCTCATCGAGAGTCATTCTGGCTCCGTAGCTTTAAGCGCTGGGTTATCTAAGACACCTTCTAATTTCCGCTTCGCTTGACCGAAGCCCTGAAGTGAGTCATCAATCTTCGAATAAGGTTGATTAAAAAGCACCGGGCAGACCAAGTCAGGTATCTTTGCCGTCTGCCGCTCACACCAGTTAACCATATCTTCACGGGTCCAAGTGTGCGCGTCCCGCGTCACTATACTCTCAGCGATGTCTTTAGTCGCAATAGCTAGTTCTTTCACAATCCGCGCAGTCTCTACAAACTTACCATCGGTTTCTAGCTGAGCCTTAGTCACAACCCGCGTGCTCCAGGCGACAAACACCACCAAGGAGCAGACAGTTGCAAACGGCAGGTAGCCTTTTGTGAAGTCGAACATGCTTTATGCTTTCTTTTCGAGACCTAGATACTCGCACCGCCACTTCTTGGCATACTTGCCGGGATTACCCTGCTGCCACTGAGCTATAATTTGCACACTCACTACCTGACAGGTCACTAGCGACAAGTCTACTATCTGCTGATGCTCCCGGCAGGGTCTACCCGCTATGTCGCAGGCATAGATAATCAAAGCTATGCTAAACACTATCTCACCTCCAGCTTACGACGCCGAAGGGCGCCCCACTTTCTAAGTATTCGCAAAGCGTCTTATGGAGCTTATAAGGCTCCGGGAGCCGCACACCCGGCTCATACTGCTTACAGATCTCGAGCAGCCGTAGGCTGCTCCGCGGGAAGGCTTTCTGGACGACCGGGAAGTAGAGCTGTCTAAGTTGAAACCAAGCGTCAGCCGTGTGACGCTTCTTCATCTCTACTAGGACGATCTCGTGCGTTTCTAGGCTTCGATGCTTGAAAAGCATCCCATCTAGAATGCATTTCTCCGTCCCATAGCTAGTAGTGAACCTAAACGGGACTTGCGGTAGGAAGTACTCATACCTAAGCGTAAGCTCCTGGCTGACCTTCTCTTCAAACCTCAAGCCTTCATTCTGCGCGGCACTCTTACCGCGCTGGGCACCACTCGGCGGGAAGCCCGCCTCGCCCCACAAAAGGCTAGCCGAAAGCACACTACCCGCCTGCCGGCGGACATACGTGGTTTGCGGCAGCCCATGCATCTAGAGCTCCTCCAAAATCTCAGCCTGATGGTCGATGGGCGCCTTCGACGCCTTTGGCTCCGCTGGCTCTTGAGCTTTAACGCCGTAGCTTTCGAGGGCGCGGGCACGAGCCTTAGCTAGGTCTTCCGCCGAGACTAAGCCCGTTGCTATATTCACATTAACTGTTGGCGATTGCTGAGCCGCTTTAGCCCCGTAGCCCAGGGACTTAAGTCCCATCTGGCTAATATCAATCAGGGTGTCCATACCAATAGCCTCAGGGGCTAGCTCTATTCGACGATTAAGCTCATCGAGGGCGAGTTCCGTTACAGCGGCAGCTTTGTCCTTTAGATTAAGTATAGTATCGGTTGCCTTGTCCACCAGGGCATTACTGAAGTCGCCACTGCGGGTGGCCCAATATATCTTAAAGGCGTCGCTATTTTTGATAATACTTAAGTGGGTCCGCGTACAATTAAAGTGCTTGGCGGCATCGCCAAGCGTCAGCTCTGGATTAGCGAGCATCCAATCTGCGAACCGCTCGTGCCACCAGGAGATATTCTTAACTTGTAAGCTTTGAGCCATTACGGGGTGCCTCTATAGAAAAGCGCTAGGGGCTAAGTAGCCCCTAGCTATTTTGTACCCGGAGGCGCAAGCAACAGCTTGGGCGGCCTGCGGCCGCGGGCCTGCGGGAGCTTTAGCTCGTCGGTTCGGCGGGCGGAACGTCGCTCACCGGCGCATTAGCTGCTTCTTCAGCTGCTGCCTCAACTACTGCTTCAACCTGCTCGGGAAGCTTTTCAGCCGGCGTAATTGCTGCCGACATATCGGCTTGTGCCGCGTCTAGCTTCGCTACCAGGTCACTGTAGTCGATGGTGTTGCCTGCTGCGAGGTTGGCCTGGGCAGCCTTAAGCTCATCCCGGATTGCCCCCACGTAGCCGATGACACTCTTGACCCCGGCAAGGGTCTCGTCGACTTCAGCTTTCAGCTTGTCATAGTCTGCCATCAGGTCTCTCCTGAGTTGGTGGAACTGCTCTTCGAGGGTGGTGAAGCCCCCGGCCGCGCGGGCGGCCCTTTCGAGTAGACCTTGCCACTCGACAGAGATAAAAGGTGCTTTCGACATTCTAGCTCCTACTGGTGGCAACGGGCGGCATTTTTGCCGCCCTGGAAGTATAGCACGCGCGCGAGGGAGGGGGTAGTGGGAAGCAACCAATGAGCACATACTGGCTAGAATTTACCTCACGGGCTGGAAGTGGGTATAAGAAATAAGCCGGGGCCGCCCCCTGGGGGGGAGAGGCGGGCGGCTGTGCCAGCCGCGTCCGCCCACTGTGACAAATAAACAACACCAGCCGCCATCCCCTCCACCCAGGCCGCCATAATTCCGCCACAATTTATTTGTATGGTGGTGATCGTGGCAGGGGCAATCCTGCCCCTGTCACTTACTTGCAAGTAAGTGATGGAGAAACCTATGTCTGAAGTTGAAGCAACCACCACCGCCACTCGCACTCGCCCGGAAGTTACCAAGCGGTCTTTCTCGCTGCCGGACGGCTCCTATGTGGGCCGCTCCTCCACCAGAGCGGACGGCTTCAGGATCGAACTGATCGAGAGCGGGCAGGTCTTTGAGCACAAGCTCAAGGAGTTCTCGCCTGAAGTGATCCATGCGGCTGCCTTGTTTGGCATCGTCACATCGGTTACTAATGCGATCGGCGGCAAGGGGCTGTCAGTTGAGGAAAGAGGTGAGTTGCTCGAAAACCGCCTTGCGACCTTCTTGGAGGGCGAGTGGGCCAGCGAACGCGAAAGCGGACCCAGGTCTTCGCAACTTCTGGAGGCAATCGTCCAGGTTCGCGCCGACAACGGGAAGGACTCCAGCCAGGAATGGCGGGACGCTATGTCCATCAAGTTGAAGGACGACCAGGAAACCCGGAACGGCTACATGAACAATCCGCTGGTCCGGGCGGCTTTGGAGAAGATCAAAGCAGATGCAGCCGCGAAGCGTGCTGCCGCTGCTGCAGCCAAGGCCGGAGAGAGCAAGGGCGATCTTGCGGACATCCTCGCAGACTAAGGAGCCACAAGGGCAAGTGGGGAGAAATCCCCACTTGCTATTTCCTCAAGTATCCTGTAGGGTATTTCGGGAAGTAGCAAGGGAGACTGGTAATGAAAAACGTAGCACCGGAATACGAATATAGCCCTACTCCGCCAGAAGATTTGAAAGCAGGTCATCCGATACAAGAACTGGCCTTAAATCTCGGGGTCGGGACTTCTACTATCACCGGATGGCGCAAGAACGGCATTCCATCTGCTTTTAACAATGCACTCCGCCATATTCTGTATTTGGAAGCGGAACTGGCTCACGCAAAGCAGTACATTCCAACTGGTGGAGACAGAGACTAAGACCAGGCCCGGGGAAACCCGGGCCTTTTCTCTTGCCTCTAGCGCCCAGGTGCTCAATAAGTAAGACCTGGAACACTTCGTGTTCCATAGATAGCCCCACTCTTATGTGCTGCTGGCCAAATTGGCCATGAGCACAAAAACTCCCCTAGCTACTACCAACCTAGTAACCACCTAACACCCTACCTAGTAAGGGGCTAGAAACGCTAGTAACAGCAGACCCCCCCCCTCTATCCCCATCCCCGAGCACATATATCCCCAGAGCTTTCTCTCTCTCTCCACCTCCCTCCCCTACCTCCTCTCTATTTAATTTTTTTTTTCTAAGAGGTGGAGTAGTAGTAGAGGTGAACACATATAAGGGAGCTGGAGCATAGGGTAGTATACCCGGCGAGGGCGAGAGAGGGGTCACTGCATTACTAGCATTAGTAGCCCCTTACTAGGTAGGCTCTCAGGTCTCTATTAGCCACGCCTAGCCACCACCAGCAACACCAGCAAAAGACGCCACAATTCCGCCATAATTCCGCCACAATCATATGCGATACTGCCCTTTGACGGCTGAAACACTTTCACAGCCGCCACAATCCTGGAGGTCACTATGGCACTCGAAAACCAACTCCTGACATTCGCCCAAAGCCAGCTCGAAGTCGTTAACTCCAACTGGCACTCTAAGCAAATGTCTGACAACTACGCCTACACTAACGGCTTCGCTGCCCACTACCACGAGCAGATCAAGTTCTGGGAACACGTCTGCGGCTTTATTAACGAACGCTACTTCCCCGCCGACCGTGAACTCTACACCCCAGCAACCCGGCAAGAACTTCTCCAGGCACTTGCCATTGCCACTAAGACCGCCAACGACCACCAAGCCTACTACGACTCCATGCTCGAAGAAAAAGGTTCAGCCGCCAGCGACATCTACTCCTACTGGTGGAACGAAGCAATTCGCCAGCGCCAGCTCGCAAACTACTTCGCCTATCTACTCAACATCGGCCACATCTTCCCCGGCGTGGATATGCTGCCAGCCTCTATCGACGCTGCAGCCTAAGTAAGTAGCAACTAGGAGGCCGCTTGCGGCCTCCCTTTTCCTACCTACTCGGGCCGAAGGCCCGGCATACCACAGAGAGCCCAATGACCTACTTCACACCCCGCTTTCGTGCCACAGCCACTTATGCCCGCCTGATCTACGACGATCAAGGCGAGCAGGTAATTGAAGAGCAAAAGTATGACCTCGTCCTTAAGCGCTCCCGTTTGACTCGCGGTCTCAACCAGCCCGCCGCCACCCTAATAGTGCGAGAAACTCTTCTCCACCGTTATTTGGCATCTACTGGCTGGTACTTAGCCTCAGTAACCTACACCCTTCCACTCGCAGCAGAAGCCTAAATCTAAGGAGCTACAAATGTCGCTAACCATCATCGAAACTCTCCACAAAGCACGTGCTATTCTTGAAGCCCAGCCCTTCATCGCAGACCACACCTTCGTAATGCTTCGCAATCCAACGGCTACTAAAAATACCTCCTATAGTCAACTCGTTACTAACCACAAACCAGAAGAGCTTTGCTTCTGCACCATCGGCGCCATCGGCTATGCCGCCGGTTACACCGAACCGGATGCATGGAGTAAACACCTTCCTCTGTTCAAAACCTTTCTCGCACCTAATGGCTTTACCGACGAAACCGACGCCTACGACTTCAACGACAAAGCTACCAAAGAAGAAATCCTAGCTCTCTTCGACAAAGCTCTCGAAGCTCTCGAAGCCTAGCCAGAAGCCGGCGCAGTTGCGCCGGCTTTAGGGTGTGCTTCACACCACTTCCACTTCCTAATGGAGAAAACTATGCCCATCTTCAAAATCACCACAACCACCATTAGCTTTATCGACATCAATACCGGCGACGAGGGCGACCTCGAAGCCTTCGAAGACGCTATCGGTGAGGACGGTGAAATTGACCCATCGGCACTCGCAGACCTTCTAGAGAACGACATGGACAACCCACACTCTAGCATCGACTGTGACCAAGACTCGCAGACTACTACAGTCACTCGTCTATCTGAAAGCGAAGAAAAAGCCTATCGTGAAAACCAATAGTTAGTAGCTTGAACAGACGCCAGTGGCGTCTGTTCTCTGGTACTAACCCGGCGCTTCGCGCCGACCAAGCGACCAAGCGATCAACACCTAATAGGAGCCCCCATGCCACCCACCCTCTATCGCAAAGGCGAAACCATCTACGACCCGGAAACAGGCGAATACCACAAGATCGTCAACATCAAGCGACTTACTATCCACGGCGTCTTGCGCACCTTCTACGACCTCGGCACTGGCGTAGCCTTTGCCCCCGAAGCCCGCTGGCGCGAGCACCACGAAGTCTTGAGCCAGAAACCTACTTCTGCCCACTACGACATCTAACCCCTAACAGGAAAGCTCTCGCCATGCTTAGCTTTGTCAACCCCGGTGAAATCGACATGAAAGCGGTCGAAGTTATGGGCCTATCCGCCAAGACCGGCGATAGTCCTATCGGCCGCTTTGGGACAGGTTTGAAGTATGCCATCGCTATCACCTTGCGTGTCAATGGTCACATCACTATCTATAGCGGTACCAACTGCTATAAGTTCGAGAAGAACCTCATTAGCTTCCGCGGCAAGTCTATCGAACAGGTAGTAATGTCAAAGAACGGTGGACCCTTTATTAACCTCCCCTTCACTAACGACTACGGCCAGGACTGGGAACCTTGGCAAGCCCTCCGCGAGCTTGAGTCTAATGCCCGTGATGAAGGAGGCCACTCCAGCCCCCACTGCATCTCACCCCAGGATGGCTTCACCACCATCCATGTAAGCTGCCCTGAAATCGAGAAAGCCTATCTCGAGCTGCCTAAGCTTTTTCTTGAAACACGTGCTGTAGCAAACCACATGCTAAAGCACGCAGAAATCCACACACCAACCCACCACACCCGCGACGGCATCTACTATCGCGGCGTACGTGTAGCAGACTGCGAAAAGCCCGCACTTTATGTCTACAACTTCAACCGCGGGCTTACACTCACTGAAGACCGCACACTCTCTTTTGGTTGTAAGCAGATGCTCGAATGGCAAATTGCTTCAACCATTGCACACTGCGACAGCCGCGAGGTAATTACTAACGTCTTAGAAGCCCCCAGCCACACCCTCGAAGATAAGCTTCCTTGGTACTCTATCTCTTACTACAAGGACGACCTCTTCTGGCAAATCGTCGCAGAGTACGTCAACGAAGGCCGCGCAAACTACCTCAGGCCAGTCCTACTCAACACCTACTACAAAGGCGCCGGTCTCGACGACGAGCTTTACAAGCCTTACAAGCCAAACGCACGTGAGGCTAAGATGCTTGCTGAAGCTTATACCCTCCTGGCCGAGTTCAACCCGCCAGAGGCCAAGATAGTCGAAGCTCTCAACAACGACGCCCTCGGCCTTGCCTATAAGGGCAAGATCTACCTCGCTAAGAGAAACTTCGACATGGGGCTCGGGACACTCGTCGGCACCCTATTCGAAGAAACTGCCCACCACAAGCACGGCTATCATGACTGCAGCCGTACCTTCCAGCAATACCTCATTGATACCATCTCAAGGCTCCTAATCGATCTGGACTTCGCAAACAAGCCCGAGTAAGCAATGGCTATCACCTACCTCCACATCACAGAAAAAGAGTGCCAGCGGTGTAACCACCGCTGGACTGACTCCTACCTAGTAACCCCTTGGGACTTCCCACTGGCGCCTTCGACGCCAGTGTCGGAGGTCCCTTTTTATATCCACTCTCGGCAGAGACCTAATGCTTGCCACAACTGCCTGTCGCCCACTGCCACCGAACGTCGAAGCCTACATGCCCACAACGCACGTGAATTTAACTCCGGCATCCGCGAGCCCCCGGCGGCCGAAGGCCGCATAAGCGGCTCTAAGGAAATAACTCTCTCTGACCTCTTAAAGGATTAACCCACAATGCCCCGTAAACCTCCCGCCCTATCCTCCTTCGCGCCAGAGCTAAAGCAAGCCTGGATCGAAGCCGCCACCCGGCAAGTAGTAATCACCCTACCTTCACGGGCCGCAGCCACTACCCTCCGCGCCCGCCTCTATGCACTACGCCAAGCACTACTTCGAGCTGATGACCCATTCTACCCTTCCACTCAATTTGCGGTCATTCGCCTCGAACCTGCCGCCGGCGAAAAGTGGTCTGTAGTAATGCAGCCAGCAGACACCTCCTTCAAGAAAGCCCTAGCCGAAGCCGGTATCTCCGCCGACGGCCCACCGCCCCTAGACCTAGACCTGGAGCCAACCGATGACGAACCTCAAAGCTAAAACTAAGCCTACCCCTTATGTCCACTTCCGCGGGATAAGGTGTGGCTGCACTGGCTGCCGCGAGCCCGCCGTGGCCCAGTTCTACATCTGCTCGCTAGATGCCTGGACTGCAATCTGTGACGCGCACGACCTAGAGATTAACCTCCTAGCATTAAGAGTCGTGCTAACCTTCGATGAGGCCAACCTATGTATAAAGAACTACGTTCGATCACCCTCCAGCAAGCAGAAAAGCAACGACAGCTCTTGCGAGCTGAAGCCCGCCGACGAGCCGGCACAGCCGCGGCTTACCTTGGTTTAGGACTAAGCTTGCTAGTGATTGTGACAATCCTAATAGCCTAGAAGTTTAGTGCTCCTGGCCGTTTTGGCCAAGAGCACTTAAACTTCCACCTCCTAATCTCTCATAAGAATTTCTTATGATGCACCGCACACCCATAAGAAAAATTGTATTGCTTTTGAACACGGTTCAAGCACATAATACCCCTCTGGTGCAAACACCAGTTCCTCCCTATCTTATCCCCGCTAGGTGGTTTGGGCACATACTTCCCCCCAGTTGTGTCCTTCCCCCCTCCACCTAGTGGGGTCTTTTTATGTCTCTAGCTCGAAAGAAGCACAAATGACTGGCCACCGCCGCCGAGGTGAAACCGTTCTATGGCGCATCTACGTCCCCGCTGAAATCGCCATCCAGATAGAGCTAGCCCTAGCTGATCCCATCCGCGGAAAGCCCATCTATGGTAGTCGCTCTCAGCTAGTGTCTGCCCTTCTCCAAGACTACGTTTTGAAACTAAAGCAGGAGACCCCACCTAATGTCAACTATCAACCCTGAGCTTCTCAATACCCAACTGTCGGCACCCGCCCCCGACATTGCCATTCCCACTGACCCTCTGGCTCTCAGTGAAGCCTTCAAAGAGCTTCAAATCTTGGCTAACAGCCGACAGCTTACTGCCGAGGAAATCCAGCGCGGGGTCGCTATCACTCGCGCCCTCCGTCGTACCAACACAGGCCCGGCCAAAGCGAAGACCTCTAAGGCCAAAGCCGCCAAACCCTCAGTAAGCCTCGACGACCTACTTAGCGATTAGGAGCGATTATGCCACTGACAGCCTAAGGAGAGGTTGAGCGATGGATAAGTTTGAAGGAGTTTGTTTCGGCGGCCCACACGATGGGCAGCGCATGGTGCACTGGTCTAAGACGAAAAAATTCTTAAGACCGATGGTAAATGGCCTGTCGCTGAACATCGAGAATGAGCCAGTTGAGGCTATCGATATAGGGGAGTACCGCCACGAAGATGGACAATGGCTCTGGTGGGAAACCGAAGCTGGGCGGTCGCTCAAGAAGCTGTTCTGTAAGTAACCAGGAGAGGTCGCCGTCACCTACCCACCTAGGCGGGAGTGACGGCCTAAGCGGGTCGGAGATAGAAGCGTACTCCGACCCGCGTCAACAACAGGAGATAGACATGACCACCGAAGAAGTTTGCACAGCAGTTCGTGACGCACTCGACAACTGCAAGACGTCTGACGCTTGGCACGTACTGGCGACATCGGTTTTAAAGGCTATCGAGCGGACGCCAGGAGAAGAACAAAATGTCTGCGCCGCAGATCAGTGATAAGGAGCCCCCTATGCCCAAAGCTACCGACCACCAGATTGACCTCTACAATTCTCTCCAAGGTCAATTCAAAAAGATCGAGAACTACACCGATGATGAGCTTAAAGCTGTCATCGCAGTTCTCGCCTCTACCCTACCAGAAGCCTACAAGTACCTCAACTTCATCGACGCCTACTTCGAGCAACGCCGCCGCAAGCTAGGTATTGAGGCCGCCCGATGAACCACCTAGTCTCTGCCCTTATCGGGCTCGGAATATTCCTCGCCCTTCTCAACCTCGCCATCGCTATTCAGGAGATAACCCGTGAACAGCCCCTCAGCTACCATCTTAATCCCCCACCCGAAGCCGCCAGTCCTAATTGACAGCTCCATGATTTCGACCTTCCGCTCTTGTCGGCGGAAGTTCTTCTGGAGCTATATACAGAGGCTAAAGCCTCTAGGCGAAAGCATCCACCTCACTGCTGGCGGCGCCTTCGCTGCCGGTATTGAAGCCGCCCGGATCGCCCAGTTTGGGACCGCTGCGCGGTCCAAGCAGCTGTCTACAGACAACCTCTGCGAAGCTGCCTTTCCGGCCTTCCTCAAAGCTTGGGGAGACTACCCCACCGACACCGAAGATGCGAAGAACTTCCACAATACCTTCCACGCTTTGGAACGCTATATGCAGGAGTTCCCGCCCTTCACCGACATGGTGCAGCCCTTCATCAAGCCCGACGGTATGCCAGCAACGGAGTTCAGCTTTGCCATACCCCTACCTGTCCACAACCCTGATGGCGAGCAGTACATGTTCGCCGGACGATTTGACCTCCTTGGAGTATTTAACGATCTACTCGTTGTCCAAGACGAAAAGACCACCTCAGCGCTGGGTCCGTATTGGCTCAGACAATGGGACCTCCGAGGACAATTCCTGGGCTATGTCTGGGCCTGCCGCCAGCTAGGTTACGCAGTAGATCATTGCGTAATTCGTGGTATTGCTATCCAAAAAACCCAGCATCAGTTCCTCCCAGTCCCCGTCCAATATGCCCAGCATCTCGTCGATCGCTGGTACGAAGAACTCCTTAATACCCTCCACGAGATTAACTTCCACTTTAGTAATAACCTCTGGCCCTACAACTTCGCAGACGCCTGCAGCAGTTATGGGGGCTGTGGCTTCCACGACCTCTGCATCGCCAAAGACGTCACCCCGTGGCTTAGCAACTACGAGCACAACGCTTGGTCACCTATACAGCTAGACGGAGCCGGTTAATGCCCAACCTTTTCCGTGAATATGTCACCGAGCAGGCGTTTGTCATTAGCCTTCGCAAGACCCACATTTGGGTTTTAGCTCACGTAGCTGAAGGCGACCACGCTAAACGGGACCAAAAAGACATAGCAGCCGACGCTTACCGCCTGTTTACCGCAACCCCCAGCCACGAACGCTACCTTTGCCCTAAAGCCCAAGCTGCCTATATGCGTGCCTACCTCAAAGAGAAAGGTTACTACCTATGACAGCCACTACCTCGCCAGGACCCGTTATCCAGCCGCCGTCAGTTCTGCTTATGGGCGGAGCTGGTGCCGGCAAGACCTACTCTCTCGCCACCCTTGCCGAAGTCGGACTGGACGTCTTCGTAATTGTGACGGAACCTGTCGGCCTTGACACCCTAGTGGACGTTTTCGACAAGAAGAACCTCATGCACAAACTCCACTGGCACCAGATCACGCCCTCTCGTCCCGGCTTCGAAGACCTCACCAAAGCCGGTAAGCTAATCTCGACCAATACATATGAAACCCTGGCTAAGATGGCCCCATCAGGAAACAGGCAAAATGCCAAGTGGCTCCAACTCCTCACTCAGCTCGCAAACTTTCAAGACCAAAGAACCGGCGATAGCTTCGGTCCCGTCGACGCCTTCCCCGCAACTTCAGCCCTGGTCATTGACTCCCTTTCTGGTCTTAACCTTATGGCCATGGACCTTGTTATTGGCGATAAGCCAAACGCCCACCAGGGGGAGTGGGGCGTCGCAATGGGGCTCCTTGAGAAACTCTTGCTCGCCCTCACCAGCGGTGTCAAGTGCACCTTTGTCCTCACCGCCCACCTCGAAAAGGAAACGAACGAAGTCACCGGCGCGACGCAAGTAATGGCATCAGCTTTGGGTAGAAAGCTCGCGCCCAAGCTTCCCCGCTTCTTCTCCGAGGTCGTTATGGCGCACCGTCTCGGGGAAAGCTTCTACTGGAGCACAACCTCCGCGAACGTAGACCTCAAAAACCGCAGCCTGCCCCTCGGTGATAAGCTAGAGCCTTCTTTTAAACAGGTGATAGATGCCTACTCCAAGCGGCTCGCAGCGGCTACCGCCTCACGTCCGGCGGCATAAAGACACGCCACTAGCTTGTAGTAACTGCTGGTGGCACAAACACCTAGCAAAAGGAGTCCGCCCGGAAGAGATTGCAATAAATCTCTGCACACACCCCAAGAATACCACTCGGACCCTTCTAGGTAATAGTTGCCTATTCTGGTCCGACTACAGAAAGCATCTCCCATAAACAAACATCAAAGGAACAGCTAATGTCTATCTTCGATCCTGAAGCCTTCATGTCTGCCACGACCACTGACGCGAACGACACCACCGTAGCTCCCGTTCCTCCCGGTGACTACCAAGCTCAGATCGAGAAGATCGAGTTTAAGTCTTTCACCGGCAAGAACGGCGAAGATCGCCACGCGATGGACGTCACCTACGACATTCTTGACCAGGGCGTCAAGGACGCTCTCGGCCGAGATAAGGTAACCGCCCGTCAGACGATCTGGCTCGACATCACTAGCCAGGGTCAAATCGACACCGGCAAGGGTAAGAACGTCGGCCTGGGTAAGCTCCGCGCCGCCGCCGATCTCAACAAGCCGGGCGAACCGTTCTCGCTCGCCATGCTGACCGGACGGATCGTGCGAGTCACTACCGGCCTCCGCGCCGATAAGAACGACCCCTCGATCCAGTACACCGACGTCAAGACCGTAGGTCTTGCCGCCTAAGCACTAAAGAAGTAGCTGGCTGCCGGGCAAAGTAGCCAGCTACTTCTTACCACTAGCAAGGAAGGACGATCTATGACGACACCTTTAACAGACTATATCCGTATTGCGCTCTCAATACGCAAACGAGAGCTTGACCGCAAAATCACCCTTCTAGCTGATCGCGGCAACCCAGTTCCCCCCGGCGACTTCCACCTACTAGTAATGGATATCGCTGCGCTCGAAGCTCACCTCTTAAAGGTTGAAACCTCCCATGAAGCTGATTGACATAGCAGCGATCACCATAGGTGATCGCCAACGGAAAGAGTTTGCGCCGAAGGCTCTCGAAGAGCTTAAGGCTTCTATTGCCGCTAACGGCTTAATTCACTGCCCCGTGCTCACTGAAGCTAATGAGCTAGTGGCGGGCGAACGGCGCCTGCGGGCTATGACCATGCTCCACCAGGAAGGCGTACCCTTCACCTACGATGGTGGGCCAGTCCCCGTCGATCAGATACCTTACACACTACTGGTCGATGCCGATGAGAGCACCATAGCTGAAGCAGAATTCGCCGAGAATATCTTCCGGGTTGACCTCACCTGGCAAGAGCGCACCGCCGCTCTCAGCCGCCTTCTGGCTCTCCGTCAAGCCGAGGCGCCCTCTACTACCCTCGTCGACGTCGCCCGCGAAATCCACAAATCGCAGCCGGAGACTGCTGTCCGCACCCTCCGCCGAGACCTCGCCAACGCCCAAATCCTAGCCAAGCATATGGACAACCCGGCGGTTAAGAGAGCTCGTTCCGCCGACGAAGCTATGCGGGTGGTCCTCGACGAGTTTGAGGGCAAGATCAAAGCGCAAGCCGCAAAATCTACGGTCCTTGCCGCCTCCGACCACCGCATTATCCACGGCGACTGCATAGAAGAAATGAAGAAGCTCCCTAGTGGGCTATGCGACGCAATCATCTGCGACCCACCCTACGGTATGAAGGCCGACAAGATGGGCAAAGGTGAATTCCATATGTACGACGACTCACCGGAGGCCGCCCTTACCGTCATCAAAGCTATCCTCAGCGAAGGTTTTCGCATCACCAAGCCAAAGGCTATTCTATTCCTATTCTGCGATCTTGATCACTTCGCTGATATCAAAACATACGCAGCTCAGCAAGCATGGACCCCCTTCCGTTCGCCTCTCATATGGCGAAAAGGTATCGATGGACACAGCCCGTGGGGTCGCGCGGGGTTTATCCGTACTTATGAAGCGATCTTCTTCGCGGTCAAGGGTGCGAAGGAGCTTCTCTATCCCGGCGGACCAGATGTACTTGACTTTAAGCGTCCTGGACGGGCCGAGCGTGTTCATGCGGCTGAAAAACCCGTGGACCTTCTACGTCGCCTTATTAAGCTATCGGCTCTCCCGGGTCAAACCGTCCTCGACCCCACAGCAGGCAGCGGCCCCATAATCGAAGCTGCCATGTGGGAGAAAGTAAAAGTAGTTGCAATCGAAAAGGAAAAGGAAGCTCACAATGAATGCCTTGCAAGACTTAATAAACCGTTGGAAGATAGTAAAGGAGAGACTGTGGAGCCGCCAGGAATTTCCACGGCCGAACTTCTTGAAGATTGATCTTAACTCTTGCGGATATACCTTATCTACTATGTCCGACCGGATAGGGATAACTGACGACGTAGACCTTGTGGCTGCTCTTGTCTATCTACTTCAGATTAATCCTGACCATCTGCTAACTTACCTCTCAATCCTAGAAGCCTCCGAACGGAGCCGTTACGATGAACTCTTTGCCCACCTCAAGCCTACCTCCCCCTCCAACGATGAGTCCCTTGAAGGATATTTTCGAGGGGACTCGGGGAAACCGACACCCAGAGATCCTGATAGTGGGCGAGGCGTGGGGAGCGGAGGAAGCCCGACTGAAACTTCCGTTCGTGGGGATCAGCGGCCGGGAGCTGTCGAAGATGATCTTCGAGGCCAAGATCAACGAGACGACCTGCTTATTGACAAACTTAGTATCGACCCAACCACCAGCAAACGACTTCAGCCACTTTCTCCACCCGAACTCGGAGAAGAAAATTCGGCAGCAAGTAAGGGGAGTGTACCCGAACGCCTCGCTGAGCGATGGGATCTCCCGCCTGGAGAGACTGATTGACTTAATCCAGCCCAAACTTATAGTAGGTTTGGGCAACTGGCCTCTCTGGGCACTCACCGAAGGTAAGGCTAAAACCTCCACCGTTAAAGGCTTTAGCCTTCCTTCTGGTATTATATCCTGGCGTGGCTCCGAACTCCAAACGAGGGCTATCAATGGCCAAACCTATAATTTCCTGCCTACTATCCACCCAAGCGCTGTGCTGCGATCCTGGGACTTACGACGCTTTGTCGTTCACGACCTTGGTAGAGCTAAAGCCTTCCTTAGCGGGGCTAAGCCCACTTGGGGAGAGCTTTCCTTCGCGACCGTTCCACAACCTACTTATAGTGAGGTTTACGCCTACCTTTGTTCCTGGCTGGAGCGTTTGCCGCACGCGCCACTTGAACTAAGTGTCGACATAGAAACCTCTAAGCAGCGCTTCATCACCTGCCTGGGGATTGCCGACGACAAAGTAGCTATCTGTATTCCGTTCTTCTGGTGGGATAGTGCTGGCGCTGCTCAGCACTACTGGCCCGAGGACCAGGAAGTTCGCCTCTGGCAACTACTAGCTACACTGCTCTCAAACCCAAATATCCGCATCATCGGACAGAACTTCGCTTACGACTCGCAATTCCTAGCTCGCATGGCAGGCATCCATTGCAAGGTCTCTTTCGACACAATGATCGCCCACCACTTATGCTTCCCCGGGACGCCCAAAGGCTTGGACATGCTCGCCTCTCTCTACCTAGACAATTATGTCTACTGGAAAGACGAGAGCCAGGAATGGGCAACCGACAATGACCACCTCACTAACTGGAAGTATAACTGCAAGGATACGAGGTACACCTATGACATTGCTCAGACGCTTAAAAACCTTATTGCTAAATTCAATCTCACTGAGCAGTATGAATGCCAGCTTGAACAGTGGGAAATGGCTCGCGAAATGTCCCTCCGAGGAACCCGCGCGGACGACGCCAGCAAACGTGCGGTTGGCAGTGAGCTACGGAAAATCCTTAAAGCTTACGAAGAGTTCCTCCTAGCTTGTATGCCAAGCGACCTTCGCTATACAGACAAAGGTCTACCCTGGTTTAAGTCTAACAAGCTCAGTCAGGAAATCCTCTACCACTATTTGGGTATTACGCCTGTCCTCCACAAGAAAACCAAGAGGCCAACATTCGATGCCAGCAGCTTCGAACCAATCAAAAAGCGAGCCCCGTGGTTCGCAGCAGCCGTCGACGCGATCGACCGATACAGGTCGGTTGAGGTGTTCATATCTCACTTTCTCGACGCTCCACTTAGTCCTGATGGACGGTTCCGTGCGTCGTTTAACGTTGGTGGAACTGACACCTTCCGATTAAGCTCTAACTCTAACCCCTTCGGAGAGGGGACCAATCTCCAGAACATCCCTAAAGGAGACAAATAGTGCAAACCTACGGACCAACAACCTTAGCCTCAGACCAGCTCCATGCTGAGAAGTATCGCTCTCCAGGCGAGTCCTTCCGCGAGGCTATGACCCGAGTAGCCAAAGCTCTAAGTGACAACGACGACCACTTCAAGGTCATTAGAGAAATCTTCCTATACCAGAGGTTCCTGCCCGCTGGACGCATCCAGTCTGGCGCCGGTAGCCTTCGTAACATCTGTATGCATAACTGCTTCGTTAGTGGTACTATCGAAGACTCCTTCACTGAAGGCTCCGGCAGCATTATGCAGCGGGCGGCTGAGGCCGCTAAAACCATGCGCATGGGTGGAGGTATCGGCTATGACTTTAGCACACTACGGCCTCGGGGTGCTCTTATTCGTAAACTTGGCGCCGCTAGCTCTGGCCCTCTACCTTTCATGGAGATATACGACGCTATCGGACGTGCCACCTCTTCTGCGGGCAATCGTCGTGGAGCACAAATGGGAGTCCTCCGAGTCGACCACCCCGACATCGAAGAGTTCATCCGAGCAAAGCAAAACTACGGAAAGCTCTCCGGATTTAATATCTCGGTCGCTATAACCGACGAGTTTATGGAAGCTATGCTTCAAGACCGCCCCTTCAACCTTACCTTCGAAGGCCACATTTACCGGCAGGTAAATGCTAAAGCCTTGTGGGAAATGATTATGAGGTCAACCTATGACTGGGCCGATCCCGGAGTCCTGTTTATCGACACCATTAACGAAAGGAATAACCTCTATTACTGTGAAACACTGGCTGCGACTAACCCTTGCGGAGAACAACCTCTCCCTCCTTACGGGGCTTGTCTTTTGGGATCATTCAACCTCGCAGCGTACATTTATCGTGACGGGCTTGCTTCCCCTTGGCTATTTGACTACGCTAAGTTCACTATGGACATTGCGCCCATCGTACGTGCCATGGATAACGTGGTGGACAAAGCTCATTATCCCCTACATGAGCAAGAAAAAGAAGCACGTGCGAAACGCCGAATGGGTCTTGGAGTTACCGGAGTTGCCAACGCACTGGAGGCCCTTGGACATAGATATGCTAGTGAAAGCTTCCGCAAGACACTTGCCCACATACTGGGCATCTTACGAAATGAAGCCTATCGAGCCTCAACTGAGCTGGCTACTGAAAAGGGCGCCTTTCCGCTCTACGACAAAGACAAGTACCTCCAAAGCCGATTCATCCAAACCCTGCCCGAAAACATCCTAGAGCTTATCGGGCAGCGCGGCATCCGAAACAGCCACTTGCTCTCTATTGCTCCTACTGGCACTATCAGCTTCTGCGCTGATAATGTCAGCAGCGGTATTGAGCCAGTATTCGCAACCAAGGTCAAACGGCTTGTAAACACTCTCAAGGGCCAGGAAGAACTCGAGGTCGAAGACTACGGCTATCGCTTCTTCGGCGTGGAGCCAAAGACCGTCGCGGACTGCACCCCGGCTGACCACTTAAGTGTTCTAGCCTGCGCGGCGACGTTTGTCGACTCAGCCGTTAGCAAGACGGTGAACGTCCCTACTAATATAGCCTGGGAGGACTTCTCCAACATCTATATCAAAGCTTGGCAGGAAAACTGCAAGGGCTGCACCACATACCGTGTGGGCGGCATGCGCGAAGCTATACTAGAAGCAGCACCGGAGGAAGACCTATCCTGCAAGGTCGACCCCGATACAGGCGAAAGGTCGTGTGATGGCTAAGAGGGTCGAACTCTGCGTTCAGGTAATACAAGAAACCGAAAACGCCATCCTAGTTACGGATGGCGACGTTGATAGCCAGGGAGCCCAGATAAAGCACTGGCTTCCTAAGAGCCAAATTAACTGGGGAGATTTCACCCTTAAGAGGCTTCCAGCCACAGTCGAGATCGAAGTCAACGAATGGCTGGCAAAAGAGAGAGGCTTAATATGAAAGACTACCTTCTATATATAGCCGAAGTGATCTTGGGCGTGCTTATTATCTATGCAGTGCTAGCGCTAGTCTACACCTTACTACTAAATAGCAAGGCCAAAGCTGACGCTGGCTACCACGCAGGCATCCCCTTCGAATGGAGAATAGTTGATGGTGATACTATATCCACTACCAACCGACCTCGACGGTATTATCGTCTCGCGGGGTTCGACGCGCCTGAGGTTTGGCGACCGCGTTGTGATAAGGAGCTTTTACACGGTACGAAAGCCAAACAATATCTTAAAAGTCTATTGGATATGCCTAATATCACCTGGCTTAATACAGGGCAAAAAGATAAATATGGCCGTGATCTTGTTTACCTATGGGTCGGAGGCAAAAGCATCTCCCACCTGATGATCAAAGCTAACTATGGAGTACAAAGCAATGGAAGCTTCAAGCCCAACTGGTGCGCCCGCCTCAAGGCCGCCAATTAGTGCAGACGACTTGGGGGCTGTCCCCAACCTTCTAGACCGTCTAAACATCGACAAGCTTGCAAAACAAGAAAAGACCTGGGCGGGGGTACTCCGCCAGCTAGTAGAGACTAAACTCTACCAGCAAGTTAATGGCAACACCATAGCTAGGATACTACTCCTAGCTTGGTACGAAGAGCAGGAAAAAGCAAATGCAAGCAACACCACAGCTAGCGGAAATCAAACTACCGAACGTCCGCAAACTCTTCCTACCCGACCCGGGACACGTACTCCTGGACGTTGACCTCAGCGGCGCGGACGCACAAGTAGTAGCCTGGGAGGCTCAAGATGACAACCTTAAATCTGCCTTTAAGGCAGGTCTCAATATCCATAACCATAACGGAAAAACGATCTGGGGCGACAACTATACTATTGATGGAAAACGACCCGGAGCAAAATATACTATGCGTGACGAGTGTAAACGTGCCGTCCACGCAACTAACTATGGCACTTCTGCGAGAACTCTCGCAGTTACTCTCGGCTGGAAGATCAGTGAAGCTGAAACCTTCATTAACCGCTGGCTCACAAGACTCCACCCTGCTATCGGAGATTGGCACGATCGGGTCGATTATAACCTTAAGACAACACGCACCATCACCAATGCCTTTGGCTACCGGATTGTCTACTTCGACCGAGTCGACGCCCTTCTACCGACGGCTCTGGCCTGGACGCCGCAAAGCACAGTCGCCCTAGTTTGCTCCAAGGGCGGTATTAATATCCGCAAAATCCCCTGGGTGGAACTACTAAAACAAGTCCACGACTCGCTCGTTTTTCAAATCCCTATCCACCGCTTCACGCCCGCAAACCTCGCAGTTATCCAACGCCACCTCGAAGTCGAAGTCCCCTATCCTAACGATCCGCTACTAATTCCGTGGGAAGCCAGCTACAGCCTCAAGTCCTGGGGGGACGTCGAAAAATTCAAATGGTCAATGGAGGGAGTTGCCATATGAAAGAAGCTACAAAACAATACATAGACGACCACTTTTTAAAGCTTTCAGGCTACATCGCCACCCTGAAAGAACGTGTTACTGTACTAGAAGAGGCTAACATCCTACCAGATAAAGCCACTCCCGCAGATGTCAAAAGGCTGCTAGAAATCTCAGTCTATCTCGAACAGGTTTGGAAAGGACAAATCCAAACCTTTGTAAGAGCTGCCGACTATAGCCGCAACTGCCGTGAAATCGCTGAACGTATTGCAGGGGAAAACCAATGAGCTTTATATATGTCGCTTCGCCCTACAGCCACAAAGACCCCACCATTAAAGACAATAGGTATTGGCAGGTACTAAAATTCGTAGCCGAATATACCCGCCGGGGGCGCATCCTCTACTCGCCTATTGTCCACTGTCACCAGATGGCTTTGAGCTTTGACCTGCCGGGCAATCTCGACTTCTGGAAAGAACACAATGCTAAGCTCTTACGCCACGCGGACGAGCTTTGGGTCTATACTCTCGAAGGGTGGAAAGAAAGCCAAGGCGTCACTTACGAATTACAGTTAGCTCAGCAACTATATATCCCTGTTGCTTTCTGTGAACGCCTACCTGCCTGGGAAGATAAGTCAAATGCCGAGAGCTTTTAAGAACTGGCTGCAAGCGTATGTCCACCATACACGATTTTCGGAAAGCCCTGACTCTTTCCACTTCTGGACTGGCGTTGCGACTATCGCAGGAGCCTTACGACGTCGTGTTTGGATCGACCAGCTTCACTTCCAATGGACCCCGAACTTTTACATTGTATTGGTCGGACCACCCGGTGTGGCCGCGAAGTCGACTTCCATTCGAGCAGGTCTTTCACTTCTCGAAAAAGTTCCCGGAGTAGCTTTCGGTCCTAGCTCTACCACTTGGCAAGCACTGACGGAGGCGCTACAAAATGCCCAGGACTTTGTCGAAATTGAAGGTAGGCCAACAGCTGAAGTTATGTCCTGTCTTACTATCGGCGTCAGCGAGCTAGGAACCTTCCTACGACCGGATGATAAGGAATTTGTAGACACCCTGGTCGCAATGTGGGATGGCCAGAAAGAAGTCTGGCGCCGACAAACAAAGACCCAAGGTGAAACCGTCATCCACAACCCGTGGATAAACCTTATCGGCTGCACTACTCCTGCTTGGCTCAAGGATAACTTTCCAGACGTACTTATTGGCGGCGGCTTAACCTCTCGAATGGTTTTCGTCTTTGCTGATAAGAAGCGCCAATTCGTAGCCTATCCATCACGGTTAGTAACTCCAGCCACTTTCAAAGAGGAAGAAGAATACCTTGTACACGATCTACTACAGATCGCCCAGCTTAAGGGGGAATTCACCATCAGCGAGGCTGCCCTCGAATGGGGGGACGAATGGTACCGGGCGCACTGGATGGCCAGCCGTAGCTCCCACCTCGCGAGTGAGAAATTCGCGGGCTGGTGGGCACGCAAGCAGACCCACCTCCACAAGCTCGCGATGGTTCTATCCGCAGCCAAGAGGGACGATCTCAGAATTGAAAAGGAAGACCTCGAGGAAGCCCTAACCCTAGTCACTGACCTCGAGACCGACATGCAGCACGTCTTTAGCTCTATCGGTGTCAGCCACTCGGCAAAGGTTAGCAATGAAGTGCTCACTTTTATCCGTAACCACAAGCAGATAAAGCTTCAAGATCTATGGAAGCTCTGCTTTAATACTACGGCTCAAAAGGACTTCAGCGAGGCAATAGTCGCTGCCCGCGACGCGGGCTTCATCAAGATAGTAGGCAAGGGCGAAACCCAAATGATAGTATATACTGGCTCCGCCCTTGCAGGTAACCCCCTGTCCACCGCTACTCAACCTCTTCAATACCAGGGAAAAGCTTCTCAATCTTCTGATAAAGGGGAGTAGCCGACTTCTGCGTGGGCAAGCCAGCTTCCTGCTTCGCCCTCGCCACCGCCCGCTGTTTAAGGCTCTGCTTAATACCTTCAGCGGTAATAGCCATCGCGCCTAGCCCAAGGCTTTGCATCTCTTTGTTAAAGCTTTGGATCGACTTCATAGTAGTAGCACGTGCAGCGGTGTCTTTCTCCCGTATAGCGTAAGAGAGCTGCGTCATTAAGGTTGTCCGCTCGTTCTGGTAGAACTTCCTTGTATCGTTCTGCATCATGATCTTGTCCCAGGTCATATTGACCTGAGTAGGCGCAAAGCCTAAACCTTGAGCAATGAGGGTCGCTATGTCATCTGGATCACGAAGATCGAACTTCACACCTAGACTATTACCAGAAGCCGTAGTAACCTCTTCATCCACATAGTACCGTCCGGCCTTACTCATAGCCTTGACGGCTCTCGGCATCACTGCCTCCCACTTCTTCCAATCACCAGCGGAGATATCGCCAGATGCAACACCTGAGAGAAATTGTATCATTGGAAAGATTTGTCCAAAGCCCGCGCCGGCAACGTCCCGCGCTAGCTCACTCGTCACACCCTTCCAGTCATCCCCTCTTCCAACAGCTCGCATTGTTTCAGCAAATCCAGGGATTAATCGACCCATTGAACCATTGGCTGAGGCGTCGAACTGTGGAATACCGAGTCCTTCTTGCAGAAGACCTGGCCCAAAAGAATAACGACTTAGGCCGTGCAGGAAAAGGTCCGCACCTGTCTCTTCAAAGACAGAACCTTGAGATAGCTCATTCACTAGTTCTCGAGCTTTCACTTCAAGTGAGAAATCTTTCCCGAAATACGTCCGAGCTACCGCGTTTACCAATTCCTCCAGATCTTCTGCGCCGGGCAATCCAGCTACACCAAACAGCAGAACAAAGGTTAAAAGTAACTGAACGGTTCCCGGGTTATTGCCGAACGCGTAAGCTGCCGCCTGTATATAGCCGAAGAAAACCAGAAAGCTTGACGCCAGCGGACTTCTTAGAAACGGAGGACGATAGTCCCTACCGTATTCGAATTGCGTCCGGGAGATAGCTTCTCGGATACTAATGAGCCGGGTAGCAGTGTCATAAGATATCCTGACCTGCTGCCCGTTTCCAATATCGACTGGGGTATTTGCAAGATTAAGTATCTCTAGCGCGTATTGATTACCGATCTCCTGCATATGGGGGTGGTTAATATCAGCTGAGAGTTCCCAGCCTAGTCCTAGCACGATCTCACGGTTAAGCCTCTCCGCCTGCTGGAACATGAACATCGAGGTGCGTGTAAAAGCTCTCCACGCCCGCTGGGCATTAGTTCCAGCGACCGACTCAAGCAAATTCCCGCCTTGGCTGTAAGCACCTAGCTCTGGGGCAGCTCCAGTCTCAAGCTTGCCCATGTTAATCAACGCCTGCCGGACCGCGGCGAACTGCGGATCAGCTTTAGCAGGGCTGTAGGTCACTGCTCTTTTTGTGCTCTTGGCCACGGCGGCCATGAGCCCATAAGCTTTCTTACTCCCATATATACCTGCAAAGTATGGCAGAGTAAATACAGGCGTTTGCGTGAAGTTAACAAACGCAGCCGCAGGACTAAAGCCCAGCTGCCAGATAGCCACCGCCGATCTGAACTTGTGCCAGTCTTTAGAAGGTTCTAGTGAATACTTCATATCGGCTTCCATAAAGCGGATAATCGTAGTCCGCTTTTTAGAAGCATCCTTCATAAGCTTAAGGCTATCTTTCAAGCTACGAATAGCATCTTCCATTACCGGCTTATATTTAATCTTTGCCAGATAACTACCAGCGCCCTGGAAGTAATGCGCATAGACCCGCATCCCATCTAGGCTATAGCCGGCAGTCCCCGTTCGCCTCAGCCACCGCTTTCTAAAGCTTCTCTCTGGGGCCATCTGTAGCGCAACCGCATCCAGGTAGTCCTTCTGCTGCTGCGTCAGCTGCCCTGGAAAGTTATTCTTAATATACTTTAGTATCGCCGGCGGTAGTCCCTGAAACTCATAAATCTCTGGAGACATATGACCTACCTGCATATTCTCCGTTGGGAACCTACGCTTTAGCTGGATCGCCGCTGCGTCGCGTTCTCTAGCTGTAGCATAAGCAGAGAACCAGACAACCTTTCCATTCGCTGCTGGGTCTCTAATAGTGACCGTCCACTGGCCAAACCTCACCATCGGAAAGTAAGGCCGCATACGCATCGCAGCCATGTCAGCCTTTAGCTGATTAAGCTCTGCCTGCCCGGCAGGGCTTAAGACCAGCCGTCCATTCGGACCCATAGACGTATACTGGTTCGTAATAGTTTCAGTCATCACTTGCTCGACTTCAACCAGATAAGCCTGGAGGTCAGCGGTAACCCTTCTAAATATATCCATCCCTTGCTGAGTAACCCGAAGCCTCTGCGCAGCCGCTGCTAGCTCCTGCTGCGTAAACCACCGCGGGGGATCGTTAGGACCAAGGTATTCCATTTCCGTGGCCCAAAACAGCAGATCACTTACAGCATCCTTAGCAACGTTCCCGCCGCTGATCTTATCCCAAGCTTTAACAGTCTCTTGCGCCCGCTCGATCCATTTCATTCTTAGAGCATTAAGTGCGTCCTTTGCGCCCACATAATCACGCAGCTGTTGTATGTGCGGATTATTCCAGCTCATTTGCTTAATACTAATAGCCAGCTTCGTAAACCAGTTAATCCGATCGGCTTCAGCCCCTAGCTGCTGCCCATTAAGCATCGGACCCAGGGTGGGGTTATTAATCCCCCACCGGTCGAAGATAGCATTTAGCGGGGCTAGCTCGGGCTGCGCCGGCGCAGCCACGTCGAAATCTACCCCCAAACGCTTCGCGTTTGCGGCCTGGCTGGCTTGCTGCTTTTCAGCTGCTATAGCCATAAACGGATCAACAGTTTGGCCTTCACTACGACCAGTGATCGCCTGCTCTAGCTGGTTCTCTGCTATCATCCCCGCACGGCGAAGCTGCTGCAGGTATTGCTCCCAAGCTATATCCTTCGTGGGGTTAATAGCGAAAGCTTTGCTAAGACTCGGGTCAGTCCACGCCTCTGGATTGACCTTAGCTTCTAGCCGCCTATATTTCTGCACGTTAACCCAAGTCGGGGTCTTCTCTTTGGGGCGATTATAAAGCTTTGCTTGATTATTAGCCTCTTCAAGATAGAGCGCAAGATTACCCCTAATCCTGTTAGGACTGTACCAAAGCTTACTTACTTCATCCCATACGTGCCACCTTACACTGGCTGGATTTCTACGCAGCCACATCCTATACCCAGGCTGCTCAAGAAGCCCACTTGGACGTGCCTCTTGCTTAAGCTGTGTATTAAACACAAAGTCATATAGATTGTCACTATAAGGTACGCCTGACTTACCAAAGCGAAACTTTTCTTCAATTTCAACCTGGACAACCTCAAAGCCTTTACTGCCTCGAAGAGCTAGCTCCATCTCACCGACAAATTCGCCCAAATTCAGCAGCCGCTCAATCTTCTGTCGCGGGCTACCCTTAACTACGCCTCCGTCATACTTATAGATAACATATTTGCGGGTACGTCCACCATCATATATCTGCTCAAGGAAGTAGACCCCATTACCTTGATAATGGAAGTTCACCGGCTCACCGGGCTCAAGCTGCTTTTTAACAATACCAATATTGGCATCGTTTGCCGGCTGCAGTTGGTCAAAATTACCTTCCGATTTAGTACGCTGCTCGACTTCACCTTTTTCAATAATCTTACTTAAAGGTGACTGAGACAATCCTACTACACGTGTAGCCCCGGCAATCCGCTGGGTCATATACCCTGCTGCGGCCAACGCCTTTTCTACACTATCTGTTCCTTGCCCCCAAGCCTCATACAGCTTACGAGCTTCATCCATAGTTACAGAGCCGCCATCAGACTGCTCAAAACGCGTAGCTAAGAAGTCGTCAAAAGTAGCTGCGGCTTCATACTTAGCTACAGCCTCTTGTGGGAACTTATTAAGAGCTTTAGCTTTAACCTTATCTTTAATGTCGCTAAAGATACCACGCTTGACTACCTTAGTCTGTGTATCTACCCGCCGTGCCTGCCGGTGGGCGATCTCTCCCTTCTGTATCGCCAGCATAATCTTCTCGGCAGAGTCAAAGCCCCTACCTAGAAGCATATTCTTCACGCTCTCCAAAAGCTGCAATATCCGATCCAGGATACTATTAGCTTGAGGCCCGAAGTCAGTTCCATTAAACCTCTTACCTACTAGCCAAGCTGCATATTCTTCATCCACGTAGCCATTAGCTAACTGGTTCGCATCTTGCTCGTTGATTTCGAGCTTTCTTAACTGCCGCTTATAATCCGCGAAGTATCTGCGCTCTAGCGCCTTATCCATCACCCGTGCCGAGCGTCCGGCTTCGCTCAGGATCTTCCTTTGCCCAGCCGTAAGCAAATGCCAGATAGCATGAGTAGCTTCGTGCGCCAGGGGGTTCTGCCCACCCCGACGTTGCAAAGCCCCTGTCCAAAGCCGGATCGTAGAACGCCCCGGCAGCAAGTCGTTCTGCCTAAATTCGGCCGCACCACCGCCCTCAAGCCTATCACCTGTAAGCTCTACATCTACGTCCGCCGGGAGAGCTTTCTTCCAAGCTTCGATCATTTCTAGAGTTAGCACATACTCAGGGCTATTCTCTAGAGAGTCTAAACTTTCGGGTAGCAGAAACTGCGACTTAAGAACGCCATACTTTGTCTTACCTTGCTGCTGCTCCTGGTCAACCCTAGCCGCATCTTCAATATACCTCATAACGGAGTAGAACTCCCACGAGGGATATAGCATATCTACAGCCGTAGATTTAGGATTATTAGCCACCCAGGCATCAGCCACTTTCTCTAGTGCTGTACCTACGTCTTTATAGAACGGGCCAGCCTTATTGAAGATATAAGCTTCTTGACTATAGCGTCTAAACTGCTCTGCTAGATACTCCACAAAGGTAAGCGAGTAGCCACTCTGGAAAGCATTAAACTTCTCACCGGGGGCTAGATGCGTAGTAGCGGCACTCTGCGTCAAGCTAAACTTAAGTCGAGCTCTCTCATACCCCTGCATAATAAGAGCTTGCTGATCCGCAGGTAGCGTTTGCCACTTATAGATAGTAATATGGTGCCCTACCTCATGTAAGTAAGAAAGCGCCACCATGTCCTCTATACTTATAGGACTATTACCACCATAAGCTTGTCGCCCACCTTCTTCACTGTAGAAGGCCAGAAACACTTTTGCACCAAAGCTGTCATAATGTGACCCATAAGGGCTAGTCGCCCCAAACTCAAGATCAAGTTTGGGTATACCTAAATCAGCTAACAGCTTAGACATAGATACATGTAAAGCCCTAACTCGCGCCTCCGCCCGCTTAAAGCTAAGCTGGTATTCAGGCATTAGCTTATTATAATCAATAGACGAGGTAACTTTACCTGTCGCAGGTTTAGCTATCCTTTGTTGCTCAAAGAGCCGCGGATTAATCTCAGTATTGTCCGGTGTTGGAGTAAACTTACCTACGGTAAATTTCTTTAAGTTAGTAGCTCCTTCCTGCCCCAACATATACTGATCCGCCAAGCGCGGATTGAGCATGATACCCTTTTGCGCCATAGCTAAAGCAATCGGCTTCATCATGTCAGCCGACTTCTTATTAATCGGCCTATTGTTTAGCATACTTTTATAGGTGCTAATATAGTCCCGAATTAGTGCGTTTTTTTCATCAGCCGTAAGGTCTTTCTTCTGGAAAATATACGACCTTTCGTTTGAAAAGCGTTGCTCTACGCCGATAACATCAGGTGGAATACTCAAGCCGTCGTTGAACTTAACCTTGTTTAAGTCAACAGCTACAGGCACATAGCCCATCTCTTCAGCTGTATTACTGCCACGGTGTTCACTACCTTTAGGTACAGTAAAAGTAGTCCCCGGTGCTATCTGATCCTGTACAGACGACCCTCTAGGCAGCAGCATGACAAACGGAGAGCGAGCCGCTCTATTATACGTAAGCTTCGTCTCGCCCCCAAAGTCACCCTTATAAACAAAGCTAGCGCCCCGCGAGGGTACCACTCGCAGCCCCTTATTAAGCAACTGCCCATAGCTGGCTTCTAGGGCAGCCTCGGCCGCAGCCTTTTGTTCTGGCGTGCCAGTAAGCTTCAGATTATCTACCTGCTGTATCTGGGCCTCGAGCTGCCCATATTCATTAAGCAGCATTTCACGCTCAGCGGCTTTAACTCGCGGCGCAAAGAATATCCGAGAGTCCCAGCGAGTAGTAGGCAAGTCTCTAACGGTCGCCGTCAAGCCGCCTGCCCGGAGCGACTTCATGTCGACCTCTTTAAGCTCACCTACTTCTCGCTGGGGTCTAGTAGCCAAGACCTCCTCTACGTCCGTATCCGTGTAGAAGGTCGAACCCCACTTACCATCAGAGCCTTTGACGGCATACCTTGGCGTAATAGCATCTTCAAAATCCGCCACCGCGTCAAGCGTAGCCGACCTTAACTGATCCCCTTTAACATAAGCTTTGACTTCGCGCAAAAGAGGGCTAACCTCTAGTGCATCATCTTGCCCCCGGCCGATCCAGTCAAGGACCGAGTCCTGCGTCAGCTGCTTAGCCGAGCGAGCCTTCTCCCGGATATAAGTTAGTGCATTGCTCCAGGTTTCTTTAACCCCAAAGTCAACATCTTCAGGTCGGCTATCCGTAACATCCTGAAGCTTTCTGACACCCCCAGCCACCGCCGCGCCCGAGATACCACCACCAAGCCCTGCTTCCGCAAGCCTAAAAGCTGTCTCCCGGCTAAAGAAGTCATAGTTCTCGTCAATCCAAGCAGCATTAGCTGCTGTATTAGTCTCCTGGGCAAGCTCCGTCAGCGACTCCCGTCCGAAGCCTAGAAGCATTTCCTCCGTCAGCTTCTTGCCAGAAGTAGCCAAGAGCTTCGCTGGACCATAGAACTCCAGCAAGCCGTTAGCAGCACCTACTGCTAGTGCCCGCTCTGAATTATACTCGCCCGTGCGCTGCTTAAACTCACTACCTGCACCAGCAGTCTCTAGCCCCGCGCCGACACCATAGCCACCAGCTACACCGCCAATCTTCCCCGCCATAGCCGGGCTTACAAGCCGCGCGCCGATAGCCCGCCCCAGCATAGCACCGCCACCATAGCCGCTAAAGATAGCCGCTAGCACCGGCGCCTGCTCACCAACAAACTCTACTAGCCAGCTAGCAAAAGCTTCCCCGTCATTGATATTTTCGAACTTCTGAAAGCGCTGCGGAGCATAGCTTTCAATAAGCCTTGCTTGGTCAAAAGCTGCTTGCGCTGCCTCCGAATTGCCAGTCGCTTCAGCCGCAATACCTGCAATATCTACAGGCGCACTAGCTACCTGCGCCGCACCGCGCGCCAGAGCGCCTGCAAAAAGCTCACCACGTCCGGGAGCTTCTTCCTGTGGCATAAACTTATCTAGAAAGGGATCACTAGCAGCTTCCGGTGTATCTGCAGGCATAAACTTCTGCAAGAATGGATCAGCTTCGTCTGCCGCTGGCGCCTCTAGCCCCGCTTCCGCCGGGCTGGCCCCTTCATCAGCAGGCATAAACCTTTCCAGAAAAGGATCAGAATTAGCAGATGATTTAACAGCCTGCGATCCGACCAGTGGCTGCGACGTAGGCGCTGGCGGTGTTTGAGCTTCAAGTTGTTTCCCCGCTTGCTGTAGCTTCAAAGCCTCGGCGCCAGTTTCCTTAGCTTGAGGCTTATAGCTTTCAAGCTCTTGGTCCAGCTCCTTTTTAATATCCATCTCTTTTGTCCTTTCTAGAACCCCGGTGCTACTGTAGTGTCAGGCAACTGCTGATAAAGGTCCATAGCTCGAGTTAACCAATTACCTGAACTACTAGCTTCTTTCCGAGCTTTTGCAATCTGGGCTGCCTTAACCTTAGCCTTCTTAGCTTCATCGCCACTATCAAATAGAGCTTTGTCATCAGGCGACCAGCTATTGTATACTTTCTGCCAAATAGCCTCGTCGTCTTGTGCTCCTGAATTTTGCCTAGTGACGTTTGCCGTTTCGGCGGCCCCTGGCACCACTAGCCCGGCCCCCTCCGCGGGCATATTTTGCCTAGTAACATCGCCTTCCCCGGCATCGTCCGTACTGATCCCCAGCATAGCATCGCGCTTCCGCTGAATACCTTCCATCTGCTGCCGTCTGTTAGCTAGTTGCTGCTCTAGCACTGTAACATCTGCATCCGCCCCATACGTCTGTCTTGCCTCTGCAATCTCACGTTCAATTTTTTCAATAGCAGTTAGAGCCGTATTCTCTTGCCGGTCGAAAGCTAGGCTTAGTCGATCCATGCGGGCTTGCTCGCGGGCACTCCCGGCACCCTTATTAGCCAGCTCGCGCCGGAGATCTCTATCAGCTTGCTTATTAGCTTGATCTCTGTTAATACCTTCCTGACGGCTAGCCTCGGCATCCATAGCTTCTTGCGTACCAACAGCGGCTTCTACCCCCTTACCGGCCGCCTGGGCAAACTGAGCACCTGGGCCTCCCCAGCCACCATTCATGAGGTTAAGCCCAAAGCTAAGCAAAGCAGCCTTGTTGGCTGGATTATCCATCCAACCTTGCCACTCACTCTTAAGCTGGGGGTCAGGCTGTGCGGCCACTTGCGGCTGACCGCCACCAAGAATTTGCCCTAGCATTTAGATACCCTTTAACAACGCACCAAGGTTCGGAGCTGCCTGCGTAGCCGGGGGTGCTTGCAGCATCTTCATAAGCGCCATTAGCGCCTGAGAGCCTTGAGCACCGGCACTAACCTCTGGAGCTTTTTGTGCCCCGCTCACTCCGGCGTTCATAATAGGCTTATTAGCTTCAGGCGCTTTCACACCCTTCATAGCAGCTAAAGCCGACTGCAACCCTGGACCGCCAGCAGGCGCCGCGGGAGCTGCTCCCGGCAATGGCGTTCCCGGCATCATGGCCGCGCCCAGATTGCCCGCCGCAAACGGCATTGTGGTATTAGGTGCCGCTGTAGGCGACAAGCCTTGGCCAGCCATCACGCTAGAGAAAAGCTCAGGGTTCTGCCCCATACCTAATGTCAACAGTCCCATCTGAAAGGGATCCATTCGTACCTCCTTTTAACTAAACAAGCCAAGCAAGCCGCCAAGGCCCGCACCAACTGCCGTACCTACTCCCGGGAAGATCATTGAGCCTAGAACTGCGCCACTCGCCGCGCCCCCTAAGCCCGCCATTAAGCCGCCGCTTTGCGGCTGCGCGCCTTTAACCGTAGAAACGCCCTGTCCGCCCGGCATACCAGTTATAAGCGCCATAAGGTCCTGGGCTTTCATAAAGGGCAACTGCTGCTGGAGATAGAACTTGTTAACCTGCTCGTCCAGCAGGGCCTGCTCCATAGCTCGCTGCTGCCCGCCCACGGCGTCCATAGCCTGACCACTAGTAAGCTGCGAAGCAATAGTCTGCGGGTTAAGAGCTAAGCCTCTACCCATAGCCTCTAAGCCGCTACCATAGGCATCTGCATATAGCTTAGAGAGCGCATCTCCGCCTGCCTGAGCCGTCTGCCCGATCGCATTGCCTTGAGCTATACCCAACCTCGACGTCGACCCATAGGGTCCCTGTGTAACCTCTGACTGCCGATTAAGCCCTGGCAGAATTTGCTGCTGAAGGTTCTGTGTCAGCTGCCGGACAATCGTATCCCCGTAGCCAGTAACATACGGGTTCTGATCCGGGCTTAGCATCATAGCCGGATCAAGCATAAACTGGTTAGCGGCTGCGCCAGCCCCCGCTAGCTGATTGACGGTTCCGCCCGCAGCTCCCAATATGGCTTGCTGCGCCGCAATCTCTGTCGGGTTAAAGCCCGCAACAGCCGACCCACCATAAATCTGAGGGTCCTGCGCCGCCGCTTGCTCGATCGAAGGCAGCGCCAGGTTAAAGACCTTTTGCTGCTCTGGGCTAAGCTCTACTTTATTCGTCTGTGTCGTCTTAGCTGGCGCACTACCACCCATCGCTAATTACTCCTTGGCAGGGTCTTCCACATCTCATAATAGACGATCTCGTAGCCTTTCTTAGCTAGAAGTCTCGTCATTCCCTTGCGAGTGTCAAAAGCGAGTTTATCTGCGCCGAGAACATCTCTTGCATAAGCTTCAATCTTCTCTCTAGCCTCGTGTAGGATCGGGCGAACCTTACCTCCGACCCATACTACCCTATAGAGCTTAAACTCACTATAGGTCTCTAGACGGCAGAGTGCGGCTGCCTCTATAGTCTGCAAATCTTCGTCCAGGCCGAGCCAGACATCAAACCTATTAACTGCAATAGCTACAAAGACTTCATCCAAGGTCCACAGACCTTCAAGCAACCCCCTCGGGTGCTCCTTAATAATCTCACTAAGCACCGGCCACACATTAACAACCGTTGCCGGGTGGACAAAGCCAACCCGCGGACTATAGTTTGTTCCAGGTACTATTGTAATATCCATAGAAGCCTTCTCCTGAACCTGGGTTCCACTCTACCCCGTCAGCGAATACCACCTGCCCATCGCGAGGTCTTTGAGGTTCGACGGTGTAGACTTTAAGCCGAATAAAATCCATAAGCGTAAAAGCTACTTGGATCTTTTCCAGCTCGCGCGAGAGATAATCTTGAAGCTCACTGAGCTCCTCGGGTAGAAGCGGCCCTGGTCCTACCCGATAGCTCATTGCGGAATAACCTTCAGTCGTTCATGGCAGGGCCGAAGTAGCTGCCCACACTTGTTCCTAGTGACGGCATTTAGGACGCGAATTTCAGCTATAGTGCGCGGAGTATCCGCACTCGCACTAAAGCTAACCTCACAGACCATCTTACACACTACCTTCTTTATTGCTGCTTCCGCTTCCTGGCTGATCTCGGTTTGCTGGGTCGCGCAAGACGTCGTCAGGCTCGTGAGATACAGCGTCGACAATACTATCGACATCCCGTATAAGCGCATCGCTTTTCTTTAGAAGCTCGTTTATAGCCTCTAACCTCGCTTGGTCCAGCGCCTGCTTACGCTCGACCTGCCGAAGCACGACGAGCGCAAGCTGCACCAGAGCGTTAAGTAACGCTAGCCACATTAGCTACTGGCCTCTACCTGCTTTTTATCCCAGAAGGACCAGATAATGCCAACAATCGTAGTAAGTGCACCCACTAGCGATTGGACCGTAGCTTCGTCCAGCCAGCCAAGGGTCACCAAGGCTCCGCCCGCAAAAGTAAGCACGTGGCGAATAAGTGCCATCAGAGTCACGTAGTTCATAAGTCGTCTCCCAGGTTAAGCCGGATAGGCTTTCTTCGATAGTTCGATATGCGGGCTATCCCAGCCCCAGTCAATCCCGCGAGTTATTGGTATACCTAACTGCTTCGCGGCAGCAGAGAACGCATCAGCTACTTGACGCATATACTGCTCTTTGTAGCTAACCTTCTTTTTGTTCCCATCGACCTTCACATATGCGACAAAGTCTACAGCATGTCCGGTCAAATGGCGACTCTTAAGCGTCTTAGAAGCACCATTTGCTACATGCTTTCTCTGCTCAGCAAGTGTGCGCCGCCCATCTGTAATAATAAAATCAATAGGCGAAAGCTGTAGTGCAAGGTCCGTGACCTTTCTGAGGTCTTTATGTATACCTCCGTGATTTGTCATCTCGGTCAGCGACCGCTTCGACCACTTAAAACCACTCGGCATGTTGCTCTCCTACAGGTTACCCAAAAGGGCCATTTCTAGATCATAACCTTCCAGCTGCCACCGGGCTTCACTATTAGAAGTGAACTTAACCGCGATAAGCTTACCTACTACTGGCGGGTCAAGGTCAATATAGCTATCAGTTCCAATGTTAAACTCATAGCTATCACTCCAAGTCACATCGTCGTTAAAGTCGTCTTGCGCACCAACCTGAATTTCAACCACACCACTGCCCGTAAGCTTAGGTGTAATCCGGCTGACTTGCTTAACTACGCGATAGT
>ERZ1066135.203-NODE-203-length-50255-cov-16.828108_pt1 | contig 50255 bp, 42 predicted proteins | sample MGYA00382782_ERZ1066135 | MGnify/ENA primary metagenome ERZ1066135 (study PRJEB33369, sample SAMEA5778365) | biofilm metagenome | biome: Industrial cooling water; feature: Water cooling tower basin; material: Biofilm | place: United Arab Emirates | collected... | reverse complement strand
GGTATAGCCAAAGGCCATCTGCCGTTGAATCAAGCTGCTGGGTTCTGGCTCTGGGGTGGCAGGGGCGGCGGGCAATTGGGCCAAACTCACCATGTGCTGCTCTAACCAATCCTGGTACGGATGGGCCGTGACAATGCTGCCTTTAATTTCCTCGTCAGACACAATTCGCCCTGCGTTCATATCGACCAAAAACATCCGACCGGGCTGCAACCGACCTTTGTACACCACATCCTCCGGCGCGACGGGTAATACGCCCGCCTCCGAGGCCATGATGACCCGATCGTCTTTCGTGATGTAGTAGCGGGAAGGCCGTAGACCATTGCGATCGAGCACTGCCCCCATCATCGAGCCATCGGTAAAGGCGATGGACGCAGGCCCATCCCACGGTTCCATCAAGCAGGAGTGATACTTATAAAAGGCTTTTTTCTCTGGCGACATGGATTCATGGGCTGACCAGGGTTCAGGAATCATCATCATCACCGCATGGGGCAGCGATCGCCCAGACAATGTGAGCAATTCCAGCGCATTGTCAAAAATCAGCGAGTCACTCCCGTCAATATTGATCACGGGCTGAATCTTTTTCATGTCCTCGCCGAACAAGTCCGATTCAAACATCGACTGTCGCGCGTGCATCCAGTTGATATTGCCCCGCAGGGTATTGATTTCGCCGTTGTGGGCAATGTAGCGGTAGGGGTGCGATCGCTCCCAACTAGGAAACGTGTTTGTACTAAACCGCGAATGCACCAGCCCCAGCGCACTTTGCAGATCGGGATCGCGCAAATCGGGATAGTACTGGCCGACCTGCTCTGGCATCAACATCCCCTTATACACCAGCGTCCGGCTCGATAAGCTCGATGGATACCAGTAGGGGTCAATCTTAGGTTCCCGAATGGCTGCGTGCGATCGCTTCCGAATCACGTACAGCTTCCGCTCAAACGCCATTTGGTCTGCAATATCGGGCGATCGGGCAATAAATACCTGCTGCATAAACGGCTCACTCGCCTTCGCCGTATTCCCCAAGGACGAGTTATCCGTCGGCACATCCCGCCAACCCAAAACGGTCAAGCCTTCTTCTGCGACCACCTGTTCAAAAATTTGCCGCCCTTGCGCCCGTGCAGCCGCATCCGGCGAGCCATAGACCATCCCCACCCCATACTGGCCTTCTTCCGGCAAAACAAAGCCCAAGGCTGGGGTCACCTTTTGGAAAAAACCGTGGGGCAGTTGCAACAAAATCCCCGCTCCATCCCCTGTGTTTGTCTCCGCCCCCACTGCACCTCGGTGGTCAATGTTCAGCAAGATGGTGAGCGCCTGCTCCACGATATCGTGTGACTTTTGCCCCTTCATGTGAACCACAAACCCCACCCCGCAGGCATCGTGCTCAAACTGTGGGTCATAAAGTCCCTGTTTTGCTGGCAATTCGTTTCTATTCATAGTGGATGTAAAGTTGCGAAGAAAACATTAACCGAAGGGCAAGCTAGTCATCTCACACTGGCTAGTCCTCTGAATTTTGTAACGAAGAATGGGAATAACGGGCTTGTCTTAAGGAAATCGTCAGATCTGATAATTCAACGCTGCTCTTTGTTTCTATCTGTTAACAAGCGACCCACCCTTCCCATTGATCGTCTATTTTTTGGGATTCAATTACGCGATCAAACAGAAACGCACCTGATACTGCAAGGGCTTACCGCGATCGCGCCCTTGCCCAGTTGCAACGACAATTTCTTATTTCTACACCGCTTTCTTGGAGAACGAAAAGCAATTTTGTCTGGTTTTCCTGACTTATTTTCACAAATCGAAATTTGCTTGATATATCTACATCTATCTAAATCTTTGCCATCAAATAATAGTTAGATCAGAGTTAAGCATCAGGGCTGAATCACAGTTCAGCAATTAATTGATCATGGTTAAATCCTACAAAAACCTGAAAAAAGACCTCAGAGATTTTAGCGATCTCCAAGGTCTAAACTATTAGGAATTCATTCTTAGTTCTTCAGCAGATTCAGGCCAAGCAGTTACCGACTCAAGCAAAGCTTAGCGTCTGAAAGAATTGCCCGATCAAACTCTTTCTAAGCCTGACCCTCCCAGAAAAAACTTAAGCTTCAATGCCCCTATCCAAAAAGAGACTTAAGGTGATATCCCCTTAAAAAAGAGGAACTAAAATCAACGGTCTAGAGGGGACGGAAGATGAAGGGATAACGAAACGGTTCATCGGTTTTACTGAGGCAGTGCGCGATCGCCATGATCGTCAACGCCCAATGCACCAACCACCAAATACCGCCTGCCAGCCCAAAAGTAATAAACGACAGCGGCACCAAAATCAGGCCATACAACCAAACATTGAAGTGGAAATTAATGGCTTCTTTCGCGTTGGCTTTGACCACTGGATCTTCCGATACAAACAAGATCGCAATGGGAACGCCAATCGCAATCAACAGACCACTAAAGAAGATTGAACCGTGGGCCAAGCTTGACAATAGCTTGCGTTTGTCGGGGTCGTAAACATTGGGTGTTTGCATCGATCAGCCTCACATCTAACCAGGCTTGACTACATTGCTAATATATAGCGAACTGCGGTAGCAAACAGGCGGAGAACCCCCCTCGCGATCGCCGCAATTCCCGAAGGATCGATTCCTGATCCGTTGCTGTTCCCCAGATCTCGCGATCGTTGCTATCGTTAGAAAGTATTGCTCATTCACTGTCTGGCAGCCTTACAGGTAACTCTTATGTCCGCTGAACTCCAAGCCGAACTGCAAAAAGAGGTCGAACGTCGGCGCAATTTTGCCATCATTTCTCACCCGGACGCCGGGAAAACGACCCTCACCGAAAAGTTGCTGCTTTATGGAGGGGCCATTCACCAGGCCGGAGCCGTCAAAGCCCGCCGTGCCCAGCGTCATGCCACGTCTGACTGGATGGAAATGGAGCAACAGCGGGGCATTTCGATTACCTCAACGGTGCTGCAATTTGACTATTGCACAACGCAGATTAACCTGCTGGATACGCCCGGACACCAGGATTTCAGCGAAGACACCTACCGAACCCTGGCAGCGGCTGACAATGCCGTGATGCTTATCGACGCGGCCAAAGGCTTGGAACCCCAGACTCGCAAGTTGTTTGAAGTGTGCCGTCTGCGGGGTTTGCCGATTTTTACCTTTGTCAACAAGCTTGATCGCCCTGGTCGCGAACCGCTGGAGTTGATGGATGAGATTGAGCAAGAACTGGGCCTCAAAACCTATGCGGTGAATTGGCCGATTGGGATGGGCGATCGCTTCAAAGGTGTATACGACCGTCGGAGCCAGCAAATTCACCTGTTTGAGCGCAGTGCCCACGGCCAACGGGCCGCCCAGGATACCACCATTAATTTGGGAGATCCCGCCATTGAAGACTTGCTAGAGCGGGATTTGTACTATCAGCTTAAAGATGACCTGGAACTGTTGGATGGGTTGGGTGGCGACCTGGAACTAGACCAAGTGCACACGGGCAAAATGACCCCCATGTTTTTTGGGAGCGCCATGACCAACTTTGGTGTGCAACTGTTTCTCGATTCGTTTTTAGACTATGCCCTCAAACCGGGTTCCCATGCCAGCACCCAGGGCGAAATTCCACCGACCTATCCTGAGTTTTCGGGGTTTGTCTTCAAGCTCCAGGCCAACATGGATCCCAAACATCGCGATCGCGTGGCCTTTATCCGCGTTTGCTCTGGCAAGTTCGAGAAAGATATGGCTGTGAGTCATGCTCGAACGGGCAAAACCGTGCGCCTCTCTCGGCCCCAAAAGCTATTTGCCCAAGATCGCGCCGTTATCGAAGAAGCCTATCCCGGTGATGTAATTGGGTTAAATAACCCAGGCATGTTTGCGATCGGTGATACTATTTATATCGGCAAAAAGCTAGAGTACGAAGGCATTCCAGCCTTTTCGCCAGAGCTGTTTGCGTACCTCAAAAATCCTAACCCTTCCAAGTTTAAGCAATTTCAAAAAGGCGTATCCGAACTGCGGGAAGAAGGGGCCATTCAAATCATGTATTCTGTTGACGATTTGAAGCGCGACCCAATTCTGGCAGCGGTCGGTCAACTGCAATTTGAGGTGGTGCAATTCCGCTTGCAGAATGAATACGGGGTGGAAACTCGGCTTGAACCCTTGGGCTACAGTGTGGCCCGGTGGGTCGTGGGTGGATGGCCAGCCCTGGAAAAAGTCGGTCGTTTGTTCAATACCATTACGGTCAAAGATTCGGCAGAACGGCCTGTGTTGTTGTTCAAGAATGAGTGGAACCTGGGCCAAGTCCAGGCCGATCACCCAGACTTAGAACTAAACGCGATCGCCCCCGTAGTTTCTGGGAGAGAACCCGCCTCTCTTTGAACTATCCTAATGGTCGATTGCGAACTCCACCGAGATCGGCGTTAATAAACACCGCCCAAGTGGGAAAGCTGAACCAGTCCATGCCCACGATCATCGGCAGAACCACCTAAACGGCACCTCTGTCCAGGGTTGATATATCAACGGGAACCTCTGATGGCGAATTCTCCTGAATCCTCGTCTGCTCAACAATCTCAGCGCATCTCTGACCTGCAAGCGGGCCTCGCCGCCCTTCAGCAAAAAGACTATCCGACGGCGATCGTCCTGCTGGAACCCGCTCTTAGTTTGCCGCTGAAGCATCCCCTGGTGGCGCGGGCGCAGATGGGGTTGGTGGTTGCCTATGAGCAACTGGAGGAAACAGTGCGGGCGGCGGAACTGTGCCAAGCCCTGACCCACCACGAAACGCCGCAAGTCAAAGATTGGGCCACTCAGATGTTGCACACTCTGACCAAGCGGCATCCTGAACTGGTCGCTTTTGCCCCGTCCCCGTCCGCTTCGGCCACCATCTCGGCCAATGGCGAACTGTCAGAAAGTACGGGCTTTGTCCCCCTGGAGGCTGATGCAACGGTGCCGCCCCAAACGGTTGTGGATGAAGATGCCACAGGGTTTGTGCCGTTCACGCCGTCCACCGCTCCGTCCAGCGATCGCCCCACCCCTCCAGATTTCCACTCACCGAGTTCAGCAACTGCGCCCCAACCCCGCCCTGCCCGATCTGCTGCCCCGCGCACTGCAAAACCGCCAGTGGTTGAGGCTCCGGTCTATCACCCCATTTGGCGGCAGGGCGATCGCGCCAAAAATTGGAAAGCCCTGGGCAAAGTCAAACTCTTTCGCCTAGTCGTGGCGCAGTTCCTCACGGCGATCGCCTTGTGGTTGGGGGTGCAACAGGTGTTTTATTGGGTTGTTGCGACCTATGGCAGTGCAGTTATCAAAATCTTGCCCAAACTGGGATTTCGGGTTGTGCAATCTGGCCCGCCCCTGTGGACGCTCCCTTTGAGTGGGCTGCTTGTGTTAATCGCGCTTGTGGGGTCTCGGTGGATCTTAGATGCGTTGCTGACTGTTTCAGAGGGCCTCAAACCCCTGACCCTGAGCACCTTAGGCAACTACAGCCCCGAAGCGGCGCGATCGCTGCCCCGGTGGTGCCAGAACTATAAAGTCACGCCGCCAGCCCTGGGCCTCTTGCCGACCCAAGCGCCCCTCATTTTCACCTATGGCGTTCTGCCCAACTTCAGCCGCACGGTTGTTAGCCAAGGCTTGTTGGAACAACTGGCTGATGACGAAATCGCGACCCTGTTTGCAAATGAAGTGGGGCATCTAGGCCGTTGGACTGTGCCGTTGACCTCAGCCGCTATGGTCGTTTTGCAAGTGCCCTATACGCTCTATCGCAGTGTGGCCGAGTGGGGCAATCGCAAGTCTTCCCCCATTACCAAAGTTTCAGCTTCCTTGCTAGCGGGCCTGGGATATGGGCTGTTCTGGTTGTGGCGGTGGATTCCGCTTTGGCTCACGCGGCAACGCAGTTTGTTCAGCGATCGCACCGCTGTTGAACTAACGGGCAATCCAAATGGCTACACTCGCGCCTTGTTGAAACTGGCGATCGGCACCGCTAACGATGTGCAACAACAGGGCCAAACCAGCTACTTGCTCGATGGCTTTGAGGTGTTGACACCCCTGGGGCATTCCCAGGCAACGCCCTTAGGCAGTCTCTATGCCCACGCTCCGTTGGAGCCTATTCTCGACTGGGAGCGGGGAAACCCTTACCAACAGTGGCTGGCCCTCAACAGCGCGCATCCATTTGTTGGCGATCGCCTGCATTTGTTGACCCTCTATGCCCAGCACTGGCAACTCACCCCCGAACTCGATTGGCCCAAAGCCACCACCCCCAACCGCAAGCGGCCTGGACTCTCCGCAGCCCAGTGGCGATCGCTGCTCTTTCAAGGTGCGCCCTATTTTGGTCTTGCCCTGGGCCTAATTGTGGCTTTTGTGCTGTCGAGTATTGGCTGGGTCGGGCTTCGCGCCAACTGGGATGCAGTCTCTTGGATGGCGGGCGATCGCACCATTCGCACCGGCCTTCCCCTCGTCGGATTTTGTTTGGGTACCATTATTCGGATCAATGCCTTTTTCCCCGATATCCAGCCCTCGTTAGGCCAACAGATGGCCCCCACTCTTGCGGCTTTGATGACGCAAGTTGGCCCCCTCCCCGTCAAAAATGAAACTGTCCGCCTAGAGGGAAAACTGTTGGGGCGATCGGGCATCAGCAATGTCCTCAACCAGGATTTAATCCTGCAAACTCCAACCGGGCTGGTCAAACTGCACTGCACCTCGCGCTTTGGCCCTCTGGGGAACCTGTTTCCCCAAGCCAATCGGCCCAGTGCGCTGCTCAAGCAACCTGTTAGCCTTGCAGGGTGGTTCCGCCGTGGGCTACACCCCTGGATTGATGTTGAAGTCCTTCGGACGTCTGGCGGTCGTGTCAGCCCCAGCTACCATCCCCTTTGGTCAACCATTGCCGCTATGACCGTAGCCCTCTGGGGGATTTGGCTAATTTTGAATTTCTAAGGTTGCAGGGCGATCGCGCTGCTGGTCGTCACACCAGATTTGGCGATCGCCCAACCCAAGATTTAACTCACTAGCTCACGAATGGGGTGCTCCCAGCCGATTCAGCGTTGAGTCCGTTGGAATACAAATCAAATTGTCGCCCTGGGTGCGGATCATGCCCCGTTGACGCAATTTGCCCATCAACCGGGTCACGGTTACCCGCGTAGATCCGATCGCGCTCCCAATCTGCGCATGGGTTAATGGAAAGGGCAGACAATACCCCTCATCTGACGGTTCTCCAAATTCCTCAATCAACAACGTGAGAAAACCCAGCAACCGATCAATTGTCCGTCGTTGGCCCAAAGTGCTCAACCACAGCAACTTCCGCTGATGTTGATAGCGAAAGGCATCCAGCACTTCCCGCCGAAAATGGGGCCAATTATCTAAGTCATGCCAATACATCCACAACACCGCTGTTTGATCCACATGGGCATAACTTTGCAGCGTAAAAGGCGACTGAGCCACAATTTCAAAGGGTTGTCCCGCCCCAACAAATCCCAAAAAGGCTTCCTCTGGCGTAATTTGCGCAACACGGGACGCACTGGCACTGGTGGCATTCACTTGGGCACTGCCGACTAACCGCACAGCCCCACGCTGTACAAGATAGAGCAAGCCCGGACGCGCCGGAATTTTCTCGTCTTTTGCAAACGTCCGCACACGATAGTGCTCCTGGGACCAGTCAATAATCCGTTGCCAGGTAAGAAAAGGGCGGGAGACCTCTGATGTATTAGATGATACTGAGTGCATAGGCAGGAGGCTTATTGCCTTAGGTTGGGTGATTTAGGGTGACAACATCACAGGGATAATAGAAAGCTACTTGTCAATGAACAGGGGATGCTACTTACTCGTTTAAATCAGAGCTTGATGCTCACTTCCATAAAATCAGGCAAAGATTTTTTCAGTGTTATCACCAGTGTAATCGCACATTCTTGAGGTTGAACCGCCAATTCGCGGGAATTCATTCCGTAAAAACTCACATTGTGTCCGTGTTTTCGTAAAGCCGTAGAGACTGGTAGCACTGTAAAACGAATCATTTTTTAGCCAAAAAGTAATTTGCAAAAAGTTGCAATACTTTACAATTCTTGTATTGCTCCAGCGCTTGAAATGGCGGAAATAGGTTTGATAAGGGCAATTTGGCATTGTCAAAAGGCCCTCATTCCAGTGAGGAAAATTGCAAATAAACGTAACGGATAACGTCCTGTTTTGGCGCGCTCACTGCGGTAATAGGGCAAGATTGATTATGCACGACTCGTTACTTTGCGCTCGGCTTCTTTGAAATCCACGGTCACAAGTCCCAAACGATTGTTGCAGATTATACTGCAATGTGCCTTTGACCCACAGATGGTACAGACCACTTGCTGGCCGATCGCGCCTTTGTCACACTGGAGTAAAGGGCAGGATGGCACGGCCTACGGTGGAGACCCTCGATCGCAGCTAGAGTTCCCGGTCATCGACCTTCGGTTCGTGCCAAATCGCGATCGCCCAATTTATCAGACAGCCTTGGCCCATCGAGTCGCGGCTCAACAGTCAATCCCTGTGGTGGCGATCGCCCAAAGCTTGCAACAATATATGCTCAGGGCTGTGGCAAGTCTCCCCTCTCTGTCGGTCGAACACGCGCCTTGGGGCCAAGGGCCATACCTGTCGTTACAAAATTGCCAGTTCCGAACGACCTCCTCCCACTATCTCCAGTGTGAGCTAGGGGACAGGGCGATCGCTCTGTGGCTGCAAGCCTGGCTTGAATCCAGTGTTCAATCTGCCTGTTCCCCGGCCTCAAATGCCCAGTCTGCCTTCGATCCAGATCCCCGCGCTCTGTTTCAATTGCAATATACCCATGCGCGGTGTTGTTCCTTGCTCCGGCAGGCGGCCCAAGCCCGGTTGATTACCCTCCAACCGCGATCGCCAGTTCCCCGCCTGAGGGCTACAGCCATTCCCTGGTTAGATGCCCAGGGCCAGCTCTATACCCACACTCGGCCAGAACGTGCGCTCATTCATTGCCTGTTTACTGTGTTCGATAGTTTTGATCCCACAGCGGCGCTCTCGCTTCAGCAGACCTGGCAACTGGCCCAATCCCTGGCCCAGGCGACCCAAGCCGTTCACCAACACTGTCAGTTATTTGGGGCAATGCAAGCGGAATCCCGCGATCGCGGCCATGCCTATCTTGGGTTAATGGCAATCACTCAACAAGTCTTTTATCATCTTCTCGAAGAGAAATTTTACTGTGTGGCCCCAACCGAACTATAAGCCGTTTCGGGTATAGCCCAGGCTGAGCCGCCCCAGCCTAACCAGCGCCCTGACCCCTACCAATTGACCAGTTGGCCGCTTGGAGTCGGAAGGACTGACTGGCCCAAAAACCGTTGCAGCGCCAGCCGATCCACCAACGATGGCGAGGAATGACTCAACGCTCTCGCCTGCACCAACCCCGTCAAGTTAGGCATAGTTTGACGGCAATAGGGACAAAACCAATAAATACCGCCAGATTGGTAGTGCCGCAGCAACTTGTGAGTACAACAAGGGCAAGTATTCATTCGTCGATATCCTCCCTGAACAATTAAAGAGCGGTAGCGGAACCAGCATTACCTACGACAATGCCCTCTTTCATCAAAGGCTGACTTTGCAGGCAAAGCATCATTCCGCAGATAGAAGGCGTTTATCCCTCCCAGCAGCAGTTCGTCGTTAACCCCAAACCGTTGCCGCGATCGCATTGCCGCCAGCGTTAGCCTGCATGATTCATGCGGATTAGACAAACTCCTCGTAAGCCTTAATCCATCCGCCATACCAAGCTTGTGCAGAAAGGCAGGCTGTATTTGGGTAGGAGCAATCCGCTGTGGTTGCCCTGCGTCCCAGCCTGGGGCGAAGGCCCCCCGACAAAACCGAATTAGGGTGAATTATCCAGGTTAGGAACAAAGCCGCAACCACAGCAAAAAAGAGAGACCCAAGCCTGAGTCTCTCCCTTGAATAGATTTCGTTTGAACAGAGTGCAATGAACCGAAATGGTTCGTTAACGAATGTACTCTTTGAGGACACTATTGCGGTTAGGATGGCGCAATTTCCGTAAAGCCTTCGCTTCGATTTGGCGAATTCGCTCCCGTGTCACGTTGAAGATCTGGCCAATTTCTTCCAAGGTTTTCATGCGGCCATCGTCTAAGCCATAGCGCAGACGCAAAACATCCCGTTCGCGCGGACTCAGGGTATCGAGTACATGCTCTAGGTCTTCGCGTAAGAGGTTTTTGGCTACTTGGTCTTCTGGGGTTTCGCCATCGGATTCGATGAAATCGCCCAACCGCGAATCTTCTTCTTTACCAATAGGAGTTTCCAAAGAGATTGGTAACTGAGCCGACTTCGCGATAAACCGCAACTTCTCGATGGTCATTTCCATCCGGGTTGCAATCTCTTCTTCCGTGGGTTTGCGACCCATTTCCTGAGAGAGCAATTTGGTGGTTTTCTTGATGCGAGAAATCGTCTCATACAAGTGCACCGGCAACCGGATTGTCCGCGATTGATCCGCGATCGCCCGAGTAATCGCCTGCCGAATCCACCACGTTGCATAAGTCGAGAACTTATAGCCCTTTTCGTGGTCGAACTTTTCTGCCGCCCGAATCAAACCCAAGCTACCTTCTTGAATCAAATCCTGGAAAGACAAGCCTCGGTTCATATACTTCTTCGCGATCGATACCACCAATCGCAAGTTGGACTGCACCATCTTGTCTTTCGCACGACGACCCAGATACAAGCGCCGGCGGAAAGCTGGTAAAGCCATGTTGACCGCTTCTGCCCATTCCCCATCTTTGGGATCCCGCTCAAGCCGCTCTTGCAAACCCTCGCGGATTCTTTCTAGCTCTAACAGATCGGCAATTTTCCGAGCCAGTTCAATTTCCTCGTCTGCCCGTAACAAGCGAATCCGGCCAATTTCTTGTAGATACAAGCGGATCGAGTCTTCGGTGTAGTGCTTTTTCTTGGCCTGGGTTCGCCGTTTTGCGGTACGAGATTTCGTCTTGCCATCCTCATCGGATAGCTCAACCACATCTTGATCATCATCTTCATCGTCCATGCCGTAGTCATCTATCTCGTTGTCAGATAGATCGGTCGAAGATGGATCGATCATCAACTCAGGGTCGAGTACGTTTTTGACCTGGGTCATGCCGCGTTCCTCATGCTCCTTAACTAGAAAATTCGGGGATGATAAATACTTCTTGCTACTTCTGGGGGTGACATCTACTGCGAACGCTCGACGTATCAAATGTCAGGTAGATCAAGCTCTCCATTCGGTTTAGATACTAAAGTATACTCTCGAGTTCGCGGGTGTGTACCCAAGTTAGAAGTGAATTTGCTGATGCCGGGGCTGGTTCAGTTATAACCTTTTGATTGTAGCTTTCCTCACAAATGTTATCTGCTTTCCTTCAGCATTGCCATCAATTCAATGAGCCATTGATTACTGATGCTTATGATCGACCTGATTGCTTCAGTGCTTTGGCCTGAGAACTGGCTTAGACAAACGCTAAGGTTTTCGAGGGACAAAGGGAGAGGATCATCCGACTGCGACCAGCAATAATTGGCTTTGATCTTAAATTTGGTGGGCGGCTGAAATGACTGGAGAAGTAAGTTTCACTACTAAGCTAGCTTACTCACAAGCCATTGTTTTGTAAGGAAGTATTAATCAGACCGTAACTCTAACATATTCCAAAGAACAGGGTATCGTATTCTACATTTCGCTGAAGCCCCTAAGCCATTTCGATGAGTTTAGAACCACCGTTGAACCCGGCACTGGCGGGGTTTAAGGCGATCGCCGCTATGACAACCAGCGGGGCTACTGGGCTTGTGGGGATAGGCGGGACAGGGGGTAAGCCAACGCTGGAATGCTGTAGGGAAACTCTGGCAGGACAGGGCCGCTGGTGCTAGCCAAAGGCCACACTGCCCCAGCGAAAGTACTCAGCGATCGCACTCTGTGACCCTACTCTGATTGGAGGGCTGAAGCGGCTGGCTTTAGGGGTGGGAATCGGCTCTGCTTGCTCAGCCAAATTTGGTTTGATTTGATTTCCAAATCAGTTCAATTTTGATTTTGCATCATTTTAATTTTGTAAATTTTGCGGCATTAAATTGTTCCGATTTGGTAATGGAATGTTGGGGATTGAACGGTTGTGATTGGAGTCAAGCAATGCATTGTTGGGGTTAAATCCAGTTTGATCAGGGCGATCGCGGCATACACTGAAACCGTTGCAGGCATTTTGGCTCTGCAATTTTGGCTCTGCAATAATGATTGAACGCCTTCCTGCCAGTACACCATGTCAAACTTATCTTTTTATCTGGTTGATGTATTTGCTGAAACGAAATATGCGGGGAACCAACTTGCGGTATTTCCCCATAGTCAGGACTTGTCCACCGCGCAGATGCAACAAATTGCGAAGGAATTGAATTTTTCAGAGACAACCTTTGTTTTGGGGGGCAGCGATCGCGCTGGGTATGACGTGCGGATTTTCACTCCGGCTCAAGAGTTACCCTTTGCCGGACATCCCACTTTGGGCACTGCGTTTGTGATTCAGCAGATGCTGTTGGGGCACCCCGTGGAACAGGTTGGTTTGAATTTGGCGGTCGGTCAAATTCCTGTGACAATTGCCTATCACCAGCACACCCCTGAGGTGCTGTGGATGGAGCAACCGGCCCCAGTGTTTGGGCCAACCCTGACCGCAGCGGCGATCGCCCCGATTTTATCCCTGGGGCTTGAAGATCTGGATCTCCGCTTTCCGATTCAAGAAGTGTCAACTGGGGTGCCATTTGTCATTGTGCCGTTGAAGACGCTGGATGCCTTGCAACGGATTCGGGTAAATGCTGAGCAACTGGCGCAGGTGCTTTCCCCCTTGGCGGCCAAAGCTGTTTTTGCGTTTTGTCCTGAAACCCGCGATCGCGATCGCCAATTCAGTGCCCGGATGTTTGCGCCCCTCCTGGGGATTGCGGAAGATCCAGCAACGGGATCAGCCAACGGTTGCTTTGCCGGGTATCTGGTGCGCCACCGATATTTGCAAACAGCCACTATTCAGGTGCAGGTAGAACAGGGCTATGAAATTGGACGACCATCGTTGTTGCGGCTAGAGGCGGAGGAACAGAACGGGGCGATCGCCGTGCGGGTTGGGGGCAAGGTGGTGCTGGTTGCCAAAGGTGAGTTTGTTTAACGCTGTTAACTTTTTAACTCTACTTTTTAACTCCAGGTCGGGAAGCCTCTGGTCAATGGGTGGGCTTCAGCCCTGTTCCCGTCGCCACCAGGCCACGACCAAATTAATTTCGTCATACCCAAAGACTTCTCCCAAATATTCCCGAATACGGCGCTGGGAGTCGGCTCCCACGGCCCGGATCGCGGCGCGAATTTTGGCTTGGCGCGTGGGCAACACCAGCCCATCCAGCGGGATATCGTAGCCCCCGACAATTAATTCCGCCAAGTGGTCTGTGATGGTGCTCAGGCGGAGGTTCCGCCGTTCGGCGATCGCAATGGGTTTCAAGCCCTGTTGATATAGCTGCAAGGTGGTGGAAACCGAGTCCGAAAGGTTTGTCCGCTTGGCCCGGTCTACCAGGGGCAAGCCGTGGTCTTGGCGAAATTGGCGGATTTCTTGGAGGAAAACATCGCCATATTGTTCTAGTTTGCGGGTGCCCACCCCAGAAATACCTGCAAACTGGGCCGGGTTCAGTGGTTGTAACTGGGCCATTTCCCGCAGGCTGGTGTTGGAGAAGATCACGTAAGGCGGCACCCCTTGTTGATCCGCAAGCCGTTTGCGGAGGGTACGCAGGCGTTCAAACAGCAACTCGACTTCTGGCTGGGTTTGGTCGGTCGGCGTGGCCACCGTCGCAGCCCTGGGCGGCACCGCGATCGCCACTGACCGCTGTTTCCGCAAGACTTCCCAACTTTGGTCATTCAACGTCAGCACCGAATAGCCATCGCTGGTTTCGGTGACTAATCCCTGGTGAATCAGCGATCGCCCTAACATCCGCCATTCATCAGCAGTGCGATCGCGCCCAATCCCATAGGTCGAAAGCAGATCATGGCGATTTTGCAAGACCCGCTGACTTTTGGAACCCCGCAACACATCAATGATGTAATTCATGCCAAACCGCTCTTTCACCCGAGCCACGCAGGACAGAAACTTTTGCGCCTCAATGGTCCAATCTTCCATCGGCTTGGGGTGGCAACAATTGTCGCAATTCCCGCAATTGCCCGGAAACGCCTCGCCAAAATAGCTCAGTTGAATAATTCGGCGACATTCTGTCGCTTCGGCATAGTTTACAACGCGCTGTAATTGTTGGGTAGCAATCCGTTGTTCCGCGTCCAGGCGTTTCTTGGTTTGGGGATCAACTTTCTGGTCGATCATAAACTCCACCGTTTTAATATCCCCCGCCCCAAAAAATAAGGTGCAGTGGGCCGATTCCCCATCGCGCCCCGCCCGGCCTGCTTCCTGGTAATACCCCTCAATGTTGCGGGGCAGATCGTAATGCACCACAAACCGGACATCGGGTTTGTTAATGCCCATGCCAAAGGCTACCGTTGCCACGATTACCCGCGCATCATCGCGGATAAAGGCGGTTTGGTTGGCCGCGCGATCCTCATTCTCCATTCCTGCGTGATAGGGCAAGGCCGCAATGCCATCGTGTTGGAGGCGATCGGCTAGTTCATTGACCCGTTTGCGACTGAGGCAATAGACAATCCCTGCGCCCGGAGTTTCTCGCACGATTTGCAGCAATTCTTCGTAAGCACGTTTGGCCTTAGGCCGAACTTCGTAATACAGGTTGGGGCGGTTGAATGTAGCAATGTGGACGTAGGGATCGCGCAGTTCCAGTTGTTGAATGATATCTTGGCGGACGCGATCGGTGGCAGTAGCAGTGAGGGCGGTAATCGGCGTATTGGCGAACCACTGGCGCAGTTGACTGAGTTGCCGATATTCTGGGCGAAAGTCGTGGCCCCATTCCGACACACAATGGGCTTCGTCGATCGCCACCCCAGAAATGTAAACCTGCTCTGACCAGGAGGCAACCCATTCGGGATTGAGCAACCGTTCTGGCGCAATGTACAGCAGTTTGATCTGGCCGTCTAAAATCGCTCGTTCGCGATCGCGCAGTTCAGCCCCACTTAAACTACTGTTCAAAAATGTTGCCGCTATGCCATTGTCCTGTAATGCCTGGACTTGATCTTGCATGAGCGCAATCAACGGCGATACCACAATGGTCAGCCCCGGTTTGAGCAAGGCTGGCAGTTGATAACACAGGGACTTGCCGCCCCCCGTGGGCAGCACCACCAGCGAGTCGCGATTTTGCAGAATATTCTCAATAATGGTGCGTTGGCCGGGCCGGAAGCTGTCATAGCCAAAGTAGTGCTTTAGGGCGTGTTCCAGAGATTCAAAGCTATCGCAACGGGAAGAACTGGCAACCATCGGGATCTCAACCAACACACTCGGCTAGGACAAAGCATATTGATAGTAATAGATGGGCTGGTATCCGGCCACCCAAATTTTCAGTTTTTCGTGGAAATGCATCAAATCGGGCATGGGCGCGGGCTGCGATCGCCCCAACCGCGATTTTCCTTTAATTCAAAAAATATTTACCTGAAGGCGGCTTGCTGCCATTGCTCTCAACCAGCAGTTTATTTTTCCTGGGGGCTGTATTTTGGCATGGCTCTAAACCAGATAGATTTAAACCAATAGCAGGAACTCTTTCTCCCCATTCATCATCTAGAATCAAAAACCTGGGGGCGAACAAACTCCGGCCACGCTAGAAGGAAAACCACCAAATTCACCATGACTGATAAGAAATTCTACTAAGGGTCGTGTGAATCCTTAAGACTTTTAAGGGGTTCCTGCGGTAGGCTTATCCAATAAGAAATGTTTCGCGCACGTTGTTTAGGGAGTCCGAGCAATTGGTGTCATCTCACCCATTCAGTTATTCTGCGCCAGATCGGGTACTTTGCCTTAGTAATGGGCATGGCGAAGATGTGATTGCTATCCGTATTTTGGAAGCGTTACAAAAACGAACCAACGCGCCCCAATTGGCTGCTTTACCGTTGGTTGGCGAGGGGCGGGTTTACCAGCAAATGGGGATTCCGCTGATCGGCCCGGTAAAAACCATGCCGTCGGGGGGCTTCATTTATATGGACGGGCGGCAACTGGCGCGAGATTTGCAGGGTGGGCTGTTGCAATTGACCCTCAATCAGTTTCGGACGATTCGGCAATGGGCCAAGCAGGGCGGTAGTATTTTGGCGGTGGGGGATATTGTGCCGTTGCTGCTGGCCTATCTGAGTGGTGCGCCTTATGCCTTTGTGGGAACGGCGAAGTCGGAATATTATCTCCGGGACGAAAACGGCAATCTCTTTCCAAAAACGGCGATCGATGGGTGGTCGGGGTCGGTTTATTACCCGTGGGAACGGTGGTTGATGAGTCGGCCCCGGTGTCGGGCGGTGTTTCCGCGCGATCGCCTGACGTCTGAAATGTTACAAAAATGGGAGATTCCAGCGTTTGATCTGGGCAACCCGATGATGGATGGTCTGGAACCTAACAGTTTGGTGGTTCGCCGTCCAGAACCGATGACGGTGGGGGCCACCCGGCAGTGGCAAACAACCCCCGCGATCGCCACTGCGACAACGGTTTATCGTACCGTCAGTTGGGGCCGCCCCGACAAACCGGCTGAGCAACTCTCTGTTGTGTTGTTGCCCGGTTCCCGCCCCCCGGAAGCTTACGAAAACTGGCAACTGATCTTACAAGCGGTGGATGGGCTCCTCCAAACTGCTGGGCCTGAGACGAAGCTGACTTTTCTGGGCGCGATCGCCCCCAGCCTCGACCTGGAAACCCTGGCCTATTGGCTGCAACGGCATGGTTGGCAACTTCAACCAACCCCCAGCCCCAGCGATGCCTGCGGGCTTGACCGAGTTGATGCCCAAGCTTTGCAGTTTAAGCACCACCATGCCACGTTGATTTTGACGCAACGGGCCTTTGCCGAATGTTTGCACCTGGCGGATTGGGCGATCGCGATGGCAGGAACGGCAACTGAACAGTTTGTGGGTCTGGGCAAACCCGCGATTATCATGCCTGGTCAAGGGCCACAGTTTACCTATGCTTTTGCCGAAGCCCAAACGCGCCTTTTGGGGCCATCGGTGACGCTTGTTGATCATCCTGCTGCTGTTGCCCCAACGTTGCTAACCTTGCAACAACATCCCGATCGCCTGGAGGCGATCGCCCAAAATGGCCATCGGCGGATGGGCACAGCGGGAGCCGCAACCCGCATTGCCGATTGTTTAATGACTCAACTAAAGTAACTAGATTCGCCGCGATCGCGGCGGTCATCTGGGTTTGGGGTTTGCCCGCTGGCTGCGGACTGTCCAAGCCCTCGATTCTGTCGTGTATCAGTCGCCTAAATGCAAAAAGAGGAACGCTGCGATCGCATTCCCCTTCAGTCTTTATAAAATTTGTATCTAGCCTTTTCGCCTATCCTGAGTGCTTAAAACGTCGATTCAGCATCTCAGGATATCAGATTCTTGGCGCTGGGTCTCTACGTCATTTAGGCAGCACCCGCCCCAAACAATCAAAGTTTGTACTGACGCTTTAGGAAACAGATGCAGCGACCACCACTAAGCCGCCAATCAGCAGCAAAGCGCCTGTTCCTAAGATGAAGTAATTGCGTTTTTGGTTGTTGCTGGGTGGCTCTGCTTGGTACATCTTGGGTTCCACAGCAAAGTTGTTGTAGCGTCCGCCGTCTTCAACTGTATATCGCATGAAGTTTCCTCAATTTTTATCAACCTTAGCTGGATTGCTCAAGCATTTCCACCAGGTTTTACTAAGTTTACAACATCTCGCAATATTTCGAAACATATTATTCATAATCTTTAGTAAGATTTCCCTCCTGTCAGGGGGGCGGGGACTGCGCCGCCCATCAAAAAGCCGCTCTCCGAGGCTAATTGAGCCCAGAGAACGGCTAGCAAATTTAGCCAGACAGCCCAAAGGGCCTATTTCACCGTGCCAGTTAACGGCGAGCTAGCGCTGGCATAGGACTTGACGGGGATCCGGCCAGCTTGGTGGGCCAAATACCCGGCTTCCGCGGCGAGCTTCATCGCCAGGGCCATTGCCGCTGGATTTTGCGCCTGGGCGATCGCGGTATTGATCAACAACGCATCCGCCCCCAATTCCATCGCTTGGGCCGCTTCACTGGGCACCCCAATCCCCGCATCCACTACCACGGGAATCTTGGCATTCTCCACAATAATTTGGATATTGGCGGCATTTTTCAAGCCCTGGCCAGAGCCAATGGGCGACCCCAACGGCATGACCGTGGCGCAACCCACGTCTTCTAACCGCTTGGCCAACAAGGGATCAGCGTTGATATAGGGCAACACGGCAAAGCCTTCTTTGACCAGTTGTTCTGCGGCTTCCAGGGTGCCAATGGGGTCAGGCAACAGATACTTGGTATCGGGAATGACTTCTAACTTCACGAAGTTATTGTCTTCCTGGCCCAGCAATTTGGCCATTTCCCGGCCCAGGCGCGCTACCCGGATGGCTTCTTCCGCTGTTTGGCAGCCCGCTGTGTTGGGCAACATCCACACTTTTTGCCAGTCCAGGGCTTCCGCTAAACCTTCGTGGCCGGGGGCATTGGTTTGGACGCGGCGCACCGCCACCGTAACAATTTCACAGCCACTCGCGGCGATACTTTGGCGCATTTCCTCAAAGTTGCGATATTTGCCCGTGCCCGTCATTAAGCGGGAGTTGAAGGTGCGACCCGCAATGATGAGGGGAGTTTCGGGCGATCGCGCTATCGGTTTCTCAAGAGTTTGCATAAGTTCAGTATTTCGGGCTTTCGGAAAAGCTCAATAGTGTTTACAGACGATTTGCAGGATCTCCTATTCTAAAAGGTATTTCCCATTGTCTTGCGTCTATTCTTTCAGCCTTGCTTGGCCCGATCGCGAACTTGCCCCGATTTCTTAAGGTAGCGATCCGCTACAGTGCCAATAGAGCACCAGGAGAATGGAACCCATGTCTGAACCCGCCAACCCAACCCGCCCCTATGACGTGGTGTTGTATGGAGCCAGCGGCTTTGTCGGCCAACAAACCGTTCAGTATTTTGCGCGGCACGCCGGGGCCAAGGTGCGGTGGGCGATCGCCGGACGCAACCGCCAAAAGCTAGAAGCCATCAAAACCAAGGTGGGCGTTGCCGTGGATATTCTGATTGCCGACAGTCAGGATCAAGCCGCAGTAGACGCGATCGCTGCCCAAACCCGCGTGCTGCTTACGACGGCTGGCCCCTTTGCCCTCTATGCCAACACCCTGGTCGATGCCTGTGTCCGCTACAACACTCACTATGTCGATATCACGGGGGAAACGCCCTGGGTCAAACACCTGATCGATCGCTACCATGACCGGGCGATCGCTGCTGGCACCCGCATTATCCCCTGCTGTGGGTTTGACTCCATTCCCTCTGACCTGGGCACCTACCTCGTTGTGCGCCAGCTAGAGCAAGAGTTGGGGCTGGCTTGCCAATCAGTGACAGCCTATTTTCAGATGATGGGTGGACTCAACGGCGGGACGCTGGCCTCGGCCTTTAATGCCTATGAATCGGGACAATCGACCCAGTTTAGCGATCCGTTTTTGCTGAATCCAGCGGACACAAAACCAGCACCGAGCGATCGCCACCAAGACCCGCGATCGCCCCGCTTCGACCCCGAAATGAACACCTGGGTTGCACCGTTTTTTATGGGGCCGGTCAATACCCGTGTGGTGCGCCGCAGTGCCGCTCTGTTTGAGCAGTGGGCGACCCCCTACGGCCCCGACTTTGCCTATCAAGAATTTTTCAAGCTAGACGAGCCGGGTGCAGGGTTCAAGGCACTGGGGATGACCGCTGGCCTGGGGCTGTTTTTTGGCGCGTTACAACAACCGGGCTTGCGATCGCTGTTGCAATCTTGGTTGCCCCAACCCGGTGCAGGCCCCTCAGAAACCACAATGGATAATGGCTGGTTCCTGTGTGAGTTGGTCGGGACAGCCACCGATGGTCGCCAGGTACAAGGCTTAATCCGCGACCAGGGCGATCCGGGGAATCGGGCCACCGTCAAATTTGTGTGCGAGTCAGCGTTGTGTTTAGCCCTGGACTTTGAGGCGCTGCCCGGTGGGCCAAGTCGGGGCGGCATTTTGACTCCGGCCACGGGACTGGGCGAAGTTCTGGCCGAGCGGTTACGGCAAGCCGGCATGACGATCGCAGTTCAAGTCATTTAACCTTTGGGACGACAGGAGACGGGCTACACTCAGAATGGCGATCGCCGCCTGGGTTGTTGTCCGCTCCTTGACCATTGCCCCAAGGCTGCCAGCACCCACTGTTTATCCTTGCAATTGATGCCAACTATGACTCAAGCTCACACCAGTCACGATAGCCAAATCAACAATAGCCAACGCCTGACCCTCGATCCGCTGAATGTGCCCACTCGTCTGCTTTTGGGGCCAGGGCCATCCAACGCCAATCCCACCGTGTTGCAGGCCATGAGCACAACACCCCTGGGGCACCTCGACCCGGCGTTTTTGACCGTGATGGACGAAATTCAATCCCTGCTGCGGTACGTATGGCAGACGGAAAATCCCATGACGATCGCCATCAGTGGCACGGGGTCAGCCGCGATGGAAGCCACGATCGCCAACAGTGTTGTTCCCGGTGATGTCGTGTTGGTTGGGGTCATGGGCTATTTTGGTAATCGCCTGGTGGATATGGCCGGACGCTATGGCGGCGACGTTCGCACCATCACCAAACCCTGGGGCCAAGTTTTCTCCCTGGAGGAACTGCGGACTGCCCTGGAAACCCATCGCCCCGCCATCCTGGCCTTGGTCCACGCCGAAACCTCGACTGGGGCACGGCAACCCCTGGAAGGCGTCGGCGAACTGTGCCGCGAGTTTGACTGTTTGTTGCTGGTTGATACGGTGACGAGCCTGGGCGGTGTGCCGATTTTTCTCGATGAATGGGGCGTCGATCTGGCCTATAGTTGCAGCCAAAAAGGGTTGGGCTGTTCGCCCGGTGCTTCACCCTTTACCATGAGCGCTCGTGCTCAAGCCAAATTGAGCGATCGCCCCGGCAAAGTCGCCAACTGGTATCTCGATTCACAACTCCTGGGCAAATACTGGGGGCCAGAACGGGTCTATCACCACACCGCACCCATTAACTTGTACTACGGTCTGCGCGAAGCCCTACGGTTAATTGCCGAAGAAGGGCTAGCCGCCTGTTGGGAGCGGCACCAAACCAATGCGGAATACCTGTGGAAAAGTCTGGAAAGTTTGGGACTGTCTATGCATGTTGAGCGCGAGTTTCGTTTGCCCACCCTCACCACGGTGTGCGTCCCGGAAGGCAAAGATGCGAAGGCGATCGCCCGTCAACTCCTGTTGGAACACAACATTGAAATTGGCGGCGGCCTGGGCGAACTGGCGGGCAAAGTCTGGCGAGTCGGCTTGATGGGCTTCAACAGTCGGCGAGACAGTGTAGACAAATTAGTCACCGCCTTAAAACAGGTCTTGGCCTAACCGCGATCGGCGTAGCCCGCCCCAGGAACCTCGAAGGTAAGCATACTGCTGAAACTGAACAATGCACCTTCGAGTGTTCCATTCTCCAGACCGACCCTTGCAACCAGGCCAGCGATCGCTGAACCAACGATTTAGACTGTTAAATTACAACAATATTAGTCGTCATTTTTGCGCGCGATAACTCTAAATAAATTTATCCCAACATCAGTGTTTAAACTCTCAACTTACTTCAAGTAACACCGATTCAGCACTAATTTACACCTTAATCTGGACATTCCTTCGTCGCCTTTGACGGCTAGCCAGCCCCCCTAGAAAGACCTAACTTCGATCGTCCCAAACCCGATCGCCCCACCACAAACTAAGCCCCTAAGTCCCACGCCCCCAGATTCACGCCAGCCTTAATCCAACTGTATAGCATGGCTTCGATTTCATCTTCATTTCATCCCACTCTGGCACACTGGTTGAGAGCGAAGTTGTTCTAAAGCTATGCGCATTCTATTAGTAGAAGATGAACCCGATCTGGGTGCCGCCATTCAACGAGTACTCAGACGCGAAAAGTACATTGTTGACTGGGTTCAAGATGGCACCGAAGCCTGGAATTGTCTTGACCAAAACTGGATTCAATACACGATCGCCATCTTTGATTGGATGTTGCCCAACCTCTCAGGCATTGAGCTATGTCAACGCTTGCGGCAACAAAATAGCGCCTTACCCGTTTTAATGCTCACCGCCAAAGACCAGATCGAGGATCGAGTCACCGGGTTAGATGCCGGAGCTGACGATTACTTAGTCAAACCCTTTGGCATGGCAGAATTATTAGCCAGGTTGCGGGCGCTCCATCGGCGATCGCCCCAAATTCAACCCCAACAATTACACGTCAATCACTTAGTCCTTGACTACGGAAAGCACACCGTTTCTTATCAACTCGATACGCATCAACACCCAATCTCATTAACAGCAAAAGAGTTTCAAGTGTTGGAATATTTTATGCAACGGCCTGGACAGGTCATTACCAGTGAGCAACTCATCAACCAACTCTGGGAAATCGGCACCGAACCCACCAGCAATGCCGTCGCCGCTCAAATCCGCCTCTTGCGGCGTAAACTGGCAGAAGTGGGATACAACAACCCCATTGAAACAGTTCACGGGATGGGGTACCGCTTTAACGACGCTGATGCACCGAAGTAGGCTATTTAATCAAACTCGTTTGCAACTGACGATCTGGTACGCGGCAGTCATGGGCAGCATTCTGGGTTTGGCAGGGCTGACAACCTATGAGTTAGTAGCACATTCCCAAGGGGCGGCGGTGCGCCAAGAGTTGCAATCGATCGCCGGCACCCTACACGACAGTTTAGAACCCAAACTCCAAGTTCCTGGTCGGCTAGAAGCATCGGTGCAAACTGTGCTTCCTAACCTGTGTTTGGCGAGTGAGCTATGTTCAGACTCGACAACCAAGCTCGAACGGCATACGCTCAATGCCTTTCAACAAAGTGGTTATTACATTCGGTTTTTTGATCAGGCTGGTCTGCTGTTAGCTACGGCGGGGCAGGTGCCGTCGGGACTGGCTGTTGAGTTGCGTGATCATCGGTTGCAAACATTGCACGATCGCCAAAAAACTCGCTATCAGCAGTACTCTTTGTTGCTCAAAAATGCGCAGGGGCAGCCGTGGGGTTACATGCAAGTGGGGCGATCGCTCAAGGCCCTTGACGATCATTTGGTATTCCTCAAACTCACCATGCTAGCGGGTTTGCCCGTCGCCATGCTGCTCATTGCAGCCGCCAGTTGGAGTTTAGCTGGCTTAGCGATGAAACCCATTTATCGCTCCTACCAAAAAATGCAGCAATTCACCGCAGATGCAGCCCACGAATTGCGCACGCCCCTCGCTACCATTCGCGCGATCGTAGAATCGATTCAAGATCTTGACAGCTTAACCCACACTGAAGCGAAAGAAGCCTTGGCTGGCATCGATCGCCAAAACCAACGCCTTGTGCAATTGGCTCAAGACTTATTGCTTTTATCGCGGCTAGAAGTTTCTAGGGAAACCTTGGATCAATCCATCGCGATCGCCCAAGTTCCGTGTTGCTTAAATGACCTCATTCTCGATGTTGTGGAAAGTTTATCAGTGCTAGAAATCACTGCTCCAATTCATCTTTTATCCCGCATTCAAACGTCACATCCCTTATATGTTACTGGAAATGAAAGTCAGCTCATTCGGTTAATGTCTAATCTGGTCACGAATGCCCTGCAATATACCCCCCCAGGTGGAAAAGTCATAGTCAGACTCATGCAGGAAGATCAAAATGCTCTGGTTGAAGTGCAAGATACTGGTATTGGCATCGCCACCGAAGACCAACACCACATTTTTGATCGATTCTACCGAGTGAGTCGCGATCGCTCTCGCAACACAGGCGGAGCAGGCTTAGGGCTCCCTATTGCCAAGGCGATCGTGCAAGCCCATAAAGGAAGCATCCAAGTCCAAAGCGAACTTGGTCAGGGCAGCATTTTTCGAGTCTATCTACCCTTAAGCCACCCTGCTAAAACGCCTCCAAAATCAGGCCAAAACCCCACTCAGAAACAGTTTAAAAATTAGCTCTTTGGAACTCAACTTTTTGCAAATGATTAAATCTTTGAAAGCTCAGAGTAAGGATAGCTAGCTATTTTTTGAAAATATAGCGTGCATTCACTTTTTCACCCTGAATATCGGATAATACAGCAACCTTATATTCACCAGTTGCTGTACTGGCTAGCTCAGCATAATAATGTTTACCAGCCGTATCATACTTCATGGCCAACGCCTGCTGACTACCATCAGGCAACTGCACTTGAGCAGTTACTTTAGCGTTAGGAATGGGATCATGAGCATCCCCTTTTTGCAGAAAAAAGTCGAGGTGAGTACCATCCGTTTCATGCACCGTTACCAGTTCTAAATGGTAAGGCCCAGACTCAATAATTTGCCCCCCTTGCCCTCCATGAGAAGGGGAATTGGTTGATGTTTTCTCCATTTTAGCGGTTGTGGAAGTAGGGCTTTGGCTCTCAGTCGGGGGGGAAGCACCTGGGCTACTCGCCGTTGTCGTTGCTTGTGGACTATTGTTGCTACAAGCAACGATCGCTAAACAGCCAAGCACTGTAATCAGGGTTAGAAATTGCTTTTGCTTTATTAACAGTAAGCGCCCTTTCAAAGGCTTGAAAACAATGCTAGAAGGTTTAGACATTCGCATGAAACTAGGCTCCAACTTTTTCAACAGTAATGTTTGTTTGAATTGTTTTCTCAGTTTTTTTGGGTATTAAGAACTTACCAAATTGAGCATATAAAGCTGGCAATACCAGCAAGGTCAGAGCCGTGGAGGTAAACAAGCCACCTAAGACAACGATCGCCAGAGGCCGGAGAATTTCTTGCCCTGTTCCATGCCCCAGCACAAGCGGCATCATACCCAACGCAGAAGTCAAAGCAGTCATCAAAATGGCGACTAATCGATCCATCGAACCTTCAGTAATCACTTGCTTTAATGGTATGCCTTGAGCAAATTTTGTATTGTAGCTGTCTACTAATAACAACCCATTCCGGGTCGCAACCCCAAAGAGGGTAATAAACCCAACTAGAGATGCAACAGAAATTACCCCACCACCCAGGGCGATCGAAAAAATGCCGCCGACTAAGGCTAACGGCAAATTTACCATAATCATCAACATCGCCGGGATAGACTTAACCGCAAAATACATCAATATTGCAATCACAATCAGCGCCAAGCCACTGTAAATTAGCAAATTTTGGGTCGCCCGTTCTTCCGATTCAAACTGCCCTCCATACTGGATAAAATAACCCGTTGGCAAAGTGACGTTCTGACGGATATTAGATTCAATATCATTGAACACCGATCGCAAATCTCGACCTGAAACATTCGCTGACACAACAATCAGACGAGACACATTTTCCCGATTAATTGTATTAGGGCCAGTGCCATAATCAATTTGGGCAACTTGTGCCAGAGGAATCTTCTGTCCAGCAGGAGTATCGACTAACAAATTACGAATAGTTTCTAAGTTAGTACGAGCATCAGGTTTCAGCCATACTAATAAATCAAACAGTTGTTGATCTTGCAACACTTGAGAGACAACCTGACCATTCAGTGCTGTTTCTATAACTTGGGCAATTTGGCCAACGGTGAGTCCATACCGAGCAGCATTAGCCCGATTAAACTGAATTTGGATCTGGCGGATCGGGACTTGGGGTTCCAGTTGTAAGTCAACCAGGCCAGGAATATCTTGCATGATGGCTTCAGCGGCTTGGCCAATTTTCCGCAGTTCCGCGAGATCAGGGCCAAAAATTTTCACCGCGATCGCGCTCCGCACGCCAGACAACACTTCATCCATACGATGGGAAATAAAGCCCCCAATATTAGCCGCAACTCCAGGCAACTTGTTAAATTCTTGACGCAGTTTTTCGATGCTACCTTCGCGGTCTTGCAACCCCTCTTGGCTCAGTTCCACATCCAAATGGCCTAAATTAACCCCTCCTGCATCCGAGTCACCAGGGGCGCGTCCGGCCCGGAGTTGAACAGATTGAAACCGAGGATCACCTTTTAAGGCATCTTGCATAGCTAGACCCGCTTGGTTCGTTGATTCGAGCGAACTACCGGGGTAAAGCAACATAGCGTTGACCAGGGATTGTTCCTGAAACTCTGGCAAAAATTCTCGGCCCAAGGCTGGTAGCAACAGCAACGATGCCACGAGCGCGGCGATCGCCCCTAGCAAAATCAACTTCGGACGGTGCAGCGCAGAGGCTAACAAAGGCCGATAAAGCCGCTGAGCAAAAGCCGTGACCCAGGTTTCATCAGAGGGAAGCCGACGATTAGCCAACAACAAAGCACATAACGCTGGGGATAAAGTCATGGCTACAAACGTTGAGGCCAAAATAGAAATTAAATAAGCAATTCCCATTGGGGCAAAAATGCGTCCTTCTACGCCCGTTAGCGTAAAAATTGGCGCAAATACAACGGCAATAATGACGGTTGAAAAAATGACGCTCACTCGAACTTCAACTGAGGTGTCGTAAACAATCTGAAAGGGATGTTTAGGCTGATCGCTAACCTGATTTTTTCTCAGGCCACGATAGCAATTTTCCATATCCACAATCGAGTCGTCAACGACAGAGCCAATCGCGACGGCTAGACCCCCCAACGTCATCGTATTGATGCCTTGGCCAAACCAGGACAAAATCAACATCCCAATCAGGATCGACAGTGGAATTGCACTCAACGTGATCACTGCGGTACGCCAGTTCATTAAGAACATCAATAGGACGATCGAAACGATGATGATGCCATCTCGCAAAGAATTACGAACATTCTCGATCGCCGATTCAATAAAACTGTTCTGTCGAAAGGTTTCTACCACGCGCACATCTTGCGGCAATCCGACTTTTAGTTCCTCCATCGCCCGTTCAACAGCACGAGTTACCGTCGGCGTATCGGCCAAAGGTTGCTTATTAACGACCACCACCACCGCCCGGTTGCCATTGGCACTACCATCCCCCCGTTGGAGCGCGGCCCCGATTTGGACGGAAGCCACATCTTGGAGGAGGATCGGCTTGCCATCTCGCGTCGTGACTACAGATTGTGCTAACTGCTCAATTGACTCGATGCGACCAACGCCACGAATTACTTCTTCCTGATCGGGAGTAATCAAAAAACCACCCGCTGCATTCACATTCGCTTGTTCTGCCGCCTCAGTCACATCGGCCAATTCAACATCAAAGGCTGCTAATTTGACTGGATCAACTAAGACTTGATATTGCCGAACATCACCACCGTAGGCAATCACTTGAGAGATGCCCGGAACTGCCAGTAGACGATTTGTAACATCGCGATCGACAAACCGTCGCACTTCCATTAGCGACGTTGAAGATGCTGTTTCTCCCTGCGATCGCACCGCTGATTCCACTGAAAACGCATACATCAAAATAGTGCCAATTGGAGATGTAATCGGTGAGATTTGAGGCGTTTCAATACTGGCGGGTAACTTAGAACGCACTTGCTGTAGGCGCTCTGTCACCAGTTGTCGTGCTTGATAAACATCAGTGCCCCAGTTAAAAATCACCCGAACAACCGAGATACCAACCGCAGAAGACGATCGCACGGTTTCGACTCCGGGCGTACCGTTCACCGCGCTTTCAATCGGCAACGTTACCAATGATTCCACTTCTTCCGGTGCGAGGCCGGGTGCTTCCGTTTGAATCTCAACTTGAGGCGGTGCAAAGTCAGGAAAAACATCCAACGGCATTCGGGTTAGATTGTAACTACCCAAAACTGTGACAACAATGGCACCGATAACCACCAACCAGCGTTGGGCGATCGACCATTTCAGAATGGTATTCAGCATAGACACTCAAGCTACAAGCAGGCACTACGTCGGGGCAAAATCAAATCAATTTTCAGGGTATTTGGTGGCAGGGGTGGCCTCTGGCACGTTGGCAGGCCGCAGGTAGTTCTCATCCTTATAGCTTGCTAAACCGGGATCGTTGAAGGTTGGATTGCTTGTTAACTGGCGAATACGCCGATTTGACCAATACATTCCAGCGAAGAACGTGCTAGCCGCGATCGCGCCCCCCGCCGGGAGCACCAACCACCAGGGCAAAAAGCCCTGTTGAGGCGCAGTCGCCTCAGCTGCATGGGAATGATCTGCTGCTGTCGTTGCGCCACCCCGTAAGGATTGAGCATAAAGTTGCATGGCGCGTTGGGTCACAATGCGATCGCCCTCAAACAGACCCGTTTTCACTTCCACAAGGTCACCAGATTCCCGCCCCAGCACCACTTCTACGGGCTGAAAAGCAGTGCCATTTTGCACAAAAACAAGCGTTTTCTTATCATTCGTTTCAACCAGAGCCGACCTCGGAATCGCGACCACCGCCGCCCCCGTCTGATCCGTCAACACTTCGAGTTCTGCAAACATCCCCGGCTTGAGCGCCCCATCAGGATTGTCTAACTCCGCCTTGACTGGCACAACGCGGCTCTCCCCTTCCACAACGGCCCCAATCACGCGAATGCGGCCTTCAAAGGTGCGATTTGGCAACCCATTCACCTTGACCCGAACCCGCTGCCCGATTTGAATCTGGTTGAGGTCTTTTTCGTAAATATTGGCAGATACTTGCACACTGCGGCCATTGACAATCGTCATGATTTTTTTGCCTGCATCCTCGCCCGATTCGCCGGTGGTGGCTTCGCGATCAGCAACAATCCCCGCGATCGGGGCCGTTACGGTAATTGTGCCATCTGCATTAGGGGTTGTCCCCAGTTGCCGCAAACGAGTCTGGTAAGTGTCATCGCTCAGGGCAACACGAGCTTGAGCCACCTGAACATTGGACTGCGCCCGTTTAAGCTGGGCCGATGCTTCCGATACCTGAAGCCGACTTTCAGCTTTGGCCAGAGCATTTTGGGCTTCGGCTAACTTCGATTCTGACTCTAGAAACGTGCGCCGGGGAATTGCGCCCCGTTCCAACAATTCCTTGTCTTTCTCGAACCGTTCCTCGGCAAAGCTGAGTTCTGTGCGAGCTTGCTGAACATCGGTGGCGGCAATCTTCTGTTGTTGACGGTAATTATCCTGTGCTAACCGCAGGTCGGCCTGGGCTTGTTGCACTGCCGCGATCGCCTCAGTTTTGCGATCAAGCGCACTCGTTCGTAACTCGGCTAACTCTGGACTCGTCATAATTGCCACAGGCTGCCCTGCTTGCACACTTTCTCCGGGCTGCACCAACAGTTGAGTCACCGTTCCACCTGCCGGAGTGGTGACTTCCACTTGCTGATTGGGTAACGATTCCAATTGCCCAGTTGCCTTGATGCCAAACGGTAGCCGTCGCCGAGAGACTGACTCGACCTTTAACCCCAACCGTCGTGTCGTGTCGGCATCCACCTGAATCGCATCGATCGCCTGAGCGGGTTGCCCCCCCCTTGAAACTCATTGCCATGCCCACCGTGAGCCAGCACCCTGACTGAAGACACTAGCACCAGCCCACTCAGCAACGCGCCAGACAGCCAACACATTCGGAACAACAGCAACAGGCGATGATTAGGAGGGCGCATCGGCAATTCTCTAGGGATGGGATGGATATTGCAATAGTGCAGATAGAAATGATAGAGATTTAAGGCAACGGGTTATCCTGTCCTTAGTCCAGACAAGTAGTAAGTCTAGTTGCTGTACCAAGTCTTTCGCCATTGCTTCATTTGGTCAATTTCAACTTGCTGAGAAGCAATAATTTCCTGCGCAAGCCGCAGAACTTCTGGGCGTTTTGACTTTTTTAGCACTTCTTTAGCCATGACGACCGCCCCTTCGTGATGGGGAATCATCGCGTCAATAAATCGCTTGTCAAATTCAGGATCAGCCGTACCTAGATCCATATCCATTCGCATCGCCTTCATCTGGTCTTCTGACATTGCCATTGAATGTCCCATTTCGGCATGCCATGCGATCGGAGTACTGGGTGCTTTGGGATACCAGGTAGTACGCCATTGCTGCATTTGTTTGATTTCTTTTTCTTGTGCTTGAATAATGTCTTTGGCAAGTTTTTGCATTTCTGGCCGTTTGGACTTCTGCAAAACCTCTTTGGCCATGACCACAGCCCCATCGTGGTGAGGAGTCATGCTATCGATAAAGCGCAAATCGAAGTCGGCATCGGCTGGCCCCAATTCCATCATGCTGTGATCCATCCCGCCATGATTCATACTGCCACCATGCTCAGAATGCATGGGTTTGCTTGCCTCTGCTTCTCCTGCGGGGGGTTGGGCTTGAGTTTGAGAATTGCTCGCACAGGCCGTTAAGCCACCACTAGCAGTCGCGATCGCAATCATCAGGCTTAACAATCCGGTCTTAAAATCGATTTGTTTCATCGTCTCCACACAGCAAGTCTAGTAAGTCGGCTTGATTATAGCTTTGCCTGGTCTTTCGGCAAGGCAAAACAGAGAAACACAGGTATAGATCTCTGGTGGGCGCGATCGCGGTGACACCGGCCACAACGCGAAAGGCTCTAGGCTCAGAGCACTGGGCACCCCCAAAACAGTCCAGAGATTGACATGAACTGGGCAGTCAACCTTACAGTCAGCACACCATTTCAGCATTACACACAGAGATGAAATCAAGATGAAATTCTTGGCAGCCACCCGTGACAGATGGGCGATCGCCAAGTGTCTGCCTTCGATTGTGGCTCCAGCCCAAGTTGCGCGATCGCGCAATTAGCCACCCTGGCAGCCTGAGCAACTGCTGGTAGTTATTTCTGTAGCTAGAAGGCATTTCCCCTCGATCTGCGTAGCATCCTCAAAGCAGGGGGCGCTATCAGCGCTCCGATACAAAAATCTATAGATTGGGGCTTGACTCTCTAGTCTCCTGGAGACTCCAAGATGGAATCAAACAATAGTCTGATGAAATTGAGGATTTCACCCCCAATGCTCCAGTCCCAAGTTCCAAATCTGGCCTGTTCTGTATGTAGGGATACGATTCCTAAGGCCATCAATATTGGCAGTCTAAAGGAAATCGTGTCAACAGCTCTCAAAACAACGTTGATTACGATCGAAACTTAAGCCACAGAAACTATTACTAACATCGCGATCGCCCCAGCCAATTACCCGATGATGAACTAGGAGAATACTCTTATGGAAAACATAACTTTAAAACTGCGAGGTATGAGTTGCGCCTCCTGTGCCAACAACATTAAGGAGGCAATTCAGGCCGTTCCTGGTGTGGAGCTATGCAATGTGAATTTTGGGGCTGAGCAAGCCTCAGTCTCCTATGATCCACGCCAAACGGATGTTGCGGCAATCCAGGCCGCAGTGGATGATGCTGGATATGCAGCGCTGCCCCTTCAAGATGATGTGCTGGCTCCTGAAGATGATGCGGAACGGCGAGAACGCCAAGCTGCAAACCAAAAGCTAACCCGGCGCGTATGGGTGAGTGGTGTAATCAGTGCGATTCTGGTGATTGGTTCGCTACCTGCCATGACGGGCTTCCCGATTCCCTTCATTCCCCTGTGGCTGCACGATCCCTGGTTTCAACTTGTGCTGACGGCTCCCGTTCTCTTTTGGGCAGGCAATGGATTCTTTATTAATGCCTGGAAAGCTTTGAAGCGCCATACTGCCACGATGGATACCTTAGTCGCCGTTGGGACGGGCACTGCCTATCTCTATTCCCTCTTCCCCACCTTGAACCCTCAGTGGTTCATTGCTCAGGGCCTTATGCCTGATGTTTACTTTGAAGCAGCGGCGGTCATCATTGCGTTACTGCTCCTCGGACGATTGCTGGAAAACCGTGCTAAAGGCCAAACTTCAGAAGCGATTCGGAAGCTGATGGGATTGCAAGCAAAGACCGCACGAGTGATTCGCAATGGTCGAGAAGTGGATATTGCGATCGCGGAAGTTGTTTTGGGCGATATCATCCTTGTTCGCCCCGGTGAAAAAATTCCAGTGGACGGCGAAATTGTGGAAGGTTCCTCAACCATTGATGAGGCAATGGTGACGGGTGAAAGTGTACCAGTGAAAAAGCGTCCTGGCGATGAAGTGATCGGAGCCACAATCAACAAAACTGGGAGCTTCCAGTTTCGGGCCACACGAGTCGGGAAAGATACGTTCCTTGCTCAAATCGTTAAACTCGTCCAGCAAGCCCAAGGCTCCAAAGCGCCCATTCAACGACTGGCCGATCAAGTGACGGGCTGGTTTGTACCTGCGGTAATTGCGATCGCCATTCTCACCTTTATTCTCTGGTTCAATATCATGGGCAATGTGACGATGGCCTTGATTACCACCGTTGGTGTGCTGATTATTGCCTGCCCTTGTGCGCTGGGTTTGGCAACGCCAACTTCCATCATGGTTGGCACTGGCAAAGGCGCGGAGAATGGCATTTTAATCAAAGGTGCAGAAAGCCTGGAGTTAGCGCATCAACTGCAAACGATCATTCTGGATAAAACAGGCACGATCACTCAGGGTAAACCCACCGTCACGGATTATGTCACCGTTCGGGGAACTGCTAATCAAAATGAACTCAAATTATTACGATTAGCCGCATCCGTTGAGCGCAATTCAGAACATCCCTTAGCAGAAGCAGTTGTGCAATATGCTCAATCTCAAGGTACTGAATTAGTCAGGGTGCAGGAGTTTGAGGCGATCGCTGGCAGTGGAGTCCAGAGCTACGTTTCTGACCGCTTTGTCCAAATCGGCACACACCGTTGGATGAATGAACTGGGCTTTGACACCAGTGCATTGCAACAGCAGTGGGATCGATTGGAAGCTCTCGGTAAAACGGTAATTTGGATTGCAGTAGATGGAACAGTGGAAGGCATTATGGGCATTGCCGATGCGGTCAAACCCTCTTCTGTCAACGCCATTCGCACGCTGCAAAAGATGGGCTTGGAAGTCGTCATGCTCACAGGCGACAATCAACGCACTGCCAATGTCATCGCCCGTGAAGTTGGAATCCAACGGGTCTTTGCAGAAGTTCGCCCGGATCAAAAGGCAGCAACCGTTGCAACAATCCAATCTGAAGGCAAAGTGGTTGCAATGGTGGGGGATGGCATTAACGATGCCCCGGCTCTGGCTCAAGCCGATGTGGGAATTGCGATCGGCACCGGAACCGATGTGGCGATCGCTGCCAGTGACATCACCCTGATTTCAGGTGACTTGCACGGGATTGTGACTGCAATTCAACTCAGTCGTGCCACAATTCGCAACATCAAGCAAAACCTGTTCTTTGCCTTCATCTACAACGTGGCTGGCATCCCGATCGCCGCAGGAATTCTCTATCCCATCTTTGGCTGGTTACTCAGCCCCATTATTGCTGGTGCAGCAATGGCGTTTAGCTCAGTTTCAGTCGTCACAAATGCCTTACGACTACGTAATTTCAAACCAGTTAGCAATCGATAGAGATTCATCTTTGGTATTTGTCACTGTTGTTTGTAAATTGATTCAATACACAATCAGTAAATCAGACAACAACTTAGATTAGGAGAGAATCATGCTTAAAGCCATACCATTCTTGAGTACATTAGCAGGACTTGGATTTTTAATCGGCGTGATTTCAGGAACTATTCTCGGAATTGTGTAGGAGGAACTCAAATGTTGAAGCAGTCTGTAATATTAGGAAGCCTCACAGCTTTTAGTCTTTTGTTCGGTACCACATCTGCACTCGCTCAGATGTCTCATCCAGAGATGGAACGTTCGACCGAACAGACTGGAGAGTTTCAACGCATTAACCAACCGCTGTGGCTGAAAGGAGCCGTTACGGCTGGAGGGTTGGGGGCAATTGGGTTAGAGCTTTGGTGGTTTCTATTAAGCAAGCCAAAATCACGTAAAGCCTCAACGCAAGGGGGCATTCAGGAAATTACGGTGACGGTTGATGGGGGCTATGAACCGAGTCAAATTGTGGTGCAAACAGGGCAACTTGTCCGGTTGAACTTCGATCGTAAAGATCCCAGCAGTTGTTTGGAAGAAGTCAGATTTCCTCATTTCCGAATCGCTCAAGAACTGCCCTTGAATCAAATCACATCGATCGAATTTACGCCCGATAAGCCTGGTAGATATGAATTCACTTGCGGTATGAATATGTTCCGAGGTGTGGTGGAAGTGCAATCTGGAGAACCAACAGCAGCAACCCCAGTCACCTCGATTTCCAAACCCGTTCATCCCATTCAACATCTGTAGAACGAAGGAATAAATGTCACAACTGAGGGAATAAATGTCACGGTAGTGCTACACAAGTAATGATGCATAAAATACCAAATGGCACCGATGTGATTCTCTAAGGATTTGGAGCAGGACAAGGTTTTTCGGACTAGCCGAGATACCCGTTGCCTCAACGTATTGTTGAATCGCTCAATGTAACTGGTTTTTCCGGTCTCTTGCCCCACAGCTCGATGACGCTTGCTGGGTAGAACAGCGGCATACGCTGCCCAAAAGTCGGTGTAGGCGATCGCCCATTGGCGATAGAGCGGCGGCAACGATTGCCATCACTTGCGCGCCGCCGCTTCATCACGGGCACCACTGTAAACACCCACAATCTCACGGGTGTTGGCATCAAGCGCCAACCAGACCCACTGCTTGTTGCCCTTATGGTTCACAAAGGACCACAGTTCATCACATTGGAGCGTTCGTCTCCCCTTTTTTTGGGTGTCACCTGCACCTGGCGGGGCACCTTCCCATATTTCTCGTCGACGTAGGTTTGGAGCCATGGTTCAGAAACCTGGGTAGCACGGGCAATCCCAGCTAAAGAGATTCGTTCTAACAGCAAGCGGTCAATCAGTGCCCTTGTCGCTTGGTCGATGACTTTTTTAGTGGGTTGTTCGATGAACTGTCGTCCACAGTCATGGCATTTGAATCGTTGTTTACCATTGTGGATACGTCCGTGCTTGACCGTTTTAGCAGCGGCACAAATGGGGCAGGCCGGCATGATAGAAAAATAGCAAAAACGCTACTTCTCTATCAATACATCTTGAGCGACCTGTACCTGAAGCACTGTTTTGGCACTTGTACCGGCATCAGCTTTATCGATAGCAGCAGTCTCAAGGTGTGCCACAACCGGCGGATTCAACGCCGCAAGGTGTTTCGCGGCCTGGCGGCTCGTGGCAAAACCGCCGTCGATTGGTTCTTTGGCTTCAAGCTTCACCTAGTAGTCAACGACCAAGGGGAGTTGCTCAATATCCAAATCACACCGGGTAATACTGACGACCGCAAACCTGTAGCAGCCCTGCTCAAAGACCTTGATGGCAAGGTCTTCGTTGACCGCGGCTAGGTCTCCAAAGCGATCGCCCAACAGTTCTTTGAGACCTATGGTATCGAGTTCTCTGCCAAACCCAAACGCAACATGAACAACCACCTGATGCGGCTCACCGACAAGTTACTGGCCCGCAAGCGAGCCATTGTCGAAACGATCTTTGACCAGCTCAAGAACATCTCCCAGATTGAGCATTCCAGGCATCGCAGCCCTGCCAACTTCATGGTCAATGATCTGCGGCTTGATTGCCTACTGCCATCAGCCTAAGAAGTCCTCGCTCAATCTTGACTTCACTCTTCCGCCATCAGCTTAACCCGAACTCAGGTTATCCCACGATTTCCCAAATCTGGTTGCGTCACGGGGACAACATCATCCCCTTCTTCGACTATCCACCGGACAGTCGCAAGGTGATTTATACCACCGATGCGATTGAGTCGCTCAACCGCTCTCTCCGCAAGGTACTCAAAACCAAGGGATTTTTCCCTAATGAGGAATCGGTCTACAAGCTGCTTTCCTTGGCGCTCAACAACATTGCCAAAAAGTGGATGATGCCGATTCGTGATTGGAAAGCCGCACTCATGCATTTTGCGATTGAGTTCCCCGATCGCTTTCCTCAGTTCTCGTCAATGTCTTACACAAGAAAATTGACACTCTCGAATAATCTGCTTACAGATTGGCAAAATTTCTCCCATTAGAGGGCTGTCGGTCGCAGGCACCGCTTTCTGGATTTTGGCAAGCGATATACTTTGGGAAATGGCTGACAGTTCTTCGTCGGGGAGAGTTTAGTGATCTATCTCGATCAACTGATTGCCACATTGATGCAGGTGGTGATAGACAATTCAGGAGCCGAAACTGGCGCTCTGATTCTCGTGGAAGAGGATCAACTTGCTGTGGTGGCTCAATGCAGCGGCAATAAACCGTATGACCTGGAAAAAGTTGCTGTTGCCGACTGTGCAACGATTCCTGTCTCCGTCATTCGCTCGGTAGAACGCACTCAAGAAACACTGGTGTTTGATGATGCGGTCAGCGAACCGTCTTTTTCAACTGATCCTTACATTCAACACCACCAGACGCGATCGCTCCTGTGTATGCCAATTCTTCAGCAACGTCAGCTAATCGGCATCCTTTATCTAGAGAACAACCTCGGCACCGGAGTGTTTACCCGCGATCGCGTGCAAGTCCTTAAACTGTTGATCGATCAGGCAGCGATCTCACTCGAAAATGCTCGGCTGTATGAACGGTTAGCAAACTATACCGAAACACTGGAAAGGAAACTAGAAGAGCAAACTCAAGCCTTACAGCAGGAGATCAGCGATCGCGAACGAACAGAAGACGCATTACGACAAAGTGAAGCGAATTATCGCAATCTGCTACAAACCGCGAATTCAGTCATCATTCGTTATGATCCGCAAGGACGGATTCACTACATCAACGACTATGGGATAAAACTCTTGGGCTATGAAGAACATCAAATTTTAGGGCGAACCTTATTTGAAACCATCATTCCAGACATCGAAATCTCTGGGCGCGATGTCAAACCTATGGTTCGTGATTTACTTCGCAACCCTCAAGCGTACCCACAAGGTGAGGGTGAAAATCTGTGTCGAGATGGTCGGCGAGTTTGGATGGCCTGGTCAAATCAAGCCATCTTCAATGACCAGGGAGAGGTCGTTGAAATCTTATCGGTGGGCAATGACACTACTCAGCGCAGGCAAGCAGAAGAGGCATTACAACGGAGTGAAGCTAAGTTCCGCAACATCTTTGCAAACTCGCAGGTTGGGATCTACCGTACCCGTATCGGTGATGGCTTAATTCTCGATGCCAATCAACGCTTTGCCGATCTGTTTGGCTTTGATTCACCCCAGGCGATGATTGGGATTGAACACACTACAGGCTATTGGGTCAATCTCAGCGATCGCCAACGAGGCATTGAGGTGTTGAAGCGAGATGGGGAAGTACGAAGCTTTGAAGCACAGATGCGAAAACGGGATGGGACAGTGTTTTGGGGGCTTTTCTCTTCTTATTTGAATGTAGCCGATGACTACATCGAAGGGGTACTTGCGGATATTAGCGATCGCAAACAGGCAGAAGTCGCGTTGCAAGCCTCTGAAGCAGAACTGCGGGCGCTCTTTGCAGCCATTCCCGATCCGCTATGTATCATCAATGCTGAAGGGCGATTGCTCTGCACAATCAAAGGAACTTCATCTTATGGAGAGGAGTGTACTGGTAAAACGCTGCATCAACTTTTTGCCAAAGAACAAGCTGATGAATTTCTGGATTACATTCAGCAGTCGGTGAGAACTCAACAAGTCCTCACCGTTGAATACAGCGATTGGATCGCTGGACGAGAAATTTGGTTTTCGGCTCGCATTGCCCCAATTCGGCATGAGCAGGTGATTTGGTTAGCGCGAGATATTACACCGCAAAAGCAAGCAGAAGCCACGTCGATTCTGGAAGAACGCAACCGCATGGCGCGTGAAATGCACGACACCCTCGCTCAGGCGTTTACAGGCATTCTGGCCCAGGTGGGCGCGGCAAACCAGGTGCTAACAGATGATGTAGAAGCAACTGGGGCACATCTCGACCTGATCAAAGAATTGGCACGAACGGGACTGACTGAAGCACGGCGATCGGTTGTCGCACTCCGTCCTCAGCTTTTGGAGGAAGGCAGTCTACAGAGCGCTCTCCATCGTCTCGTCGCTCAAACTAGAACCGCCGCAATGGATACCACTTTGCACTATGAGATTAAGGGCGCAGTGTATGCTCTCTCCACTGAAGTCGAGAGTAATCTACTGCGGATGGGGCAGGAAGCCTTAACCAATGCGATCAGACACGCCCATGCTGACGAAATTCGAGTGGAGCTAACCTACGATCGCGATCAGTTTTGCTTGCGCGTGAAAGACAATGGACAGGGCTTTGGGGTTGGAAGTATTCCAGCCTCTGAGGGATTTGGTTTACTCGGCATGAGCGAACGGGCAGAGCGCATCGGCGCACAACTCACGATTCAGAGTCAACCTGGGCGGGGAACGGAGATTGTGGTGGTGATTGGGGTGTGAGGGTGTGGGGTGTAATTGGGGCGTGGGGTGTAGGGTGTAATTGGGGCGTGGGGTGTAGGGTGTAATTGGGGTGTGGGGGGTAGAGGTTTAATTACTATCCGTAACCCTTTGAAGGCTTTGGCGGAGCCGAGTAAGTAAGCGTCCTGCACTTTCACACAAACTCATCAGTTTGGTGATGTCATTCAGGTAATTCAAATCATGGGCGAGGAGAATCAACGTTTCTAATTCTTTGAGACTTCCATTGGCAATACCAAGGAACTGAACGTATTCCTTGCGATGATTCCGTCCGTAGCCCTCAGCAATATTTGCAGGCACAGAGACGCTGGCTCTGCGAATCTGAGATGTCAATCCATAGATTTCATGCTTTGGCATACCTTCTGTTATTTGATATACCTCGCGCGCCAGTTGCATCGATATTTTCCAGACCTCCAAGTCACGGTAACTTTCCAGCTTACCCATATCCCACATACCTCATCTCTTCTACCCCCACACCCTAACACCCCATACACCCCACACCCCATGCACCCCACACCCCACACCCCATCCCCCATTCAAGTTCTGATTGCAGACGATCATGCTATCTTTCGGCAAGGATTAGCCACGATTATTAATCGTGACCCAGATATGCAGGTGATTGCCCAGGCTGAAAATGGGGAACAGGCGATCGCGCTATTTGAGGAACATCAACCGGATGTCACGCTCATGGATCTGCGAATGCCGGGCGTGGAAGGCGTTGCCGCCATCGGTGCAATTTGTGCGATCGCTAAATCGGCTCGAATTATTGTGCTGACCACCTATGATAGTGACGAAGATATTTATCGGGGATTGCAGGCAGGCGCAAAAGGATATCTGTTGAAAGAAACTGAACCGGATGAGCTTCTGAATGCGATTCACACCGTTCATCGGGGGCAGCAGTATATTCCACCCGATGTGGGAGCAAAGTTGGCGCAGCGCCTCAGCAATCCAGAACTGAGTGAACGAGAACTCGAAGTCCTCCGCTCACTGGCGCAGGGAATGAGTAATGCTGAGATTGCGGCGGCTTTGAGTATTGGTGAAGGCACGGTTAAATCTCATGTGAATCGCATTTTGAATAAGCTAGATGTGGGCGATCGCACTCAAGCTGTGATTGTTGCCGTTAAACGCGGCATTGTCAATTTATAAGGTGTACTTTCGATCGAATTCGGATTCTAACTTAAGTTATAACCAGTCTTCTATCTTGCGATCGCATGGTGACTCTATCAATTTGTACTGTCAAACTTTTAACTCGCTATAGACGACGGACTGAAGGCAATTTCCTATATTGAATTTATGCAAACAGTCATGCAGTCAGGAGATAAATCTAGGATCTCTACTTCCATCGCGACAGATCCAACACGATTTGGTGCTGCTGTTACTGAGCTATAACAATTGCTCAATGCGAAAGGAATTCATCATGCAATATCTTTCACAGGACTTAATTCTTCTTGCACTCAATCCCCAAACTGGGAAAACTCGCTTCTCTTGGTACTCTGCACTCGACTATGGCTTGGTCGGTTCTTTATTACTAGACTTAGTACTGCAAGGCAAACTTGAGATCGACAACAACAATCGTGTGATTGGTGCGATACGTGCTTCGCACGGGCAAGCCACCGCAGGCAACACAGGCAATGAATTCTTAGATCAGCGCCTCAGCGAGGTTCTAGCATCGTCTCGTCCTCGAACTGCAAGGTTCTGGGTGACTCGCTGGAGACGAAGATACCTGGGCATTCAAACGATTGTGTTGCAGAACTTAGTTGATTTAGGTGTTTTAGAACGACAAGAGCAACGCATTCTTGGTCTGTTCCCAACGCAGCGATATTTTCTAACCGACGAATCCATTCAACGCGAGATTGTCCAGCAAGTTCGTACAGCCGTGTTAGAAGGGGTTGGACTGGATTCTCGGATGGCAGCATTGATTAGTTTGATGCAAGCCGCTCACCTGACCGATGCGGTGTTCAGACCTGAAGAACGACCTGAAGCGCGATCGCGAATTAGAGCGATCGCAGAAGGGGAGTTGGTCGGCAAAGCAGTTTCAAAGGCAATTTTTACCATTCAAGTAGCCGCGACTCTGGGTGCAATCAATGGTGGATGAAATCGTTAGGAGTTGTATAGAACAATAGCTCGGAAATTTTTGGCAGGAACACTTTTCTGTCAGACTTATCCAGAGTGTTGCTGCTTGATGCAAACGTAGAAAAATGAACGACGATCGTAGTCACAGTCCCTTACTTGTACCCCCTTCAACCCAAGATTGGATGCAAGGTGTGCTGAGTGCAAAGGTCGTGCTGGTGATGTATGGAGACTATCAGTGCCATAAAAGTGCAGACGTTTACAAGCTGATTAAAGGGATCAAACGAGATCTGAGTAATTCGTTTAGAGAGGATGATTTATGTTTGATCTTCCGTCATTTTCCGCAGGCACAAATTCATCCTCATGCTCAACGGGCTGCCGAAGCTGCCGAAGCTGCCGCTGCCCAAGGACAGTTTTGGTTGATGCACGACACTTTATTTGCCCATCAACAAACCTTGGAGAATGGTTATCTGATTGAGTACGCCAATGATTTGGGGCTTGATATTCCTCAATTTCTCAAAGATGTGTCTAAGCAAGTTCATATTGATCGCATCTACAAAGATATCGAAGGTGGAATACGCAGTGGAGTAACAACGGCTCCAGCCCTATTTATCAACAACATCCGCTATACCGGACGCCGGAGAATGACAGAGTTGATGGCAACCATTGTTGCTGTAAATCACTATCTCAATCAATGAGTTTTATTCGATGAAAACACTCCTCAAAAGAACCGCATTATTTTTCGCGCTGCCTATCTGTATCTCAGTTTATTTCTCCTTACCTGCTGCTGCTGACTCTACAGCCGAACTCATCTTGAGTACTCAATGCCAGGGCGGTTACACCATTAACATTTGGCGAAACTATCGGTCTGGTGAACTGCTTTATCGTGCCATCAGTCCTAACGGTAATTTAAGCTTGGGTGGAGGAACTAGCCAGGCAACTGAAGGCGTTCGAGTGTACAAATTCGGGAATGGCAACTATGAATACTGGGTTTGGGATGGGACGTTGGATGATCCGCAGGCTGGGACATTAGAGGTCTATCAAAACAACCGCCTTTTAATGCAACAAGCTTGTACGAAAAGTTGAACTTTCTTCCCTGATAGATTGAGACTATTTCAGCATATTTTTGTTGTTCACCTTTCCATCTCTGGCTCAAATCAATTCACAAGTAATTCCCAGAATTGAAGTGATTGAAAGTTCTGAAGGAATTCCACCCGCTTACCGTTTAGTCATTAGCCGACCTCAGGAAATTGTGTATGCTTTCTGTCCTACGAATTTTGAGCCTGAGTTGAACTATCTACGAAATGTGAAAGCAATTCAGTGTAGGCACTGAACCGCCATCGGCGCACACTTCGCGAACAACATCGGCGGCAATCTCTTGATGGGCGTAGCCGGAAGCGCCGTGACCGCGCCGACTCTATTCACAGTGAGCAAGTTCCACGCGACCTACACGGTTCTATCAATGCTGGTTGTCGTACCCGTGTTTCTGGCGATCGCCTACAAGGTGTTCAAACGCGATGAGGTATCCAAACCCGTTTCCCAGAGCGATCGAAAGGGTCGTCGATGATCTCGTCAGTTCGTAAAACCATCAGCAAATGTACCAACGGAGATAAAGATGCAAAATACCGAAAGAACACAGGGAGTCATTGCAGAAGCGAAAAAAGTGACCTACGTGGAGGCTGCCCGGTGGGGTAAGTATCGGGGGTGGCGATATGTTCTGGGGCTGGTGATCATCCTCTTTGCGTGGTTGGTCGTCGGTAGTGGTGCCAGCGTGCTCGTTGCGTTCGCGCTCGGCGGTCAGGCAGACCCCTCGGGGCTCGGGCTCGTGGAATACTACCTGTTTGTCATGGCGAGTTTCCTGTGCTTCTTCGCGGGAGTCCTTATCACTGTCTCCGTCGTTCACCGCCGCCACCCCCGGACGCTCGTCACGGCGCGGGAGCGGATAGATTGGCATCGGGTCGGTCATGGATTCGTGGCGTGGTTCGTGCCGTACTGCCTGCTCGGTGGGCTGGGGCAGTATCTGTTTTACCCGGATACCTTCTCCTTCAACTCCGACCTCTTAACGTTCGCACTCTTTGTCCCGATCGCGCTGATCATCACCGCGATCCAGACGACAACGGAGGAGCTTTTCTTTCGCGGATACATTGTGCAGGGCGCGAGCCTCATCTGGAGCAACCGCGTGTTTCTGGCGATCGTGCCAGCCGTTATCTTTACCCTGCCGCACCTCCTTAACCCGGAGGCGCGGGCGGGCGGCTGGCTCACGATCTTTTCCAACTACTTCTTCGTTCCGGGTCTGGTGTGGACTGTGGTCTCGTTGATTGACGGCACCACTGAACTCGCCATCGGCGTACACTTCGCGAACAACATCGGTGGGGTACTCCTGTTCAACATCACTGGAACTGCCTTGCCCTCACCCGCTCTGTTCACCATCAGCGAGTATCACGCCACCTACGGGGCGCTATCAGGGCTGGTTGCAGTACCCGTGTTTTTGGCGATCGCCTACAAAATGTTCAAACGCAACGAGGCAGCCGAACCCGTTTACCAGAGTGATCTGAAGGGTCATCGGTGATCTCGTTAATCAACAAAGCTTCTTGGTTGCCAAAGGCAGCGTAAAGGCTTGGACGAGTAATACCTCTAAGCGCAACGGATAATCAGCTTTAATCGTCTACAAAAAAACAATCGCCATGTCAACTGACGAGAACAAAATTATCGCACCATCTCGACAAACTGTGTATTGGAGAAAAGTCATCAACAGAATAATCGCTGCCTTGGGATGCATTTTTATTACGCTACTCGTTGTGTTTTTACTTACTACTACTGCACAAACTCAACCAGCAACAATTGCACCACAAACTCAATCAGAACAGAGTCGCCGCGAACGAGGTAATCAAGTTATCAATAAGCTAATCGGTGGGGCAGGGCAGCCCGTACTCAATGCTCTCCATCAGGATTTTCCGTTTCTTGCAGATGCGATCGTAGACTATTCCCTTGGTGATGTCTGGTCACGTCAGGGACTAGACGATCGCACCCGTCAGCTTGCTACCGTTGCTGCCTTTGCCGCCGCTGGAAATCTGCCACAACTGAAGATTCATGCGGGCTATGCCCTCAGACTTGGCGTAACGCAAGACGAACTTAAAGAAATCATTTACCTGACTACAGTAACGGCTGGTTTTCCGCGCTCGATTGATGCGGCACAAGCAATGAGAGAAGTCTTCACCGCGCAATAAAAGTGTCTTAGCACTATAAAATAAGTTCGCTCCATCACTGCAAAATAACTAGGAGATAAGACTCATGACGACCTATGAAAACACCCAAAAAGTTGTGCTGATTACAGGTGCAAGTAGCGGCATTGGTGAAGCAACTGCTAGATTACTTGCTCACAAAGGTCTACGAGTTGTGTTAGGCGCACGGCGTACCGATCGCCTCGAAGCGATCGCTGCCGAAATTCGCTCTCAAGGTGGCGAAGCAGAATACCGTACCCTGGATGTCACCAATCTCGAAGATATGCAAGCCTTTGTCGAGTTTGCCCAAGCTAAATTTGGTCGCCTTGATGTTGTGGTGAACAATGCAGGCGTGATGCCACTCTCCAGGCTAGAGGTGCTGAAGATCGATGAATGGAACCGCATGATTGATGTGAACGTTCGCGGTGTGCTTCACGGGATTGCTGCTGCGCTACCTCTCTTTAAGCAGCAACGATCAGGGCAGTTTGTCAATCTATCCTCGATCGGCGGGCACAACGTCTATCCAACCGCAGCCGTGTACTGCGCCACTAAGTTTGCAGTATGGGCGATTTCTGAGGGACTGCGGCAAGAATCGACCGACATCCGGGTTACGGTGATTTCGCCTGGAGTGACGGCCACTGAGCTGGCCAGCACGATCACAGATGCTGAAGCAGCGGCATGGGTGGAGGAATTTCGTGGGGCCGTGATTCCAGCCGATGCGATCGCCCGTGCCATTGCCTTTGCGATCGAGCAACCCCCAGAGGTAGATGTAAATGAAATCATTGTTCGACCGACTGGGCAAATGAGCTAAATTTTGGATTACCCTTACACTGGAAGACCTGCAGCGCATTGAAATAGTTGCACCAAAAGGAATTGCTTTTGACAACACACCTTGTTGGGATCGGCAGTGAGTCCGTTGATTCATGAACCCATCAGCAACTTGAATCAGCAACTCGATCAAAGGAGTTTATCACCATGTCTAAAGTGTCTTCTAACCACCCACAAAAGCCCCCTGCCGCGATCGCACCAAACAGGGTTTCCCGTCCAGGCTGGCTTGAGATCGTTGTCGGCCTTGTCGTCTATTTAATCGTAGGGTTCGGAGGCGTCCGGTTGTTCGAGCAATTCGGTCTTGACCCCGTAGTTCACGGTCTGATCTTGACTGCATGGACTGGCGTCGCCACGCTGATCGCGTTCGCCGTGGCTGCGCGGCTGCGGATTCGTTCCCTGAGTGCCTTCGGCGTGCGTTGGACCTCCGGACGCTGGCTCCTGATCGGCGTCGGAGTAGGACTGGTTGCCTTCGTGCTCAAGAGTCTGGCGATCCTAGCCTGGGTTCAGATCACTGGAGACACGAACAATGTCCAGGATGTTTACGGAGATGGCGCTCGCGGCGGGTTACTGTCTCTGGTTTTGAGCACAGTGTTCATTGCCGTCTTCTCACCCCTTGGTGAGGAACTGCTCTACCGAGGCATTGTCACCAACGCGCTGCTGCGCTACGGTTCATTCGTTGGGGGCGTGGGCAGCACTGTGATCTTCGCTCTCATGCATGGGATCAACAACATCTTTCCCGCTGCTGTGGTGGCTGGTCTCGCCACCGCCGAGGTTTTCCGCCGCAGCGGATCGATCTGGCCCGGTCTCGTCGTCCACTTCGTTTTTAACCTGCCCTCGTTCCTGTTGATGGTGTTGTTCAGCAGCACGGGCTAATAGGACAGATCATCTGGAGATTAAACCAATGGCAATTCTGAAACAATTCGGGATTTTATTTGTATTGGGCAGTGTGGGAATTGCGATGTTCACGATCACGTCTATTCCTTTAATCGAGCAACAGTTAGCGAAACTGTCTCCAGAAAAACTGGAAACAGTGCCACCATTGGGGATTTTAATGCTTCTGCAAGGACTACAGTATTCAGTTCTACTGGCGATCAGCATTCTAATCGGCATTGGCTGTGCCTACCGTGTTGGATTACGCTCCCATTTGATTGATCATTGGGTGTTTCATACCGCTAAGTCTCCATCTTTTGCCGTTGAGATGAAGTGGAGTTTGGGTGTGGGCGCAGCGACAGCAATCGTTCTCTTCTTGCTCGATTGGCTGATGCAGCCTGCCTTACCTGAAGCACTGCGGGCAGCCAATACAGAATCAAGTGGGTTGAATTTGCTCACAGCAATGTCCTATGGCGGCATCACTGAGGAGATTTTGATGCGCTGGGGTTTAATGTCGCTGCTTGTTTGGATCGCGTGGAAAGGGCTAAAACAAGGCGTTACGTTGCCCAGTCAAGGGATTTATCAGGGTGCGATCGTTCTAGCTGCATTAGTATTTGGACTGCTACACCTGCCAGCGACTGCCGCGATCGCTCCCCTCACGACCGTTGTGATTATTCGGGCGTTGTTACTGAATGGGATTGCGGGAATCGCGTTTGGCTGGCTCTTTTGGCAATATTCGCTAGAGGCTGCAATGTTAGCCCACATCAGCGTTCACGTTTTTAACTCTGTTCTTAGCAGTTTATCGGCAAAGTTGGCTTAAGTTTTGGAATAGATTTCATAGGTCTATCACTGCCCACAAAGCTTTACCGTGAAAGGCTTTACAAAGAAAGGCTTTAAAGATGGTGGGCGATGCCTACTACTTGAAATGGTGCTCAATTCTACAGTTTTAAGGTGGTCAATCACATGATTCAGTACAAAGATTTTGCGCCTCGGATTACTGAACGGGGACCCTTTGGCGGAGCTTCCGACTATGAATCCTTCTCGGAGGTGGTGAGTGCTGTCAATCAGTGGATTGCAAGTACAACGATCCAGGTGATCAATGTTGAAACTGTTGTTTTACCCGATCGGATTGAAGGCACCGGTGATGGGGGCTACGGGGTGACGACCAGTAATGCTTTCTACCCAGTGATGATCAGTCAGGGTCTTGCAATCAATTACTTTCAATGTGTGCGTGTCTGGTACAGAGAATAAGCTTCACTGGAGAAGAAATAATGAAACGATTTACCTTATTTACTTTCCTGTATCTCGCGCTCGGAGTTTGTCTGAGGGCGATCGCGCCTGGATACCCAAACCTACCTTCGGGTCTTTAAATCAACCTGTTGATCAGTGCAGAATTATCCTACCTTGTTGTATTCTCCAGCACCTTCCCATTTTGGCTAGCGGACAAGACTGATTGAATTGGTCAGCAAACAAACTGACCATCAGAAAGGCACTTATGACTAACTCTCACCACTTCTCAATTTGAGCGTCATCGGTCATGCGAAAGTCAGCCCATCCTAAAGTATCTTTAGCTTGCTTGAGACCATATTCAATCCAGGTTCTAAAGCCATAGCGGTCACCAATTACTGTGAGCTTGATTGCCAGAGCACAAACCATCACAAAACTGGTCGAATTGTGTGGCAAGATTTCTGGGTCAGTCGTCAACAACCAGTATTGTTTGCGCTGACGCCTGCCGTAAATTACCTCTGTCAGGTAGCGGCCCTCTGTCGTGCCATTGCTAAAGGTACGTTCAAACTTCTGCCACGGTTCCTGAATCACCTCTTGGCCTTGCGGTAGCCACAGGGCATGATTGCTGCGAATCGCCAGAAGATAAGGCAGGTTTAATTGGCCTAGAATATTGACAAAATTCACTTTGCTTTCGCCATACAAACTATCGGCAAGCACCAGTTCAAATTGAAATCTCATTGCTTGTAATCGGCGAATTATTCGGCAGCTATTTGTGGTTTACTTTAATATTCCTCTTTATTCTTGAGCTGTTCTCTCGTTTTATACACTTCAAAGCTCAATGGCAAAATCATGCCATCAACTAAGCCATAGGCTATGACCGCCACGATGCCATTCTCTTTCTTTCCATTGATCGTTGGGCATCCTAAAACTCTGCTATCCCTATTCTAAATTCCTCTCACTAATGTGACCAAAGAGAGCTAAGGGGATGACTCTATCAATATGCGATCGCTCTACGAATTAGCGACTCAACAAATAGAAGAATTTGTCCAACTTCAACGAGGTGAAAAGCGGCTGCGTCAAGATCTTAAACTGGGCGGGGGAAGAAACATGAGATTTTAGCTTTGATAGAATATCATGCGATTGGATCCACAGAATAGAACTTCCCTCATCAGGATTGTTAATATCATAGCTAACTTTCTATTGTTTACTGTGGGCTTAACTTCCTACCTAACTTGTCTTTCTTGGCTTTTGCAACGGTTTAATCGGGAGAGACTAGAGTCAATCTATTTACTGTTTCTTGTTCGGTAACCAATGACAAAACCATTCCTTATCATTTTGATATACTTAATTCTACCTAATTTTTGACCGATCATATAATGCTGACTATCACTGGAATAATTTAGGAAAACAGTTCCTGAACACGTTGGGGAGATTGATGAGGAGAAATATTATGGTTACTACCCCGGCATTGCAGCTACTAATTTCTTTAAAGGATGTGAGTAAAGGTTACGGCCAACCAAGTGGTCAATCTATCAGTATTTTAGAGGGGATTAATCTGGAGTTATTTGAAGGAGAAATTGTGGCCGTGTTAGGGCCATCAGGATCGGGAAAATCGACTCTGATGCGAATGATTGCGGGATTGATTGCACCCACGCGCGGGCAGGTGATTTATCGCAATCAACCAATGCTGGGTTTGAATCCAGGGGTAGCTGTTGTATTTCAAAGTGCTGCACTTTATCCCTGGTTAACGGTGTTAGAAAATGTCGAGCTGGGACTGAAGGCAAAGGGTGTTACAGCCGCTTTACGTCGTCAAAAAGCAATCGAAATAATTGACATTATTGGCTTAGACGGGTTTGAAAATGCCTATCCGAAAGAGCTATCAGGTGGAATGCGCCAACGGGTTGGATTTGCTAGAGCACTGGCGGTTGAACCAGAATTATTGTGTATGGATGAACCTTTTTCAGCATTAGATGTATTAACCGCAGAAAACTTGCGAACAGAACTCATTGATCTCTGGATTGAACATCGAATCCCAACGAAAGCGATTTTAATTGTGACTCACGGAATTGAGGAAGCTGTCACATTAGCAGACCGAATGATTGTATTAGGGCGCAATCCTGGGCGCATTCGAGCTGAGTTGAAAGTGACATTGCCGCACTATCGCGATCGCAAGAGTCCAGAATTTCAGACCCTTGTGGATGAGGTCTATAAAATTATGACCAATCCGGATCTGAAGGTTGATGGAATTCAAGCCGATAGGCCAACTGATATGCCAACGGTGCCAACCTCAGTCCCCAAATATCAGAGTATTCCCCATGTTCGGGCTGGCTCGATCGCGGGTCTGCTGGAATTGCTAGAGCATCGTCAGGATGAGGATCTTTACCGGATTGGGCAGGAGCTGCAACTGGAAGTGAATGATTTGCTGCCGATTGTGGATGCAGCCAATTTGCTGGGGCTGATCGAGATCAAGGAAGGCGATATTCATCTAAATGCGATCGCGATTGAGTTTATTCAAGGTGGAGTCGATGAGCGCAAACAGATTTTCCGAAACCTTCTCCTGGCAAATGTTCAACTGGTGGAGCAGATCCATCATTTGCTGCAAACGACTCCCACTCGTCGTATTCCTGAAGATCTGCTGCTAGATATTCTCACTCGTCACTTTAGCCCTGAAGAAGCCCAGCGTCAGCTCGATACGGCTGTGAGTTTGGGGCGCTATGCCGAGATTTTTGGTTACGACGAACCCACCGGAGAACTCTATGACGAGACCGCTGACTCCTAACAATCAGTTGCCCGATCGCATTCACTGGACCTGGCAGGATGGGGTTGTCATTTTGGCAATGGTGGCTTTGATTTTTGCGATCGTGGATACGGCTGCCCAATTCACGGGAACTTACAACGCAAAAGCCGTGATTGCAACCGATCCAAAGGTGTTGCCCTGGTATACGGCACAAACTTTACTGCGTATGGCGATCGCCTATTTCTTGTCTTTGGGGTTTAGCATTCTCTATGCCTATGTGGCTTATCGTTGGGCGATCGCGGCCAAAATCCTGTTACCCCTGTTAGACATTTTGCAATCAATTCCCGTGTTATCGTTTTTGCCCGGTGTTGTGTTGGCATTGGTCGCGCTCTTTCCAGGACAATTGCTTGGAGTGGAATTAGCATCGATTATTCTGATGTTTACGGGCATGGCATGGAATTTAACGTTTAGTTTTTATCAATCCCTGTGTAGTATTCCTAAAGAATTGATTGAAGCTGCTACAACGTATCGTCTTAATGCTTTTCAACGGTTTTGGACGCTAGAATTACCTGCCGGAGTGATTGGGCTGGTTTGGAATAGCGTCATGTCTGTTGCGGGGGGGTGGTTCTTTTTAATGGCGATCGAATCTTTCACGTTGGGCAAAGAGAGTTTTCAACTGCCTGGTCTGGGTTCATACTTATCTAAAGCCTCTAATGATGGCAACTTAGTTGCGATCGGCTGGGGCCTCGTCGTGTTAATTGGCATCATTGTGGTGTTAGATTTTCTCCTGTGGCGACCGCTCATTGCCTGGGCAGAAAAATTTAAATTAGAACTCGTCGAGTCTGAAAATCCTCCTCAATCCAGTGTTTTGGACTTTTTGTGGCGATCGCCCACCCTCAAATTATTCACTCAGCAGATTTGGATCCCTTTCACTCAAACTGTCGATCGCACGCTCACTCACCCACACCGTTTGGCTGATCACTCACGTCGAAGCGCCACACCCCACACCCCACACCCTACACCCCACACCCCTATCTACC
>ERZ1066135.195-NODE-195-length-52021-cov-31.520860_pt1 | contig 52021 bp, 40 predicted proteins | sample MGYA00382782_ERZ1066135 | MGnify/ENA primary metagenome ERZ1066135 (study PRJEB33369, sample SAMEA5778365) | biofilm metagenome | biome: Industrial cooling water; feature: Water cooling tower basin; material: Biofilm | place: United Arab Emirates | collected... | reverse complement strand
GCCAGGGAGGGTGTGGAGTCCACATGTCGGTGCCCGACGACGGGAGGGGTGGTCGACCGACGACGGTCGGTTGGTCGACGACGGCCGACGTCTCGGGATCGTGGTTCGACCGGGCGACCCCCTTCCCGCTTTTCCCGGTGACATGTCCAACCTCGGGATTTGTTTGTATAAAATTTTTTCTTCTCTTTTATTTTTCTTTTGTTTTTTCTTTTTATTTTTCTTTTGTTTTTTTCACATTTTTTTCTTTTTGTTTTTCTTTTTGTTTTGTTTTCGATTTTTTTCTTTTGTTTTTCTTTTGTTTTTTTTTATTACTTTCTCCTTTGACTGTTTCCGACTGATTCCGGCCGCACGTTGAGTTCCCATGGACGCAAGGGGACCAACTGGCACCGGTAGGAACTGATTCCAACTGATTCCCAAAAAACGGATGACGCAAAAAAAATTTTGTCCGAAAAAAATTCAAAACAAAAAGGTGCGGCGTGTGAGACCTGGACAAGTGTTGTCAAAGTGTCGTTGGCAGCACGTCCGCCTAAGGGGGCCCGGATTTGGTCACATATGGCGAGATGTGCGACAGCATTAGGATTATGGACCGTAGTCCCCGATCGTTGTGCTTTGAGCACGTCCCGCTTTATGGGATCGCTTCTGGTCTCTGTTACGCAACGTATGCGTGTGTGGCAATGATAGCGAGGTGCCATCAGTACAGTGGATCCTTGAGCTTGAAGATCGCGTTCCAGAGTTTTAGCGCGATCGTCCTGCTCAAAGCATCCATTGTGTTTCGTGGTTTCTTTGCTATCGCTGCCACCCGCAAAAAAATCCGCACCAGAGAGGATGCGGAAGACGGGACGTGAAGTACGTCCAACACGTTCCAGTCGAGATGACACAAAAAAGGCGTGTCATCTAGGCTGGAACGTTTTTGGATGTGCTTCATGCTCCATTCTCTGCATCGCCGAAGAGGAGAAGAAGGAGGATGCTTTGGTACCCTGTTTTCCACAAATTTGATCGAGTGTGCAATTACATTGTTATCATGCGCGCGTGAATACAAACAACGATTCCCGTGCTCGTATGATAGCAGTGGTTGCACGTATTTTGAATCATATTTGACACGGATTGAAAGAAATTTTAATTGAAGATTCATTTTCTTTCTCCTCTTCCTCGCCCTAGTGGTTTCTTTTGTTTTGCTCCTCTTTCAAACAACGCGCCCACAAAATTGACAATGCCTCGGAACAAATCATCCATATCCGCAGCGACAGGATTTCTCAGGGCCGTGCGTGCTCTTTGATGAGCTGAAAATACTGGCTCTCGACGCGCGCGCCCTGTGCGTGGATCAATGGCTTGAGAGAATTGCACCCCAATAAACGATCTCCCAATAGGAGCCGATCCTCCCGTGACAGCGGCGACTCCTCCTCCTCCTCCTTGGGATGCCGCGACCCCTCCAGAACTTGCGTACAAATCTCCTCCCAACCCAGGGATGATGTTGAGGATCCCCGACGCCACGAACACGGCCCACAGTGCGCCCAGTCCCATCAACAACATGCGCCACACAAACGAGAGCGCCGTGAACACAATCACAAATCCAATGAGGGGCAAGAATATGGTGAGAAGGTTGGCAAAAGCGCACCACTCTTGTGCCAGCTGGTCGTCCTGTGTGAGCGGGGCGCGGAAATTGACAATGCGCTCGTGCACGTATGCGCCCACGTTAAGCAAGAACGAGCCAAAGGGTCCCTGAAAGAACACCGTCTGGAACACAAACTCCACTATTGTTTGCAACCATGGGAACCACTTGCCGGTGATGTAAATGAACACGTCCAATCCATCTGCAATGCCGATATCATAACGACAACTCTTGACTGTAATGAACGCAGGGCATGTGGGACATGGGTCGCCCGATATCAAGTATGGGGGACACAAAAACTGCAGTCGTCCGCCCCAGAATGACTGGCAAAAACACACTGGAAACCATGATTGTGCTAGTCGACGCAGATCCGTTGCCAGACACTCGGGCAGCGCGGGAAACGCAATGGGAAATGGATAATATGGAATGTCAATGCCAAATCCCCCAATACCAGGAAGCACGAGCGATGGCGTCATCAACCAGCATCTCGGGCTGTAATGATACGCAACTGCGGGCACAATGACCACCCACAACAAAATTGCGGGTATGAGTGAGAATATCATCAATACGGGCGGCAGGAACAACGATGCCACAATGAACACGGCCACCATGATCAGCGTGACCCAGAACAGCGCGGCCTCCAGACCGATTCCCACGCGACAGTTGAGGTTAAGAGCTGCATTTTGAGGCAGCTGTCCGGGGCGAGGCTTGAATATGCAACGTGTCCAGAACAACAGCCAATAGCGCAATCCCACGGGACCTGCGTACCAATCCTCATTTTCGTTCTCCACAAAATCACGCACGTTCTCGATGAACATGGAGATCTCCATGTCCAGGTTGGTCCCAAATATGCTGTCAATCGTCTGCAAGAACCATTGCAGGAACGAGAACGACGTCATGGACACGGCGCGCAGCCAGTCTTGACGCGATACACGATCCATAAATTCTCGCCGTGCAATGACGCGCGGTTCAGGAGGGAAATCCACTTTCAACCGCTTCCAATTGCGAAATCGGAACCACGCCCACTCGTGCCACGATGTCCACTTGCCTTCGCCATCAAATGGATCATTTGCGCCTGTTGTTGCGGCCACCTCGGGAGGTTCGTACGCGCGGTCCCCGACTCCGTACTTCTCGCGTCCCTGGCGGGCCAAATCGTCCACACCTTGCCAAAATGTTGAACCATTGACAAGCTCGCGGCGCTTGAACTCGGGCAACTGGAATACATATTGTTCCGTGCAATAGTGAACCAGGAACGTCAGCTCATCAATGAATCCATCCGCCAGCAAACAATTGCCATCAATCAAGAATCCTCGTGCTTCCGTTTCTTCGCGTCCAATCATGGCCACCATATCGTCGCGCTTGCGTGCAATGTTGGCCATGCGCGCGTGATACGTGGACTCCTGAATGTCGCGGATCATGCGAGGCGCTTGCACACAATTCGTTGACACGTTGGTCGCGGTACGAATCATCTCGGCACTGTCATACATGTCCCGCATCATCATCATTTGGTCGCGCTTATCAAAGGTGACGTTGCAGCCGGGTCCCACGCTGAATCGTTCGATGACGTCGCGTCCCACGGAGCCCGGCCACAAGCCTTCCTTGAGACGATAGTACAAACGGGACGCACTCTGCCAGTTTCGGGTGATTTGCGGGGTCCAATCCAGACGGAACCGATTGTTCAGGTACGTGCGAACCTGGTCCGACATGTGGCGATCAATGGTGAACAAATTGGGTGGATGCCGCTTCCAGTTCTCACGATGATACGCGTACACGTGACGCAGGAACGCCGAGTAGCGTGTAAGCGGGTTGACGCCCCACCATCCTTTGCGATTGTCCAAAGGATTGTTATCGTTGGGTGATGGCTTCAGATTCAGTCGCTCCACAATGTCCGGTGGAGGTGTGGCAAACATCCTGTACAGCGGACTGGCGTAGAATGCGTCGCGTGTGAAGTTGCGCAGCTCTTCCGCCTGTCGATCCCGTTCTCTCACGTCTGGTCTCGCGCGATACTCTGCAATGGCATCCCAGTACACTTGCATTGGCGTGCGTTTGCGAAATGCGTCAAACACATCTCCCAACGCAGCAAAGCCTTCAAGCATGGTGCCCAGCCCTTCCCCGAAACGCAGATTGGCCAGTCCATTTCCAAACTGAGTCATTGCGTCCGTCAGTTGTGCCACGGATGAACGCGCGGATCGAATGGCAGGCAAACGCCCGGCTTTCAGATTTGCGCCGGCCTCACGGAACCGATTCTGCATGTAGGAGGTCGTGCGATACTTGTATTCCATCAGATCAAACTTCACCATCAACGGCGCGAGTTTGGATCGGCGCCATCTCGGATCTCCGGCCACGTATTCTCGGGCTCTGCGTTCCCGGTCGGCAAACTCGCGCTCTTGTCGCTGTTGTTCTCGATAATAGCCTGATTCGTGTTTGCGGTATTCTTCGTCTGCGTCTGCCTGGCGTGAGTATTGGGCCCGTGTGTTGATCATTTCCACAGCGGAGTGTTTGAGGTTCTCCCACAACATCAGCGAACCATCATGACTGTAGTAGAAGTTTTTCGGGATAATGTGTCCCATCTCGCTCAAGCGACCTCCCTGGATCACCTTGTCAAAACAGTCCGCGTAATACACCCGATCCAGTGGGGACATAGATGCCCATGTGTGATTGCTGGAGACAACGGTGCGCATGTGGTAGTCACAGGGCGTGCTGCCGTCCATGGTCGCTGCAATGGCTGCCAGTACAGGCAGTGTGGACGGTCCATTTCCATCGCGCGTCATCACTGCGTTCATGCACATGTCCGGATCCAGGGCCATGTTTCGACACGCACACACGGCAAAATCGTCCATACAATCATCGGTGGAGAACCCATACACGACGTCAAGGACGGCGGAGAGTTTGTCGGCCACGTTCATCTCCTGTCCTTCCATGTACATGAACGGACTCTGCGTCTTCATACGTGCGTTGAACTGATGACGTGTTTCCAGGGTTCTGATGTCGCGGGCATGGCGTGACATCATCATGTGGCGTCGGAACGCGGGCGTCGGGGGCACAATCACCCCATAAATGAATGCAGTGATTGCGTTGACGAATATGAGCACAAAGTTGGTGATAATGTTGATGGGGGTACAAATGAAGTTGAGCCACTCAAAGGGTGCGCCAATGGAGCAGGGGCCCGAGAACGATTGGCCCGTGAACAATCCATAAAAGAAGACCACAAGGTTCACAATCAAGCGCAACGAGTATCCCCACAGTTGCCACGCGATGGACATGAGGATGCGCAACCCCTGGGCAATGAGACCCAGTGCGGGTAGCAATTTGGTGAGAATGCACTGGAAGTAAAGCGTAAGAGCCATGAATATGCCATCCTGTTTGGTGGTTCCTGGATTGTTGATATCGCACGACACAAGTTCTCCGGCAATGGTGTCATCGTAGCACGCTTTGAATCCACTGCTGTTGGTACGGCACGTTGGGTACGCGTACGTGTCGACGATGAGCGAGCACTCGAGATTTACACACTGAGCACACTGGCGACCCGGTTGTGAGAATGTTCCAGTGGGTGTGCTGAAGAAAATGAAGCCCAAATTGTCGTCCGTCTTGGAATAACAACAACACTGGTCATCCATGGGGCACAGGGGTGGGTTGACCATGGAGCACACGATGGACGAGTCTCCAATGAGTCCATTCATGAACGGGCCAATCAACCCGATGACCAGCGATGCCACTTTCTCTGCGTCTTGACCGTACAACGGGCCTTGGGCAGGGGGCGAAGGGAACGCGCCCAAACCAATGGTGAAGATGCCCACGATGCCCTCGATAAACGAGCCCAACACAATGATCACGTTCAACACATTGGACACAATGGATTGTATGATACGTTTGCGAAGCTCCTGGCAAAAGGGCAGAAAAATGTCCATGAAACATGTGGCTGCGGAGAGGGTGTTGCACAGCGCATCAATGATAGGACCAAAGAAGCTCCAAGTCCATGTGTTGTGCGTGCTGAACAAGATGGTCGTGTTGTTGGGCCCCGGTCGTCCAAACGGTTGCCAATAGTTGACATCGTTGGATCGGCGCAACAAGAAAGTGACCGACGTGAGCACCGCCTTGACCAGATCTCCAATATTGGTGAAGATTCCATCCTTGAGACCACAGAAACATTGGAATCCCGGGAAAATCTGCGCAAGCCACGCGTCAATCACGCTGAAGAACTGGCATGAGCACGTCTCAATCGTAAGCGCGATGTTGTCAATGATAGGCAGCAGTTTGGCGCACTTGGCTTGCTGGAACACAATGTCGGGTCCCACGGGACACTTGGACGTATCGGGTCCCGTGCAGAGGGCCAGTTGTGCGGGCGTTAGCTCGTAGCAGAAGTTGTAATCCAAGAAAGCATATGGAGCAATGCCAAAGCCCGCGCAATTCCCCGGTGTACAGCGTCCGTTGTCCTCGGGTGCCCACGATTGCCATAAGGATGCTATGACCGCTATGATCTTGAAAATGAGATCCTTTAGGATGTAGCCAACGTTGTTGAGGAAACAACACAAATCCAGCCTGGGGCAATTGGAATCGCTGGCGGGTAAGTTGAGGATCTGCCGTACCGGGACCAACGCACCAATGATCTGGCACACGCAGCTGACGATTCCTCCCTTGCCTTGGCCTTTGCCTTGGCCTGAGCAGATGCCTCCAGGTTCGCCAAAATATTTGTTGAGAAAGAGCCGCACTTCCTTCATAAATCCAATCTCTTCCACCAGTGGTTGTGTAGGCGTCGTGCGCCAGAACCCATAGCTGCTGGGCTGGTTGATGGTGGCCAGATTGATGATGACCAGCATGACGACACGCAAAATCTGTGTGAACAAGCCAAACAGTGCCATGGGAATACAGCACACGTCGAACGCGCCTCCTCCGTCAATGGAACCTCCGGTGAGTTGAGAAACGGGGAACACGTAGCGCAACACTTGGCATCCGCAAATAGTGGAGGCCGTGGAATGCTCAAACAACACCAGCACGTCGGCAACGAAGTAACCATTGTTGAAGTAAATGTACCGCGGCCCATCAAGGGCGATGGATTTGATCCCATTAATGATGGTCTGCACAATGTTCAGCGTGAAGTCGCGCGATTGCGTGAACAAGCAACAGAAGTCGGGCTGCGGGAACTGCGGAGACGAAGGGAGAATCTGCTGCAGCGCGCGACAAATACACACGTTCATGTTGGCCAACGCGGTGATAATGTTAATAATGTCAGACTCCAGGCATCGTTTGGAGCAATCGCTGCCTTTGAAGTATCCCCATTGTATCTCTCCAGCGCCCGCGTCCGGGAAGAATCCACGGATCAATCCGTCCAAGAGATGACCTACACCCAGCAACAGTTGGCCAATCGCAAAGATGGTATTGCGAGGGTAACACGCCAGATCAAAGCACGGATTCGGAGGTTGGTTGGGCGCAGGACATCCCGTGATGGGGGGTTCCGTCGGCTGTGTGGTCAGTGGAGCAGGAGGGGGAATCAAACGAGGAGGTGCCGTGTGCACGCCCGTGGTCACGTAGGTGCGCTCGGCATTGCTGGTGTCGTCATCGTTGCCGTATTGATACGTGAATTCCTCTTCCTCGACGGGAGGGGCTCTGTATGCACCTGGATAATGATGCACCAAATCGTCTTCGGATCCGTAGTATTGCGAAACGTAGTAGGATACGTTCTTGCCATCCCATGGATCGGGTTCCGATAACAATCCCTTGTTGTAGAAGTTGGCGTACACGTCCGACATGGCTCCGCATGCTCCACAGGATGCCGGAGCTCTGGGTGCGTCAGGCAAGGGAGCTGGTTCGGGCACGCCCGGGATGTTGTTGGCTGCGCGGACACTACTCAAGAAGATCTGTTTCTGCATGGCGCGCGAGTATCCCGGGTTCACGTGGCTGTACGCTCCGATTTCTGCACAATGCGATGTGTCTGGGATCATCTTTTTGGCGGTCATCCATTTTAAACGCCACGGGTCAGTACGCGTCAGATGATCCTTCAGAATGTCCACACGATGGCACTCGTTGATGATCTCCAGTCGTCCTCGGAATTCTGTGGTTTTGCGTTCCAAGAATTCTTCCACTTGCTTGGCGTGCAGCGGGAAGTGGGTAGCGGCATACAGGTTGGATCCCTCCAGCAGTCTCTCCTTCAGAAACACGGGATGAAACCACGAGGCGTTGTGTTTGTCGCGCAGTTCCTGTTCCGCTTCCCGGTACACCATGATGGGTGTCACGCGGTGTTTTCGGGCAAACTGGCGCTCCAAAAACTCGTCATCCCAGTATGAAGGATCTTCCAGAGGAGACAAACGTTGACCCTTGGACGTAACCTGCGGTGGGGGCGGGATGTAATTGTACGGCACACATGGAGGATTGCACGTGACAAACTGGCCATTGGCATCCAGAGTCAATTTTGGGATCTGAATGGCGTTGTTGAGAATGTAATCTACGCACGCCACAATGGAGCCGGGTTCTGTGCTGATGAGCATGCCCACAATCTTCTCCCATTCTCGAATGGCATTGTCGCCGTTAAGCAGGAAGTTTTGTGAGTAGCTGTTGTTGAAGAAGTCCCACAACAGCGATACCAGCGCAATTACCACGTGCAACAGGAAATCGATCATCATTGCAACGAAGCTCACTCCTTGCACCAGGATGTTCTTTAGACAGAACCCGACCACGGGCACCAGTTGTACAATGGACAACGCACAGTCGACCAGGTTGATAATGTTTGCTGTCAGGATGCTGGTGTGAATCTGACTGTCCAGCCAGTTGATCCAATCGCTGAAGAACGTGGTGTGCAGGAACATGTCGTAGATTCCAACGACGAAATCGTTGACCAACGTGATGGCAATGTTGGTGATGCAGCACCAGTTGAAGTTGAGCAGGAAATTCTGGTTCGGATTGGGGAACGGAGTGGTCGTCGTCGCGCTCGTTGTTGTGGTCGAAACGGTGGAAGACATGGAGACGGTCTGCGTCTTGCCAAAGTCCGGATCCTGGTTGAAGCACGGCTGGTCTGTGCCTTGAAAATCGCAAATGACTCGCGTCAGGAACACGCATATGCATTGCACAAGCGTCATGCGGCGGTCCGTGAGCATCACGTCGCTCTGCAACGGTGCATACGTGACGAGCGCGAACGTGTTGAAGAATCGCGTGGCAATACGCTTCAAATCTCCGCGCCACACATCCACGGGACCGCTGTATCCAAAACCAACGTACGTGTTGGGAGCCGGCGTGAACATGTTGAACACCACCACATCAATGTTGGCTACCCAGGTGAGCGCAAACTGTATCCCGTCCAGTGCAATACATGCCGTGGTGGGTACCATGCACAGAGCACCAATGAAGTTAAAGCGCCAGGGCACAAACGTGTCCCATGCGCGCTGCAGAGTCTTCTCGACGGCCGAGTTCAGGCGATGAAAGAATTGGCACGCAAATTGAAATGCAATTTCAAAGTCCGGCCGTTTGGAGGGAGGCTGCAGCAATAACAGATCGATGATCAACGGATACAAAATCTGCAACATGGCCGCCACAAAGTTGATTGCGCTCTCGATGCTCTGCCAGAAATCATACTGGGTAAAGAGCGCGGGGATCACCAGTCCCAACGGCAGAGGGAGCCCGGGGATCACAAAGGGGATCACGTACACCAAGCAACAGGTGTCTACGCACGTGCAGCACGCGACGGCTATCCAGTCGTCCACGAATTGCACAATGGATGCACTGAGCTTGGACATGTCGTAGAATCCCGTCAGGAACTCCCCAGTCGCCAGATACACCACCAGACTGTCAAATAGCTGCGTAAATATGCAGCCGACATCCACGAGCAGGCCTTTCACTCCACATTGCGACAGTACGGGTACCAAGACCTGCGTGAAGTACCCGTACACAAACCAATTTATCGCATTCCACGCGCATATGGAAGGATTGTAACCCAACTCGATCAACTGCAACAGTTGCACCACCGTCCCTTGCACGAGGGGACTGATGTAGCAACGGAAAATCTTGTCCACGTTGGCCATGATCACAGGTTGGTACTGGACAAACGCATATCCAATACCACCAAGCGCACCAAACAGCAGAAATATGAATAACAGCGAATACATGGAGGACAGCCATCGCAGAAATTCAATTATCACCGTCAGCGGATACACGACGATTAAATAGAACACCGCCCATCCAAACACAGCAAGTGAAGCCAGACAACCAAATACCATTTTTTGTTCACAGCATATGTCTGGCGTGCGTGTTGGGTCTTTATATTTCAAACATAAAATAAATGAGGATCATTGTATATATCGCAACGATGAGATTTAAGAAATTATTCTTCCAAATGGAAAAATGAGTTCGGCAGGAGAACGCGATGCTGATGATGAAGGAACTTCCTTCTCCAATGTTCCGAGCGAAGAAGAATCCGTTGCAGCGCCTCCGACGACATCTACCAGTGATCCTCCTCCTCTATCAGATGCCAGTGCTCCAGACGGAAATGATGAAGAATTTCAGGATGCACTGGCCAATTACAACAAGCGTCGCATGGAAGATGCACAAGCCACCATTAGCACGGCGGCCATTGCAGTGGTGGTGTTATCGGTGTTACAATATGCATACATGACATACTACTTTGGTTGGGTGTGGTTTAATCTGCCCTTCAAACACGAGTACACACAAGCGTTTTCGCCTCCCGCGCCCGGCCCCCTAGTGGATGCGCGATACGGATTGCAATGGTTGGTTATTGCGTTGATGGCATTTAATGCATTGACTCCGCTGACGGCCGCGTGGTTGTTGCATTCACCCGAAAACACGGCGCGAAAGGATATCTATCGCTTTACGGGGGCATTCGCCGTGTTGGTGTGCGTGGGCGTGGGATTGTGGAGTTTGCTGTACATATTCGTATTTCAGAACAACAGCACATTTTTTCCCTTTAGCGTTGCAAACGAGGTTAATTTTTGTTGCAAATACTGGGGCTCAGTGTTTGCGGACCACGGATGCCACAACTTCAACGACTGCGTGGATCTGCCTGCCGTCCCGACCATTTCGCTGCACACTAACCCATACTTTGTCAAACATCTGTGGGCATGCGCATTCCTCACCGCGTTCAGCATCGCGCACGTGTTCATGTCAGGAGCGCAGAATTACTACCAGGAACGCTACAATGAGGTGATTGATGCATTGGAGGAAGGCGATAACTCCAAATCATCATCGTATCCGCGCACGGGTCCATTCTCGTACTACCAAACACGCCCTACGCAATACACCCGAAATGGGCGCATCGCGCTCCACGTGTTTAACTCCATCTATCTGGTGATGGCACTGTGTTACCTGGTGTTTCTGGCGCTCGTGTTGACCCCGCGCTACTCGCACGAATGGCCACCCACGGGACCCATTGGCATTCAGGATGGACGCATGACGTTTCAAGTGATTGGCATTGTCATGTCAAGCACTGTCATACTGATCCCATTCTTGGTGTTGCTGGCCATGTGGGCCCAGGGAAACTACCCCGGGTTGGTGACCATTTTGGTGGTGTTCATGCTGTTGGCCGCGTGCCACGTTTTTGCGTTCATGACGATGATCACGACGCGCGGCTCCGCCAATTTGCCGGGTGTGCCCAACAATTTGGCCAATCATCCGCTTCGATGCTGTGCTCCCGACGTGTATTCCGATCCCACTTCCCAGTGCGACAATGCCATAGCGTGTGTGTTGCCGTTTGATGGGTATCCTCAATGGACGACGTTGCCAACCAGTTCCGCAGACATCCCGTACAACTCTACACATACGGGCATGTTTGTGATGATGATTTTCTTCCTCATTCTGGACTTCATTATTGCGGTGTTGTTGTTTGTCACGTTCCTTGGGCGTGCCGTGCTGAAGAATGTCAACAACACGTTTGCCACCAACGTGGGCGCTCTGGTGGACGCCATTGATCAGTACATTGACGCTCCGTTGCGCAAGTTTCAAGCGACGACGACGTCCCAAAACAAACATCGAGACGAAGACATTGAGTCTGCCGTACAACAACCCACTGCAAAAGGCGGAAAGAAACTGGCACGTGCAAACCCCCTGGGATCGATGGCGAACACCGTGACGACACGACGCAAGAAACAAGGAGAACCTCCCCCCTCGTCCGTTGGTAATGCCCCACGTCTAACGGCGATTGCGAGTGCAGTACACATTCCTTCAGTGATGGTGGTGGCGTCGTCGACGAATCGAAATAAAGAACATTGAATGGGCAGTTTGTTTTTTTTTTAATTTCCCGTGACCAAAAACAAGAAATTGAAAGCGCTCAATAGTAGTAGTTGGACTGTCCTCCGGGGCCGCCAAAGTCCACACCTGCGTGCAAGATGCCTGCTCCAGTGGTGAAATCGGTGCTTTCGCCAACTCTCTTCAGATGATGGTAGAACTGCTTGGTGTGCGGGTTGTGCGACATGCTCTGCTCGTTGCGGGGCTTACCCACGTACGAAGGATAGAATCCGGCATCGCGACGTCCCATGGTGGCAGCGCGGTCCTCCAGAAACTCGTCTTCCTCCTCCTCTTCCTCCTCCACAGGATCCTCGGCAACAGCACCTCGAAGCAGAGCCAACTTCTTTTTCTTGGCGGCGGCGGCGGACACCTGGGACTTGTTGCCTCCCACGGTCTTCTTTGACGCCGCGGCTCCCTTGTTCTGAGTCTTGCGGGCAGCACTGACCTTGCGACGTTCCTCGGCGGCATCCTTCTGGGCCATGAGGCTCTGGTTCAAGGAAATGAGTTCTCCGTAGCTTGCCCCGAAGTTCTGCGAAATGATGCTCTCGGCCCAAGGATGAACACCTCCTCCAGGTCCGGACTCGGGCTCCATCATCCGCTCCGCTCTTGCTCCTGCTCTGTTTGTGCGCGATGCCTTGACCACGCGTCCCTCCTTGTTTCCGACTTGCTCCATGGTGTCTTCCAGCGTCAGGAGCTCTCGCAATTGCTTGACCTCGCTGGCAAGCTTGTTGATTTCCTTGTCCTTCTTTTCCAATGCCTTTTCTTGGGCTCGCATGTTTCGAGCCGCAGTCACTGCCTGTTTCTGGTACTCCTGGTCCAACTCCTTGCGCGAAGACAGCAATGCCATCTGCATGTCCTTGAATTGCGGGGTCAGCGTGCGCTGGTCCATGGCGGCAAGTTTCTCCTGCATGCGCATGATTGCCTGGTTGCGATCAAAGTTTTGCTCTGCGTTCGCCTTGTCCTTCTCTCTCTCAAGAGCTGCCTGCTTTTCCCGTGCCTCCTTTTCCTTGGCCTCTCGCTCAGCCTTTTCTTGCTTGGCAGCTTCCACAGCAGCTTCCAGCTCAGCAATCTGCGCAATGTTGGATTTCAACTGGGCCAACAATCTTGCGTCAAGCCCATTGTCCGGGGCAGCAGCGGGGGGAGCAGCAGCAGCAGGTTGCTCAATGTTCAAAATAGCGTCCAGTTGTTCCTGAGTAAACCTAGGCGCAGCCTTTTTCTTTGCGTTCTCGTCCGAACTCATCGTCGTCGTCGTTTGGTTATTCAGTGGCTTTTGTTGTAATTCCTAATGTTCAAATGGGCGTGAATGTAAAAATACAATCGCGCGCTCAAACACAACAAAAAAACACACAGGGGAGCGTTTGTTGAAAACGTCATAGCCAACGGGGCAACGTTATAAGATATTTACCATTTTTCACAAATTCTAAAAAACATCGCACTTTTTTTTCTCTCTCTTTTACCTTGCGACCACCACCGCATTTCACACGTCGATACTCGGTGGTGAATCGTTTCTCCGCGGCGCCGGCTTCGGATTTTCTGCCCGCTTTTACGAGCGCCCGGCAGCCCCGAAAATGTGCCTCCGTCACCAAGCTTACTTCATCAATATCCCCGTGGTACACCTCGTGTGTACGCGGGTCACGCAGCAACTCGTATCCGATGGACAGCTCGTCGCACTTGCCCTCATCAAACAGTTTGATTAGACGTTGTTGCGCTGGGCTGTCGCAAGGAATCTCCGCCATGATCACCAAGTTCCCAGCATGGTCCACAAAGTTGTGATGAATTTTCCCCACTGCAGGAAACTCACTGGCATCCTTGTGCATCAACCGGATGGGCTTGTGCTGGAGATTTTGTGCTTCCAGTTCCTCGCGTTCCCATGCAATGGCCTCGTCCTCGTAGAAGATATCCTCGTCTTCGTTGTACCACACTTCATCTGGACATGTGGTCCGCGTGCGTTTCCCGTCAATGGCAGCGTTGTACGCGATGCCCATGAACACACGGGATTTTGATGGGTCATTTGGGTTGTGAGGAACTGCCTTCCATTCCCCAACTTTCAAGTGTGAAGTTCCACGAAGCCCCTGTCGGGCTACGGCATCTGAGCGAGGCATTTTTTTTCACAAAAAGTTGCGCCCGTCCCCGTAAATAGCTTTGTTTGCAATTTTATGCTTCCCTCTCTCTCTTGTCATTTTTTTTATCTACGCCGTGGCAAATGCACAAGAAAAGAGTAAAATTCACATCGGGAGGCGGAGGCGGCGGCGATGACGGCGACGAGGGAGGAGGAGGAGAAGAGTACGGCATGCACGCAGACGAGGACGACGACGACAACGAGGAGGATATTCAGTACCAAAATGTGGCTGCTCTAATGGAAGGGGATGAAGAAGAAGAACACAATGTAGCGCTGAAAAAGGATACAGACGACAAGACGTTGCTCCAGCTTACACAGGGGATCAACGGAGAAACGGCAAAACAGCGCATCGAATCTGCAGTGTATCAATTTGCAGTGGGGGTCATGTTTGTTCGCAAATGCCTTGTGACGAGCTGCGGTGTGTCAGACACGTACACATTTGACACGGAATTGAAACAATTCTACGCCAGTCATCCACATTTACGCGAACAACTGGGCCCAGGACACGTTCCTCCGGGATCTGGAGATAATGACATCAACAACAACAATGATAATGATGACGACGATATGTACATACCGCAGCGCAAATAATAAAAAAAACGACGAGGGAGGGGAGTTTTTTTTTGCGTGTGGAAATTTAAAAAAAGTTTTTTGTCGCGAGGACACGCAATCATGCTTGGTGAGGTCCAATTTGGATTTCCTGTGTACGACGAGGAACGCGGTATCATGGACGGAGAGGATGATTATGCCAGCATCCAGCGCGAACACGCAGAACAAAGACGTGCGTATCGTCAGCAGCAACAATACGTGGGATTGCCTGACCTGAGCTCGGACGATGACGACGACGACGCGGAGCCAGAGCCTGTTGTGGGAGAGGATGGCTTGTTCTATTTTGCTACTGTTGAAAAACCCGTGAAGAAATCGCGTCCTCCCAAGCGCCAAGTGCAATTTCGTGAAGAAGAAGGAGGACAAACAGTGTACATGCTGAATCGGAAAGAACGACCTTGCAGCTTTCAGTCACACGTCGCTCTGGTGCACGAGTTGCTCAACGCCGTGATTCGTAAAGGAGAGGAAAGCATTGCCGGAGGAGAAGGAAGTATTGAACACGTCTTGCAAACGGTTCTGGACGAGTTTCCCTCCGAAACGGAAGTCGCCAAACAACAACGCACATACAAGGATGATGTGTCCGGGTTTGTGCTTATCCCGGATGGCTACGTGCACAATGCCACTCTGGATCAAATGGGATTCGTGTTCGCCAGCAATGCCATTGGACAGTCTCCCTTTGCCATTGTGTTGGTGGGATGCCATTCTGGCAAAGACGTGGAACATCCGACCATTTTACTCATGTATGGGAGTGGAAATGTCCCGTGCTTTGTGATGGAGTCGCGATGGGACACGCAAGTAATGTTGACTGTGTGTGGGGATGCGTTTGATACGTCACAATTTGTATGCGAGCGGTACACATTTGACAACCTGATCGCGTACCAGCTGAGTCGAGAAAAGAAACACATTAGTGGGACCCCTGAGCTCCCCAGATTGGATCGTGCTCCGTCTTCTGTCCATTTTGACAACACTCCATTTGACGACGAAGGCTGCGCAGTGGCGGTGGTCGCTCCCGTTCCTCCCCCAGGCCCGGCTCCCAAGGAAATGATTCCAGTTGATCCGGTGGTGCCAGTGGTTAAGAAGGAACCTAAACCCGCAAAAGCCAAGGCAAGCAAGAAGCGAACCATTGTCGCCAAGGTGAATGATGTGGTGGCGGTAGCAACACCTGAAGAAACTACCATTGCCGTCAAAAAGGTGAAAACGGAGCCCAAGAAACCAATTGCACTGGCAAGTATGGTCGACGATGCCTCCTCCTCCTCCTCCGCGATTCCTCCTCCTCAAGAGAAATGAAAGTATGATGTTTTGGGGTATTATTGATTTTTTTGGTTTCAAACGGATCATCGTCATTGTTACCACCACCACCAGTCCAAATGTGTTGTGTTTGTGATCTAACATTCTCCAGACAACCCGTGGTACAGGAGGAGATATCATTGTCATTGATGAAGCTGCGCACATCTCGCTGGACTTGTTCTACGAGACCATTGTGCCCATTTTGGAGTTGACCAACACCGCGCTGCTTGCCATCTCGACCCCGTTGGATGAGTTCAACTACTACAGCGAGCTGTTCCTGAAGAAGGATGAGAATGGTGAAGATTTTTTCAAAACCATCAAAGCAGGGCGAATTTGCGATGATTGCGGGCGATTACCGTACGATTTGATGATCAAATGTGACCACGTGCCCGACGGAGCGCATTGGAAAAGCATTCACAAAAAACGCAGGTCCGTAATTTTTTTCTGTAACCATGGACAATATCGTTGACCGTGTCTCTGAACTCAGACTGGCATCCCTGTTCGAAGGAGATGAAGCGCGTGGTCTCCGAGAGTTGGGCGGTATCATGGCAAGTGATCACACACCGTGTTTTCAAAAGAAGGACATTGCAACGTTGTTTGACAATGATCGCTGGGTGTTGGAAGCTCCTCCGGAAGCCATCTACATCACCATTGATCCAAACGGGGGCGGGGCCTCCGACTTTGGCATGGCGGCGGGATGTTTTGACCAAGGGAGATTAGTGGTGAGAAATTTTTTTTTATTTTCTTCCCTCGTGCGTGTGTGCGTGTTTCATATGGCTGGATACCCCGCGCAAATTTGGCGCAAAAAATGCTTGCTCAGCGTGTCCACGTTGTATGGATGATGATATCGTTGGTTTGGGATATTGACAAACGCTGTATTGAGGACAGCCGCCATCTCGTTGCGCAACACAGTCATGAATTTTGGGAATCGCTTGCGTTCGGTGCCCTGGGAGTTGTACATGCGTTGCATCTGTTGTTGGAGACCTTCATCAATACCAACCATGAACAACAACATGATTTGCTTGGACCGAGTATCCTTGGATGCCAGCAGTAGTTGCATGGTGTCCATGATCAGCGTGAATTCCGTGTATGTGGATCCGTATGTTCGGATAAGCAACTGATGCGCGTGCGTTAGCAAATGATCAATGATGGTGGTGGCCCCGTCATTCAGCGGGAGGGTGGGGTTGTACATCATACCCAACACGGGGTCGCGTGCAGCGTGAAACTCGCGCACACCCATGGTCGGATCCAAAAAGCCACTTTCGCGCAGATATGCCTCAATGGCAAGCGGGTCTTGAAATTCTGTCGATAATCCCATGTCATCGTAGGCGGCGGCATCGTCGTGTTGTTCTCTCTCTCTTTTCATTTGTCGTCGTCGGTGTGTGCTTTTTCTTACACACTGATGACAGATACTAGACTTGGAGTCCGAGTCCGTTCGAAATCATGCACAACAGCAGAGTTTGGTGTTACGTGTGATTAACCGATTGCGTCAGAATCCTCTGTTCACCACGGTTCCCATTTGGGTGATTCCAGAGAATAATCTGGGCTTGGAGGCATCGCACGTGGAAGCGTTTGTCTCGCATCTCCCTTATGTACATGTGTTTCATGAGTTTGCCGCCGAGAGGGTAAGAAGGAAATTTTTTTTTTAAAATTTTTTTTAAATTTTTTCTCCCAAAAAAAAGGCGGGTGTGCGCAAGTCCGCAACAAATACGGTCGAGTACCAGATATGTGTCGAGGACATGTTGCGTCGGCAGTTGCTGCATTTTCACCGGGATGTGTTCACAAACAGCAAACGTTTTTTGAAGGGTTCCCTGGATGATGCTTCCAAGATTGAGCAGGAGTTACGCCAACAATTTGAACGCTATCACTGGGAGATCAAGGAGGCCAAGGATAACTTTGGCAAGAAGAAGATCGCCATGACGGGCAAGATGGGCGGGGCCAAGGATGATTTGTATGTAGCGGTGGCCATGTTGGCGTATTGGGGATCGTTTCATCGCATTGAGACACGCAAAACTAAGCGCGGACGTTTTGATATTTAAAAATTGAGTAAATTTTTTTTGGACACTCAAAGGGGTCGCACGAAAAGATGCAAGGTGACAGAAAGAAAATGGAAGACGCCACGTATGTGTGTGAAGTCATGCTCAAGTTGTTGGTGAATCCCAAGCAATTGACATGGGCCAAAGCACAGACACTGACGATCGACCATGTGGAAAAGCTGAATTCCATTCGTGGCGCGATCGTGCATTTGTTGTACGATGACAGGACAGGTGTGTCTACAGATGGATTTTGCGCACGTGCTGGAGAATTGGTGGACCAATTCGAGAAACTACCCATCCAGTGCCTTCGCGTGGACACGGACAAGGATATGGCAGAGGACTTGCGCCGGGTATTGTCTGGGAAGGCACTGGATGACAACTACGACATGTCTCCAGTGCATAAAATGCAGACAATGCACGGGGCCTTTCTTGGGACTCTGGTGGATGCCGATCGTCTTCCCTCGGAAAGGGCAAAAATGTTGACGACGGATGACATTGCAAAGATTCGCGCCGCCAGGAAGACGAGTTGGATTGGAGCACAATGGAGCCCGAGCTACGCCGCCACCAATGGAAGGATGTCAGAGCAAGAGTACATTGCAATGTCGCAGGCACACCTAGAATTGGTACTTGCGTTTCCATGGACATATTTCCAAATGAACAACGGGGGAATGCTCGACGGCTACAGGTTGAACATGCGCAAAATGTTTGCGTTGGAGACGAAGACGGACACAACAAAATAAAAAAATTTGGACATTTACAGGGTCCAAAGAGATTTTTTTTGCACGTGAAAGATGAAGAGGGAACGCGGCGAGAATGAGAAGACGAACAACAATACCCGCATCCACATCGAAGTGGTGAATGCCACTCCTCAGATTACCGCATGCAAAGGGATGTTGATGATACTGGTTGATCCCGACGAGATGTCATGGGAACGAGCGCAGACGCTCACGATCGAGGACGTCACGGCGATCCGCGCACTTAGGAAGACGGTCATGGACAACATGATGCCCATTGCTGTTGGGTCCATTGCGGACTGGAAATCGGCGATCGCGTCTGCAATGGAAATATTTGCTGCCATGCCAGTGAAGTACACGATGATGCATGATCCAAACGACGAGGACGGTTTGAAGAACATGGTCCGAGCCTTGCAAGGTATGCTGTCAGGACAAAGCCTCGCCGACGTCAAAAAGCAATACGAGGAAGACGAACAAAGGGATGCCAAGAAAAAGAAGGACGCCGCCGAGGAAAAAGAACAAGTCGAGCCGGACAAGGAAAAAAAATAAAAAAAAAAATTGGACACTCAAGGGCTACAATTTTTTTTTCACCTGAAAGATGAAGAGAGAACGCGGGGATGATGACAACAACTTGGCCGATTTTCATATCTTAATTGTGAATGCTACTCTTCAGCTGAATGCTTGCAAGGCGATGCTGTACATGTTGCCCGATCCCAACGAGATGTCCTGGGAACGAGCGCAGAGGCTCACGATCGCGGATATCACAGCGATTCGAACACTCAGGAAGACGATCATGGACAACTTGGGTCCCTCTGATGGATCGTCGATCGAGGAGTGGAGAGCGAAGATCGCGACGGCAGTGGATACTTTTTGTAACTTGCCAGTGAGGTGTGTGAGGATGAAAGATCCAAATGACGAAGAGGGGTTCAAGATCATTGCCCAAGACATCCGAGAGATGTTGGCAGGCGCAAGTCCCGCCGATTTGCTCAAAAAGAAGCAAGAAGAGAGGAACAAGGCGAAGGAGGAGGAGGAGAACAAAGCGCAAGAACAAGAACCCGAGCCGGACACGAAAAAAATCAAGGAAGAAAATAATTAAAAAAAAAATTTGAAAAGATGGAGGTTGTGTACGAAGAATTAGCAACAATGATTCACTTCTGGAAACGCTTGTCTCATCGCACATACTACACACTGACTGGCTATCCTTGGCGTTGGGCAGAGGGAAAGGACAAATTTTACGAATGCTGTGAGGCACAGATCTGCGCCGACATCCGCGCATCCGGCTGGAATCCCGAGAATTGAACATAAAACACATTTTGAAAAAAACACGCGATCGTGTACTATTCATTGATGTTTTCGCCATGGCTTGCAGGCCCATGTTCCAAGGAGACGGGCGTTTCCTACGCCAAAGCGCGTGGGAATCCAACGGGGGCACTCTGATTCCTGCCATGGATGGATATGGGATCGCGGCCGCCACAGCGCGAGAAGAACGCGATCAACGGAGAGTGGCGGAACTGTTGCAACAGCAAACACACGTGGCGCTTGTGCAAGAACACAAACGCAAGCAAGATCACATCAATGCCATGTACGCAAACTACGCGGAGATTCCCAAACTTCAGTTCAAAGAACTGCGATGCCGGACGGACAGAGATGGGACAACGCGTTACTACTACATCGACGAACATGGGAGACCACTTTGATATTTAATTCTCTGTCTCCGCCGCCGCCGCCGCCCGTGATGGTTCCTGAATAAAAAAGGGATCCTTGCCGACGATTTTTTGCATGGCGCTGCAACACGTGAGCAGCTGTTTTTGCATGCTCTCCACAAACACGTACATGGGATATAGTTTGGCAACGTCCTTGTTGGAGACGCCGTTCTTTCGCGATGACGATGACGATGCCGATGCCGTAACGAGTGCCTTGGACTCGGAGTCTCTAGCAAACAGCGTGTCCCATGCGTGATGAATGTCCGCGTTCCAATTCATGCCAGATAATTCCGGTGGCATTGTCTTGAGGACAGATTCAATTTTGGCGTCAATCTCGGAATTCAAAAAATCCAAGAAAAACAACAGTGTGTACAAACACTTGAGCACGTTGACGTATTCGGAGTCCACGTGGAACATGATTGGTCCACGCTGCATAAATTCCGGGGGCGGAGGTTTGGGCTGAGACATGGTCCCGGACACGGGCGTCAGCGCTGCCCCTCGAACGTTGGCTTCGGTGGGAATTTTTTGCAGTGTCCACACGTCGTACGCTGTGCCTCCTCCTCCGTGCTCTTCCCCTTCCTCGGTTGGATGCAGATACTTGGGCTTGCTGTACACGGTCAGCTTGGAGTTGTCCATGCATCGAACGATTCCCAGTAACACGGGGTTTCCAGTACGCTCGATCACGCTGACCATTCCAGCGTGGAGAGCACGCCTCAACTTACGGAATCTCCGAAACAGCGCGTTCACGTCAATTACTATATCATCAATGTCCGTCACCGTGTTGCATTTGCTGTGGTCAAGTGTGCCGCCCATTTTCCCCGTTGTCACGATGCTCAATGTGCACATGTAGATGTAATTCTCCAGCCGCCGCAGGTCGTCCGAATGCGGGAACAGATGTGCCTCGATGAACGCGTCGTCCGGTTTTGTCTTCTTCTTGGTGGAGGTGGGAGTGGGTGTTGTTGTTGTTGTTGTGGGAACATCACCGTCCCCCTGTGAACGCTGGCGTTTGGCCACACGCGATGCCTCTGTCCATTTGTCCTTTTCCGTCATGTGTCCAACAACAACAGAGGGACGTTGAATTTTTCTCGGCTGTGCAGGAGGTGGTGTTGGTGTGGGAAGCTCTCTGTCCACGGGATTTACGTTGTCTGCACCATAAAAAAGTTCATCCAAATCGTCGTCTTGCATGATTTGCACCGTGTGTGGACGAAATTTTCATGGACGTGGGCAAAGACATTGTCAAGCTGGAAGACGGGGGAGGAGGACGCCGCAGAAATTTACGTGGCATGGGAAATACGGAACACGCGTTGCAATCTTTGTTGACGCAAGAAATTCACGTACAAGTGGCAACGATTGGGCAACACATTGATCAAATTCATGCTCGCGTGAATGCTGCCATTGATCAGCTCGCCCATGGCGAAGGAGAAGGGAATGTGGCATCTCGGCTCAAAAAAGTGCACGAAACACTGGAGGAATACCAGGCATTGTACGCAAAACTCGACGCCCGGGTCAGCGAAGCGGAACAGTCATATCGCGTGTTGCGCTTTCAGTTTTTGCGTCAAGTGAAGAGCGAATGGATCAATGTGCCCGCACCCCAGTCACAAGAGATGGCCATGCCTGTGATGCCGTGGGACATTGTCAAACGAGGCAAGCGCAGAAATGCTGCCGTGGGAGCGAAGAAAAAAAAACCGCGCAAAAAACGCGCGTCCAAAGTATTAGAGGGAAAAATTGTAACCAAGGAAAGTATCTCGGAAGCACGAAAGGCTCGGTGGGACGCAAAGCGCGCACCCAAAGATCCCAAAGCTCCAAGGCCGACGGTCAAACGTTTGAAGTTAGAGGAAAAGGAGGAGGAGGGAGAGGCGCAAGTAAAAAAAGAGTGAACAGCATTTTTTTTGAGTTGCACATTGAAAATTTTAGCGAAGGCAAAACCTCACCCCCCATTAAGGTCACGCGGAAGCGAAAAAAAAAATTAAAAAAAAACTCTCTCTCAAAACAAAAAGCTAAGAAATTTTGGATTTGTGTGCTCCAGCTATAATGGTCAACCGCGATGCCACGTGTGATTAACAATAAGTCTCCAGAGTGACGTGTAAAGAGGAAAAAAAATGTCTCTTGCAGCACCTCAGCAAAGAAAGAGAGAATTCCACGATGCGTTTGAGTCTCGTGGCGCTCACAGTGAGCATTATCGCCCTACGCAGGTGATTGAAAATCGCCGCGTGGATGCTAGGCGAACTCGTGTTGCCGGTCAATGGGACCAGCGTCGCGTCAATGCGGCCCAAGGACTGGACATCACGCAAAAGTACGATGCGTTTGGAAACAACTCGTTCACCAGCGCGGACAACCCTTGGGCAGCGTTCTTTGGAACCCCGGCGCACCCCTACAAGACCACGTCGTACGACAAGTATGACAGGCATAACTACAACTTGCCTGAGGCCTATGTGGGAAAAAACGAAATGATTTCACAGACCATCGACGAGCTGATCTACAGCGATGAGACCTTCTACACCAGTGTCTTGTTGCCGTACAACTTCACCGATCAGCTTTCCGTCGCTTGGGACAAGTGGGAGTTCAACGAGCACTTCACGGGCATCGTCCCTGAGCAAGGAGTGTCTCGCCTGGTCTCATCGCATCGCGAGTCTCGCTCTGAGCAGTTTCTGCGTCGAGGCTTGGGTGCCATGTGGGAACACGGATTCATGTCCACGCGCGAAGGACGTGCCAACTACTTCATGACGTTGGCCCAGATTGCGCGAGCAGTGCAGGAGACCACCAACTTTGGAGTGATCTACGCGTTCCTCACGTGCCACAACTACAACAAGACGTGGGAGGAGCGCCATGGATACTTCAGACGCTCCACCATCACGGAGATTCTGGAGCGCGAGCGCTTCATGTGGGCCATTGCCATCAAGATGGAGTTTGGAATGGAGAAGCTGGATGCTCAAATCGTCGAGTGGATGGACCGCTATCGTTCCTCGGCTGACACATGGTTGTTGCCGCCCAAGCCCGCCACATATTTGAGGCTCGTTCCGGCGGAAAAGGTGTACCAGTACCTCGCTGGTGATATGGGTCCTGCGCGCGTCAACGACATGGTGGGAGCTGGCCGCCCTCGTGCTGCCAATGCCATGGGCAACCGCATCAACGACATGCCCGAGGCGTATGCCGTGTACAAGAACAACCGTGTGTACATCACACGCACGTACCACGTGCAGCGCACTGGACCCATTGATTTGATGATGCGCATCTCCAGCTTGGGCGAGTATTTCAAGATGGTCAACTCGGCCCCCACGTGCGACTTGCGTTGCGGATACAACTCGTGCATGTCCGACGTCAAGATCTACGACGAGTCTGGAGACACTGGATTTGTCGTGTCTGCTCGCAACTTCATCCAGTATGGACAACTGTTCAACGAGGACGGAACGCCACGCGAAATCCCCAACAACGTTGCCCCGTCTGACATTGAGCAGCTCAAGCGTTGCTTCTTTGTGTTGCCCCGCATGCGCCAAGGGCAGGAGGTGTGCACTCAGATTCAGTACATGGGAGACATGGATCCTCAGTTCTTTGGACCCAGCGACGCACACAAGCTCGCCATGACCGCCGTGGCATCCGCGTACAGATCTGATGATGAACGCAAGAAGATGCAGATTGCACTGGACGAGGGAATGCGACTGATTGAGAGAATGGCTGTCGCTCCGGCCGGTGCTGGAGGAGGAGGAGGCGCGAGTTTCATGGAAACGTATGGAGCACTGACAACGTGGGCAGGTCTCCAGACCATTGCCAATGTTGGAGGAGGTCCTGCAAGATTTGCCGAAAACGCCATCATTGGACGTTTTGTGGATGCCGTCGAGGATGCCGTTCGTCTGCTGGGCCCCTTGTTTGGAGGACCCGACAATTTGTTCTTGAACCCCAAGTACGCACCTGCTGGAAAGACCGCCCCCGAAGCACTGTATGAGAATTTGCTCAGTGCCGGACGCATTCCCTTGTTTGCAGTGCCCGCCGATCAGCAGGCGCAAGTCAGACAAAACAACCGCGAGAAAACAGTGACACAGTTGTTTGGCTACTTGAGAGGTGCTCCTCTGACGAATGCCAAGGTGATTGCAGACCGCATGTGGAGCCCTGAGGAGCAGAGACAAGCGGCTGAGCTTGCAGCTGCCATTGCTCCCATTGAGGAGGCGTTGCAGGGAATCACTGTGCAAACCACCGCAGACTCTGACTACTATCGCTCACTGTTCCACGATGCCCTTGGCGTGTTGCAGAACGTGAGTTGGAGAGTGACAAGCGGGCAAGACGAGGCCGCTTGGAACAAGTACGTGACCGGATTGAGCAACAGATGGGACAAGGTCATGGCCGCCGCACAGAACAAGGACATGCAGACTGGGGCCGAGGAGCAGCAGCGCCAGGCAGCTCAAGCCGCGCCCGTCAAGACACAATACGCGATTTCCCGCAACAACCCACACTATCTGGATGGATCGTTGCGCGCCAAGGGATTTGTGGCTGCTTCTGCGACCAACCGCGAGGTTCCCGAGGACGCGTCGTCGTCGCTCGATTTTGAAGGCAGTGCGAGTCAGGGACCCCAGCAGATTATCCAAGGGTCGCCCATCAACTTCATGCAGATCCCATTCATTCAGGCTCTCACAAATGCCGTGTACGAGGCGGAAGGAGAACAGCAGTCGCAGCAGTTCATCCGAAGACGCAACCAACCCGGAGCAAGTGCTTCGTACCGTCCACGTGGAGCTGGATTGCACCAGTACGAGGACAACGAGACGTACACTGCACCTGGAGCCACAACCAACATTGGTGCGATGTACGACTACAGCCCAAGCGCGCGCGAAGCTCATTCCAAGTATCTGGTGCAGTTTGCTGACAAGCTCGGTGCCGGTGCGTCGGAGATCAATGAAACCACCACCACTCGCTTTGGAACCATGGCGTACAACGTGGAGAAGATTGCCACGCTTCCCATGACCACGCTGGAGCGCATTGCTGCGTTTCTCTACTATGGAACGCTGTGGCACCGCACGAGTCTGGAAGTGTTCCACGACAACAATGTGATGCTGCCATTCAACGGAATCGGAGCTCGCATTGGAATGTACGAGATGGCTTTGGGAATCAAGTGCCAGGCGGGAGGAGGCACAGGGTATACATACTTTGGACACAGCAACTTCTTGCTGGGAGACGATGCCGCCATCAAGATGCACTACGGACACTACACTCACTATGGAAAGTCGGTGATTCACGACCCATCCAAGGTGTTTGTGGCGTACGACATCTTCCCCAACCGTTGTCTGGGAGGCATGGGCACGCTGCCCTACGAACGCCCTGATCAGTACGATCCCGTGGAACAGATTTTCCAGGCCGACATCTTCTACATGTTGGTCGCGTTCACGGAGACTCGCTTCCCGACTGTGTTCTCGCTGACGGGACGATTTGACACGTTCATGGATCTGGGAATGATCGACGACGACGAAGGACGCCCCGACGTGCTCCACTACAGCACATGCGCTTACTACAGGCGTGTGTGGAGATGGAGAAGTGAGGATGACATCCCTATCGAGTTGGACGAGCCCATGTACCGCATGTACAAGCCCGGGCACATGTACCACGTGTGGCAAGGAGCTCAGGGATCGTTCAGCGGACACGACACATACAAGCGAAACATCATTCGCAACAAGTCCCCTTGGGGACCCAACGTGTACGCTGGATGCAAGGATACACGCAACGGCATGATGGCGAGATTGGAACAAGTTCCTCACGGAGAACTCGGGTTCTAAAAAAAAGTTGAGGAAAGGTGTTTCATTCAAATTAAACAAACAAAAAAAAATTCTCGTTTATGCTGGAGGGCTTGCGTAAGACGAGGATGCCGATAGTCGCACAGGATATCGAGCATGATGATGCGTCAGGGGTGCCGATTGAGGAGGAGGGGCATATTGCTGCTGCCGTCCTTTTGCTGAAGCAACCATGGATTGTCGTTCCTTTCCTGGCAAGGGAATCACCATGTCATACTTGTTCTCGTTGTAATTCGGCTGGTACTCCAACGCCATATTCCTCTGCGACAACGACGACGACGAACGACGACCGGGATACCATTGCTGTTGTTGTTGTTGTTGTTGTGGATGCCGAGACGTGTGTTCCAACATTTGCATGAACGCTTTTGATGTGGCTTCGGTTTTTGCGCGCTTCGTTTGCATGCGCCAGAATCCCCAGATCATAAAGTACGCCAATGCCATGACGGACATCCATGTGACCCACGAGTTCCACAAATGAAACACAAATGTTGTAAGCGAATGCGAGCCAAGACGCTTGTTGAGCGTGCAGTACCCAACTCCTAGCCTCAGCTCTTCTCGCACTCTATCGCAGTCGACCTTTTCCTTGTAGCGCACTTCGTTTTCTCCCGCGTCACAAATAGCGATTTTGATGGTGTCTCGTATCAACTGCTGCGCGAACCACGGCATATCGGCGTTCACAGGAGGGACTCCTGCTCCACCTCCTCCAGGAGACACGCCCGTCACCAACTCTTGATTGACGTACCATTTGGCGGAGCATTCTTGCCAGTGTGAGATCCAGATCACGGATTCATACTGTTCCCAATATTTCCACGTTCCATACGTGCCCGCGGAAAGCAAAACCAACCAGACAATGACATTCATAAAAAACGTGAAATCATACTCTTTTTTGTACTACACACTGAATTGGGTTACACACATTTGAACATATCCCGTGAACACACACAAACATTGGATCCAAAAAAAATGTCGCACACAACCTCGGCGGGCGATTCAAAAGCACAACAACAACTCAACATCCCCGCCATCAGAGGAGTGTTGCAAAAGTACCAGGAATCCACGAACCTGGCGCTGTTCTTGTTGGTGGTTGCGTGGCTCCCGTTTGCAATCATTGCGAATCAAGCCATGCAGGAGGTCGTTCCTGCGGGTGCGGCATCCCATTTTCGATTTCAAAGTTCTGTCCTTGCCATTGCAATGTGTCTGTTGATTCCCATGTTGATCACCATGGCCAATTGGTTTGCGCTGCGTAAAGTGGCACAGGCTATGGATGATGTAAAAAAGCCACAATTTGTGCTCCCTCTTCCTCCTTCCAAGCCGATCAAAGAAAAAAAAGATCAATGAATGCGTTTCATTTCATCCCATACGTCTGCATGAAGCGAATAGCGTCCGTAACGTCCGAGTCCATGATAGTGACGCGTCCAGTCTTGCGGCGCATGTCGGATGCGGCCTCGGCAACGGTTTCCAACCTTGCCTGAACAGCCGCTCTCACCAACTCCACGGCATTGTCGGAAAAGTGCCACTGTTTGGCGTCCTTGATGGTCAGCGTGGCCGGAGGTTCCTTGCCGCGCGCTCTCAGACGGGTCTCCACGCCAGCGTTGACGTGTTGCAGCTCTTGAATGATGGCCGCAGATTCTCGCATGACCACACGACGGACAATCGCGTAAGGCACCAGCAATCCGTTGGCATGCTGCAGATAGTTGGACTCCAGTCTCGAGATGGTCCCCGCCTTCAGCTTCTGTCGTTCCGGGGTTTGCTCGTCCGAGCCCGCGGCGGCGGCGGCGTCTTCGAGGGTCTTCTTGTTCTTTGCTCGGTTCTTCTCCAGTTTGCCTCTGTAGCTTGGCATCAGAGCGAGGCGATCGCCTTTCAACTTGTGTTCCGCAAAGACCTTGCGCTTCTTCTTTTCGGGCGCAGAGGGGACTTCAGGCTGAGCAACGACTTCTTCCTCCTCCTCCTCGAGATCCGGTTGTTGTTCTTCTTGTTCCTTTCTCTTGGATTTCTTTGACGTCTTGTTCTTCTTCTTGGTCTTCTTCGCCTTGGATGAGGACAGAGGAGGCGGAGGGAGCTCGCGCTCGATGTCGAGGAGCTCGTCTTCGTCGTATTCCGGTTGGTGGTTTGACACGGACATCCGTTTGAAGTGTTTGTTGTCCAAAATTTTTTCAAATTCGAAAAAAAGAGGGGGGCGACCGCGATGATACCACACGGTAAAAAATGGAGATGGGATCAACGAAATCCATGCGGCATGGGATTCGATAGTGTTCATGGGATGATCAAGAAAAACGACGTTCGCATATTTCGTGCGATCGCGGATGGCGAATCATGGCGAGTTATACCGAACCCCGATGATGATGGACACGGGTATATCACATTGATGTATGCCGTGTTGTTTGAGCGTCGTGTCGACCTGCTCGAACTCATCATAGAAAGGCACGTTGCGGAGAAAGATTACATTTTTTCCCGGCCAGTTTGGAAGCAGGTGTGGCAACACGTTGCTGAGGTAGATGTGTATACGTCATGGCAAGCTTTGAGACGGATAACGGGGCTAGGAGGTTTACAAACTCAGGAGCGATGCGATGCGGAATATCAAATGTTCTCGTTGATGTTTGCGTGCGGTGGCTGTCCCGTCGAAGAGCTTGTGAACATGCCTTGGGGTGTTACTCCCACAGTAGAGAACAGAATCTACCAGCGACTTGCGTGTGAATCGGGCAAACGACAGGCATCCTGGGCGATTGCATGGTGGAGCAAGGAAGTCGGTGAAGCATGGATTGATATTGTGGAACCGCTGAATAATATATTTGATGCGGCGACATTTGAGGATTATTGGAATTAAATGAGCTCAAAGCCGTGTCCAAAATTTTTTAATTCGAAAAAAGAGGGGGGCAACGATGACAATGATGCCCGACGTGAAAAAAAAACGAAAGATACAGGAGAATTGTTATGGCATTCGATACCATAACATCCAGAACATGATCAAAGAAAACGACGATCGCATATTTTGTGCGATCGCGGATGGTGAATCATGGAGAGAGCTGCATCACCCCGAAGGAGTAGGATACACAACATTGGCGTGTGCTGTATTGTGGGAGCGTCGTGTTGACCTGCTCAAACTTATCATAGAAAGGCACGCTGCCGAGAAAGCTTCCATTTTTTCTTGGTCGGTGCACAAGGATTTTTTGTATATAGAGGGTAATGCATGGACGATGTTCAGTCGACTGACATGGTATCACTGTGGTCTTTCCACAGAAGAGCAAGAGGATGTGGAATATCAGATGTTCTCGGTAATGTTTGAGTGTGGTGGCTGTCCCATTGAAGAACTCGTGGAGATGCCATGGGGTGCTGGCTTCACAGTGGAGAACAAAATTCACCAACGACTGGTGTGTGAATTGGGCAAACGAAGGGCATCTTGGGCAATCGCGTGGTGGAGCAAGGAAGTCGGTGAAGCGTGGATTGATATTGTGGAGCCGTTAAACAACATTTTTGATGCGGCGACATTTGAGGATTATTGGAACAATTAAATGAAAAAAATTTTGTGCGCACGATGAGCTCAAAGCGGTGGCACGTGTATGTTCTGCGCAACGCGAACAACACCAAAATCTACACGGGCGCCACCAATGATCCCGCACGTCGTCTCAAAGCTCACCGCGGAGGAACTCGGGCAGGAGGTGCCAAGACCACTGCTCGCTGGGGAAAAGGAGACGACAAATATATGTGCATGCTGATCTCCGGATTTTCAAGTCAGCGAGAAGCGTTGAGATTTGAACGCACATTCAAGCGTAAAAAGGTTCGAGGACTGTCGGGTGTGCGAGGCAGGATGGCAGCGCTGAATCTAATGTGCAAACACGTGGACGTGCACCATCTGACTCTATGGTGCGAATTGGATGCCGCGGCGTACTTTCCTTCACTCAAGGAGAAGGACAAGGAGAGAGCTCGAAACGCATTCCTTGCTCAGTGTTCTTCACATTTGTTCAACTGTGGTGTGGACATCGTTGCAATGTGTGTGTGTGAATGAAATTTTTTTAATATTATTTTCGCATGTTCAGTTTGAGCGTCGGCGGTGTTCCGTGTTTTCTCTTGGGAGGGGCGGAAGCATCACTGGACACAGAGGAGGATGAGGATGCACTTGATGATGTACGGGCAAACAGGTTCCCGTCCAAACATTTTGCCGAACAATACTTGGGCTGCTCGTCAAAGTTCACCAGTGTCATGTAGTCGTAGTCAAATGTGTGCACATAGGGTCGCCCGCAACGCGAACACGGGACCTTGAAACGACAGGCACTGGGAGGCAACGGGTGCATGTACAATGGATACGCGATGATATCTTGGTTGCCAAGGTTCCTGTAAAACGAGCTATACTGGCCGCCGTTCAGTGTGATTAACAAGAATTGGCTGCTGTCTCCGTGGATAGCTTGCAGTGCAAATCCAGGGGCTTGACTGATGATACGGAATACGACAATGACAATGGGACGGTATTCTTGGCCCAAATTTTCAACTTTCTCTCCGTCATTGACACGCACGGAATACGTGAGTGGCTTCCCGCATCGTCTGTAGATGCCATCCACTGAATCTACGGTGAACACACATAACAAATGCGTCGCCAAGTCTTGTGCCTGCTCCTCCTCCTCCGCGCCTTCCAATATGACTATCAATTTGTAGCCAATGTCGTACGTGGTTGTTTTGATGCTGACCCACGATTGTGGTTCTCTTCCTCCTCCCCCAGTCGTTGTCGCCACAGCCTCCGCCGTCTTCACAAATCCCCTAAGCCCAGTCGATGTCAACGCGGCCACATCGACGTCCAGCCACACGTGTTTTGCTCGATCTTCCTTCACGTTGAAACAATGAAGCTCGCGTACACATGCGCGCGGTTCCAATCTTACTGCTCCTTCTCCCGATTGTTGTTGTTCTTGAACCATGTATGCGTGACACACGCTCGTCCACATGCTGAGCACAACGTCCAGAAACGACGCGTACCGAGCCCGATGAGTGCCCACGGATGCCGGTTTGTAAGGAAGGAATTCCAGCGGATCTGCGGTCTTGAACGCGTCGTATGCATGAATCTTGGCCAAACATAGTTGAACGACGTACAACACTCTAAACAGCGGCGTCAGAATGGTGATTACGTCAATGGACGACGACGACACTTGTTTGTCGTAGACATCGAATGAAGTGAGAGCAACAATGTTGAGGCGGTCGTCCTCGCGAACAACGGGTGTCCCAAACATTCCAAACGACAAGTCCATCATAAGCAAATGACACACTGCGTGTACGGAAAGGTCCGAGTGTCCACGTGGGATCTCATCTTTCAGCTTTCGTAACAGCAAAGACATGTCCGTCATGTTCAGCACGCGATGCAACTGAAACAACAATACAGTATCTTCAATGGTTAGGTCGTCCGAATGCCCACTTTGACACGGAAGTGCACTTAAATTGGACTCGTCGTCATCTTGTTGCTGCTGTCCCCTGTTGTTGTCTACGACAGGAACTCGGGTTTGATTATTCAACTCCAGCTTCCTGCTCATTTCGCTGTTGAATTGGAAGTGATGATGATGCCGATGACTGGATGATATTTGTCGTTACCGCGTGTATTTCTCTGTACCTAAGCAAAAATTCCTCTTTCAACTTTGCTGGAGTTTTTTGCAGCTTTTTTCCCGGCATTTGCGGGGATGTCGTGGTTGTGGCGATGGGAGGTCCCACAATGGTTGTCAGTCTGCAACGTGCAGGAATGATGCTTTTCATCCATCCGCTCAACACCAAGGGGAATTCATACTGAAATCGATGCCAACACCACGTTTGTAACATGCCCAATGGCCACCACTTTGACCCCACGGTTCCCGTGTGATTGCGGTACGCGTGTTCTTCTCCAAAATGAATCACGGGTACAACGTACAAATTGCAACCCTTCCCGTGGTTCGCGATCCACACGAACAAGTCTTCGTTGTCCAATGCGCCTTCCTCCATGTGTTTTATCGCACTTTGGTCCTGTTGCTGCTGCTCCTCCTGGTCCACGGGGAAATACGAACTGTGATTCATGGGTCCACCCGGGCTCCACACCACAGACCGATGATTGGTGAGCGCTGCCGCCATGGCATCGTGAGAATGAATGATGCCTCCGAACCATTGGATTAGATCGGTTAGACCCGGGACGTAGAAAAAGGCACGAGGCATCGCAATCAATGGTTGAAGCTTGCGTATCGCGCTGTTGTTTGGTCCGTGTGCCCCAAACGTGAGAAATGTGCTTATTCCATAACCTGCAGGATGAACTACGAACAAGAACGTATCGCCTGCACGCTCAAAGTCCTTCCACTGATTGCCTTGGTGCACGTGGTGCGTAAACCAGCGAAGGCGTATGACGTTCCAGACCCGCAACGAGCGCAACCATGACCATGATCGCGAGCCTTCCTTGTAGGACCAGGACGCGAAGTAGTACAATGCATACACAACACACGTGAACACAAACAGATGCGTGGACGAATTAAAAAACGAAAAACAAATCGCGATAATCAAAATGGCGATCCACACCGCGATATACATTTTGCCACACGTGTATTTTTTGTGCGCAGGGGAAAAAAATAATAATGGGCAATGTTAATTCCCAAAAAGTGGCGAACATGCCATCGCCGGATAGTTTGGGGACGGCATTTACTCCTGCAGCGCATCACATTCATCCAACGTATCCTCTTCCTCATATGCGAAGCGTTCCGCCCCCAGTGACGCCATTGCATTTAAGGGGTGAAATAGATTTGACGGGAAGGCATCCTCGTCCTCCTCCTCCTGCTGCTGCAGCTCGCGTTGTACCTCCACCTCCACGCCCGGTTGTACAAGATCACATGCAATTCGAAGCGGACAGAGGAGTGGACTACGAGGTTTTTATCAAAAGGGAAGAACAACTGGACAAACGAATGCCAATTGTTGAAGATTTGCCTACGTCCCCTCCTCCTCCTCCTCCAGTTGAACCTCCATCATCAGCACAGCAAGAAAAACAACAACAAGAAGAAGAAGAGGAGCGACCCCCCACGCCGGTGATTGTGTATTTTGAAGAGGACGAGGAGAAGGAAGAAGAAGAAGAAGAAGAAGAAAAAGAAGTTGTTCCGCTAAACAAACGTGAGCGCGAGGAGGATGTTCCCGTTATTGCTGTAGTGCAAAACGAACCCACCGTGGCATCGCCAGTAAAACAAAAGGTGAAAGAACGAACACCGCCACCCGTCGCTGTCCCTGTTGTCGAACCGGCGCCAAAAAAGAGCAAGCACATCGTGGTGGTGGTGGCCAAGGAAAAAGAAGAAGAAGAAGAAATTGTCTCTCCTTCCAAAGCAGCCATCACAACTACTAGTAGCACCCGACGCAGAAGACGCACGGGGGACGAGAGAGACGGGGCTCGATACTTCGCGCGACAACCATCGCCTGCCGCCACCGTTAGCACCACAACGTCATTGTCATCGGGTAAGAGACAGCGGAGCAGCATCAGAAAATGATTAAAAAAACTTCCATTGTTCATTGTTCACTGTCACTATCACTGACGTTGTCAACGACGTCTGGTTCCAAATCCATGGGCTGTTGTTGTTGAGAGCCAGTGTCTGCGGCGTGATAGGATTTCAACGCGGTGTCCATGTTGGAGTAAATCTGGTCCCACACGGGGTCCTTGCCGGGTGCGAAAAACGAACGAATGGCCGTGACGGCGATGCGTTCCGTCAGTTTGCGAGTCCCGTCTCCGTGGTTGTCCCCGAACTTGGTGTTGTAGTTGAGATAGTTGCCCGTTCTCTCAATGACACGCCTGGCAACCCCGTCCAGCACTCGTCCCAGGGCAATGTACGTGGTGGCATCGACGCGATTCTGGATGCCCAAGTCCTTGCGAATGCGTTGTTGGGCCTGCAAAAACTTGGCCTTGTGCACAGCGGAATTTGTTCCCTTCTTCCTCGGCTTGAATTCCGCGCGCAATGCCTTGGCCAAAACGTCGGGAGTCGCAGAGCTGTCGCGCTTCTTTTTTTCACTTGTTTGGGCGTGCGACTTGGGAGGAGGAGGAGCAGCAGCAGCAGCACGGGATGGGATGACGACGGCAGCAGTGGAGGCAATTTTGGCACTCTTTCGCATTGTGTACGTTGATGTGAAAAACTTATTAGGTTGGGGGGAGTTCGCTTTTTTTTCTTCCTAACAAATCAATAATAAGTGTCGTACTCAATCATGTCGGCCAAGGCAAAACAAGCGCGTAAGAAAGCTTCCCCTCCTCCTCCTCCTGCTCCCATGGCTCTGCCGAAGATTGCCGGCAAACAGAAGACTGCACTTCCCAAAGCTCGGCAAATGGCAAAACAGGCTCTCCCCGTCCAGCGTGTTGAACCATATTCATTGCCCGAGGCGGTGGTGCGCAAATTTTTGTTGCGATCCAAGAGCAGGCAGATTAGCTCATCCGTGCACAAACCCATGAATGATGTGATGCGCGCGTTCATTCGGGACATCCTCAAACATGCCATCACCTTCGCGGCGCTGGGCAATCGATCAACACTCAAGCCCAGAGATGTCCAGAGAGCGTTCGAGATTCTGGGCCTTGAAATTTATTAAAGTTCATTTTGGTATTGCTGCTGCTGCTGGGACATGCGAAAAAAATGATTAGGATGCTTGACGACGTTCTTTGCGGCCGGAATCGACGGGTTTCGCTTCAACAACAAACGTTCGCACTTTTGCTGCGGGAAATCGGAAGGGCGCATAATGTCCTCAATGTCGACATCGGAACATCCTCCAAATTGCAAAAGCGATATGCTCTGAGGCTGGCCCATCGTGGCGGTGTTGCGCTTGGCAAACGGGCATCCATGAAACTTTCCCTCTCCACCCAAGCGTACCAGTGATTCGCATCCATAGGGAGACGTCTTTTTGGTATCCAGTGATCGTTTGAGGCCCTTCACGTTGCCCCCGTTCTCGCGTTTGTAGTTGCCCTCGTTCCATGTCCCATTGTATTTCTTGTTAATTAGTGTTGCATCTGCCCCATACAGCATGTATAGGATGTTGTCCACCTCCTGTATGCCATACCCAGCTGACAACAAGAACATTGACAGAGAGACACGGCTGAAATTTTCCGGGTGATTCCCATTGGAAAACGCCTCCCACACATGCTGAGCCATACACGGGGGGAAACGTGTGTGCGCCAAATGTAACAATGCTTCTCGGGACGTGGCATCTTGCAAAGGACGCACGTCTCCTCCATAGAACTGGTTATGTTTTCCTCCTCCTCCTCCTCCTGATCCAATAGCGGTTGCAATGAGAGAGTTCTCCTTGACCAGATTGAGAAGGTTCATGGCTTCGTCCAAGCCGTGCCACATCATGATTCGAATGTGCGACGGGACCTTGAGCATGGCACGCGATCGCTGAAATAGACGGGAAAATCGCCACTCCTTCATGGCGTGACACGTCAGTGTTTCCATCTGTTGCCATACCCACGTTGGGAATTCACGATGTGTAACCATCACGCGTCCATGCTCCACATCGTACGCGACACTGCCCATGACCGCGGGGCCCACATCACTGGCACTAACTTGGTACCACAGTTTGGGTAGCGGACCGCTGGGATGCCTCAGTCTGTACAGTGCAATCTCCCTCTCGTCCACGTCTTCGCGTGCGCGCGGCACAAACAGTCCGCGTTCCAGAGCTTCTTCGCATTCGCGCTCATATTCAGCATTATCATCGTCGTCATCATCATCATCCTCTGCTTGTTTTCCAGAGGGCGAAAAGAGCTTATCATTGTGTGACAAAAACGTCACAAAATGCTTCTCCTTGCACAGATATTCACGCACCCGAAACGCAAGCAAACGTTGTTCCCAGTGACGCCATGGATCCCACAGTTGTGAGTCCTGAGCGCATACCAAAAACAGGCCCCAGAATCCAGCAACATCCTCGTCTCTGCCCTCATCGGTCCACATGTTAAAGAACGCGCTTCCCCTGTCACTGTTCGTGTGCAAGTAACGCAACATTTGATCTCCGTGTCCCCCCTCGCTTTCGAATACAACGTTGTCTCGGTGCTTCCAAAAGGCGCACATCAACGTCAGTCGGTACTCCACGTGTTCCGACGGATCCCCGCCTGGCATCCGGCCAAACATGTCCGTCCACATTTCAGTTGGCATCCTGAACCACCACCACTCCCCGTCTTGCTTTTCTTGCACACCTTGTCGCACCACGAATGGACGTGCATCCAGGGCATCGCGCCTCAAATCGCACAACTGAAGTTTTTCCTTCATGTCCTTTGCCAACAGCGCGCCCAACACATGGAACTCGTTCTTGCCAGGCAATGGGATCGTGTGAAACACCAACAATGGAGTCGCGTCAAGATCGAGCGCGAATAGTAAATCTTTCTGTACTTTGACCACGCTCTTGGGATTGTTGATAATCACCGTGTTCACTTCGGCGGGAACAAATGCTACGTTCCGCAACGGAGTCACAGAACGCAATCCACACCACCAATCACTCAGCAAACGACGCATGCCAACATCGCCAACACTGACGGAAGGCGCGATCGTCGCCCATACACACGTGTGCACAGAGGTTTCCTTGCCTACTTTGTGGCGCGCGCGTCGTTGTGCGCGATCGCCGTCTTCATGGCGAAGCCTCTTTTTAAGGGAAGAATTGGCATCATCCATCACATCGATGTGTGGTCGATCATACTCAACCTCAATCATTTGTTCCAGTTTTAATTTTTTTTTTCATGTCCATGTTCACTCCAAGTTCTTTCGCGCATACGAGGCAACAAGTGCACGGCGTTTGTTGCAGTCAGGCGCAATCAAACCATTTCCAATGGAAAACGAAATCCACTTTGTGTTGACAGGTTCGGCTTGTCCTCCGTTGTCTCCCGTTTCAGCAGCAGGAACAGGGGGAGCGGGACCTTGGTCATCGCCGTCCGGGAGTGCTGTATCTGGTGATGTCGTGTCATTGTCATCTCTGGGTGGCACATCAGGTTCGGTGTCCTGGAATGCAGGAGGAGGAGGAGGCGTCGTCGCCGAGTCAGGAGTCGGAGTGGGACCAGGTTGGGGAGGTGTCTGAGAAGGAGCAACCGCAGGTTGAGATGGAGGAGGAGGAGAAACTACAACAGTAGGCTGCAACGGCGGCTGAGAAGGAGGAAGAGGCTGTTGTTGTTGTTGACGTCTGAACATGTCATCTTGCTGTTGCTGCTGACGTCTGGTCATTTCGTCTTGCTGCTGCTGACGCCTGTATGCATCTTCTTGTTGCTGCTGTTGTTGCTGACGAGCTCGTTCTTCCTGGTCCCTTTGCATTTGCATCTGGCGAGCTCGGTCCTCCTGATCCCTTTGCATTTGCATCTGACGAGCTCGTTCTTCCTGGTCCCTTTGCATTTGCATCTGACGAGCTCGGTCCTCCTGGTCCCTTTGCATTTGCATCTGGCGAGCTCGGTCCTCCTGGTCCCTTTGCATTTGCATCTGACGAGCTCGTTCTTCCTGATATCTCTGTTGTTGCTGCTGGCGAGATCGATCTTCCTCATCCCGCTGCTGCTGCTGACGATATCGATCTTCCTGATCCCTTTGCATTTGTTGCTGTCGAGCTCTATCTTCCTGATCCCTTTCCATTTGTTGTTGCCGAGCTCGTTCCTCCCGGTCCCTTTGCTGCTGCTGTCGCAACTGGCGTTGTTGTTCCTCCCTTTGTTGTTGCCGAGCTTGGTCTCGTTGCTGCTGTTCTTCCTGTCTTCGTTGACGATCCTGTTCCTGTTTGGCCTCCTTTTGTGCGCGCCTTTCGTCCGCTTGTTGTTGCTTTTGTTCCTTTCGAGCGTCCCGGGCATCTCGCCGTTCCTGCGCTCTATCGCTTCCATCGGATCTCCCTCCTTGTTCTTGTCTGCGTTCCTGTTTTTCGCTCTTTTTCTCTTGTGCGCGTTGCTCCTCCTTCGCTTGCTTTTGCTGCTGAGTGTCCTTCTTCTTGGCCTGTGCGTCTGTTTTGCGCTGCGCCTGCTTCGCTTGTTTTTGACGCTGAGCCTCCTGACGTTGTTCGCGTTTCGCCTTTGCAGCCTCGGCCTTGCGTTCCTTGCGTGAACGAGCGCGCTGTTGACCAGCCTGAGCTTTTTCGGCCTTGACGTCCTTCTTCTGCTGCTGTTGTGCCCTCTTGGTTTCCTGGCGCTCCTGCTTTTTTGCACTTTTTTCCTGTGCTCGTTGTTGACCAGCCTGAGCCCTCGCGGCCTTGTCTTCCTTTTTCTGCTGCTGGCGGGTGCTCTTGTCTTGTTGACGCTCCTGCCTTTTCACACTCTTTTCCCGTGCGCTTTGCTGCGACTTCTGCTGCTTGTCCTGCTTGCGTCGCTGCTGTTGCTTGGATCGGTCCTGTGTGCGTCGCTGGGTGCGCTTGGATCGATCCTGTGCTCGACGCTGCTTTTTGGTAGCCGTATCTTGTTTCTTTCGCTGCTGACGTTGTTGACGATCCTGACGCTTTCGCTGGGTTGTCTGGGCCTTTTGCTGGCGTTTGGCCTGGCGTTGACGGTTGACACGCTGCTGTTTGCGCTGTCGCTGGACGTTTCGCTTTTTGGCCGTGCGTCGTTGCTTGACTCCCTTTTGCTTCTTGGAGGCAGACCGTTTGACACTTTTGTTGGTCTTGCGACGCACTGCCCGACGACGTCGAGCACGAGATCGGGCCCCAATCAACTCAAACGCGATCAACATTTGCTCTGGAGTCAGTGTGTTTCCTTGCTGCACATACTGTGCGTGCAATGCCGCATACTCTTCTTCCAAAAAGTGATAGTCCTCGTCCTCCGCCAAGTGCGGATGCTCTGCCATCGATGCCACTGTGTCTCCAATGATGTCCGAAATGAACGTCATCGCGTGCGTGGCCGTAGGAAACAACATCTTGCGCTGTGCCGTGGTAAGCTTATCGTACGGGTCGTTGTGGACTTCACCGATCCATTCCAAGACGTCGCTTTCCAGTTCGTACGGAATCTCCCCGTCACACGCAAGCAATTCTTCAGCCAGATCATTGCCAATGTCCACAAAGTGATCTCCAATCAACGCATCGTCTGCCGCCATGTCAAGCGCGACATCCAGAGCCGCTTCCAACATGGCCAGATTGTCGTGCTTTTCCAGTTGTGTCGGGTGGAACACATCGCCCACCAATTCGCAATGTTCTTCGTGGCCGTCAATCCAGTGATCAATGCTGCACTGTTCGCTGCACCAATGCGCATCCCCACAATCCACACACGTTCCCACGGACGCATTGGTCCCACAGTAGGAACAAATGGGCACTGACGAGGGAGAAATCTTCACAGATGCCATTTTAATTACCCCACACGCAATTTGAGAATTGTCGACATATTTCCATTGCATTGAATGGGAGAGTGTTAAAAAAAATCAATGCAGAAGGAACAGCAAAGAGAGAGTGCTCGCCAGTGTGCGGGAACGTTGTTCTTGTTGGCCAAGGGGATCGTTGTGTTTGAAATGATTTACGTGTTATGGTGGATCGTGGTTGCGTTTTCGTGCTTGCGTTTGCCTGTACACGGTCCACAGGTCGCGGAACACATCATTGTCAACTACAGGCTGGTGCTGCACACACTTGGTGTGATGGCGTTCTTTTTCCTGTACGCCGGCAAGGGTGGGCCCTTTGGATGGCCTAGCATCTTTGGCATGGTGTTCTTGTTGGTGGTTGATGTATATACCATGGCAGATACATGGGTGTTTCTGCGCGAGTCTCCACAAGAGTTGGCATTCTGGGGCCAGTTTTCACTGGCGTGTTTTGGCGTGTTTCTGGCTGTGGTCCAAGTGGCATGGATACTAACAGAGTATTTTCATCAACGAGCCACGGGCATTCGCTTTGACGGACTGAAGGACGAACCATCCACCAATGTATTGGGTGTGGTCGATACGAAATTCCATTGATTAAACTTCCTTTTACAAACTTTCACTTTCATCCGGCAAATTCGGCAAATCTGGCAGCATGTAGGCGGCGTCGTCGTTCGCTTCCCTCCATGTTTGGTATTGTTGCGATCCTGCACGCAATGCAGATGTGCGTAGGTCGTAGTGAGCCGTAGCCGGCCCTTGTGGTTGTGGCTCGGGCTCAGAAGAAGGAAAAGGTATTCTGTACATTTCAAACGCCGCTGTAGCAAATAGTTCTCGGCTTGCATTGGTGCCCACGTATGCGCGAAACATGTCTTGCTGGGTTGTCGGTGGTGGTGGTGGTGACACGTGGTTCTCCTCTGGAAACGGGAAAACACCTTCGCGCACCGCATCTTCAGGGGGTGTGGCGTACAATGCCCTCAACCGTTGTGCCCGTACTTCGTTGCGCCAGATTCGAGCCGCCAACATCCCGTCGTCGGCATCCGCAGCCACATGCATAGTATGTCCCACATACACGGGCATTTCATTGAGCATTGCGTATTCGGTTCGTTCCGGGGGCATAACTCTCACTTCTCCTCCGTGCTCACAGTGAATCATGTCATCAATGGTAAGTCGGCTGCATGCATCGCAAACTCGCCTGTTAATGGTTTGCGGTTGCTCCTCGTCATCTTTGGGCTCGTGCACAGTGAATCGAGTATTGGTTCGTATGGTCCTCGCGATGTGATCAATGTTTTCATGCAACAACTCCTGCAAATGATGAGCTATGCTGACCACGTTTGTCGCGTCCACCATCCACAGTTTGGCCACTTCTTCAATGGTTCCCGCGCGATACTCTGCCTTGGCCGCGTCTTCCTCGGGCGTGGTGCGGGTTTTGCACATTTTGCTCAGATGATCAATGATCCACGCGCGTCGTTCTTGATTCAAGCGCACGCGGCGAACTCCATTGTTCATGACGTAGCGCAAATACTCGGATGCCACCGCCTCGGGGGACGCCGGTTCGCGTTTGAGCGTGTTTTGGCACACAAATGCATCATACAACCATTGCAAATATCCGTTGACCGTCGTCGCCTTTGCTCGAGGACCCGCAAGAGGGATTCCATATCCGGGTCCCACTTGCGCTAAACCAGATACACATGCATGATACAGCGGTTTTGTGGCACACGATGCACAACGATTGTAATTGCATGATCCACAATGATGACACTCCAGTTTGAGTTCTTCAAAATGCTTGAAACATGCAACGCACACGTCGTACATGCTGGTTATGCGACGCTCCGTGACAATGGGAGCAGAGGAAAAAGAAGACGAGGATGCTGATCTCGCCCTGGTTGCTCTTTCCTTGGCAACCACGGCTTCTCGATGTGCCTCCATACCCTTGTCCACCAATTCTTGTGTGGTGCGCTCATAAATGCACACACCGTCCGCGCCACCACTGCCAAAATTCGCGCTTGCAAATACATTGTCCGCGTTGCACTGCAATGCCTTGATGGTTCTGTGCAACCATGTGCCGGTGCGCACCAACACCTCCCCTCCTTCTGGGAGTTTCTGCACGGATGCTTCCACTTGCTGTCGGTCAGGCACAAACTGTCCATTGTCGTTAGCCGTCATGACAATGTCTTCAATTTGGCGCAACACATTGATGTCTGCCTGGGGCAATCCTCGTAGACGACGCGTGAACTTGAGCACTCCTCCTCCTGCTCCTCCTCGACGTTTGGCAGTGGAAACTTCCACTGTAATCTCGGCATTGGGAGTATTCTCGTGGTCTCCATTGGGACCGCTGCCCACCAACAGCAGGCCCAGTTCCGACGGATCCAGCAATCCCCGCTCCACGGCCAGAACGCGCAGGTCAATCAATTCTTCAAACAGACGTTTGGCATGTACGGTGAGTTCGCGGGTCTTGGCGCGCTCAATTTGTAGTTGTTGTGCCTCTAGTCGATAATGGGCCGCTTCCCGGGTGAGTTGTCTGATTTTGAGATCTTGGGCGCGTGCTGCGTGTTCAAGGGCATTCACGCGATCCAACGCGGATTTGTGTTTCTTGGCATCCATTTTGAGACGCTCCACGCTCTCGCGATCGGTATACATGGCATTGATCTCCGTGACCATGGCAACGTATCGACCGGCATCCCGCGCGACCACTTTGCGCAGAATGTCCTCGTTGACGGCTGTCTCCACAATATGAGACCGACACACCGGACAAGGGGCTTCCGTGTATCGCACACAACATGACTGACAGAACGTGTGACCGCACGTGGCTTGCTCAATTTCCGCCACAACGCGCTCCACTTCCGTCACAGGTTCACGAAACTTGGTTACCCGATACGGACAGCGTGTTTGGTTGTCGAACAGAGTCGCGCAGATGCAGCACTCAAGATCCTGGTCGTCTCCAGTGGCAACAGACATCTCTCGTTTCTCAAGAAGAGAACTCAACGAGGCTCCTTCGGCATCATCATCATTGGTGTTAGCTCGTTTGGGATGAGGCGTCTCATCCTCTTCCTCAACCTCCACAATTTCAGGCAATGCTACCTGCTCTTCTTCGTCCACTGGGTGCTCTCGTTTCTTTTTTTTCTTCTTTTTTTTCTTTGTCTGGTCAAGTGTCGCTCTGCGCACATCTTGATTACATATCTTGCACACCATGGGGATCTTGCGGGTCCACTTGTTGACCGCCTCGCGCCCACATGCAATACAAATGGGATGTTGGCATGGCTTGCACAACATTCGTCGCACAGCACCATCGTTGAAGGCACGATTGCAAAAGGGACAGTTTCCAGCGTTTTCACTAACGATTGTCGCCTCCCCTCCTCCCACGATTATCTCGATGGGTTCCATTCACTATGGTATGGTTGATTTTTTTTTCGTTACGAATTTCGTTACGAAATTTTTTTTTTCGTTACGAAATATCTGTTAACAGATCTTTCGACGTGTGAAAAAGTGGATTTTTTTTCTTCGCAAGCGTTGTCCAATTCTTTGGTGTGTTGAGGAGGGGTTGTTATTTATGTTGTTCTCTCATGTTACTGTTCCCTCGGACGCTGAATGTGCTGCAAATCGAAAACGTGCCATGGCTGAAGTGGTGCGTCAGAGTCGAAAGCGAAAGGCCGACCGTGAGGCAGCCATGGTTCAAGACGACATGACTGCGCTTTTTCGCAAGGTCATGTGCGAACCAGCCATTATGCAGCGGTTGCAAGGATTTTTGGGCTTTCAATCTCTGGTGACGTTGCTCGCGTTCACAGATCGCAACTTGCGCCTTCGCTATGCGACACACAATCCTGATAAGTACATCCCGCTCACCCGCGATATCAGAGCTGCCGATCGCGTGCGTATGCGAAAGGATGCCAGTGTGCGGATTGCACAAGAACGCTGTATGTTTGATTGGAAACGTCGCTTACAAGAACACTTCCAGACACAACAAAAGGAATACGGATCAGATACTCCAAACTTCAACATCCTGCGCATGTATCTAAATTCTGTGGTGGGCGCCAAGAAGACGCCGGCCATATCTGCATATTCGTTCAGGTGTATTCGTTGTGGTATGTTCTCGAGTGATAAAGTGGCGATCAGTCAGCTGGTGAACAAAGAATTGTCTCCTTTGAATTGCTGCGTTTCGTGTTTCTTGTTGAGAGGCGAGGTGTATCAATACAAATGGTCACATTCTGGCACCGTCGGGAAGACGATCCGAGAGGCTATGATATACATTGTTGCACGCACGTTGCGCAACGATGAATCGTTTTTGAATAGTCTTCATCCTGATACACGAATGTATGTCCGAAACGCGTGTAAGATAGAGCTTGGAATGATTTTGCGCAACTGGCCCACTCTCAAGATAGAGTTGCGCGACGATCTGATTCATAATTTGTGGGAGAGACCTGGTGTTAGAGGGTATTCAGGAACTGTGAGATTTGCCGATCTGCAACCAACGTGTGATCTGTTGTGCAAAGTAATCACTCAACGCATCGTATATGTGAACCATGTGTATGGAGGAACTCTGACAGAACGCGGTTTAATGTCTGAAATGGCATGGAATAAGGTGTATAAGGAGGTGGGAAGAAGGCATCCGCGGTTTGCCGAATTGTTTGTACAGCCATTTGGGAAGTGATATTCAACGAGATTCAAGACTGGAAGATGTGTGGAGGGCAAAAATAAAAAAAAATTTGCCCATTATTATTATGATGGACATCATTCATAAATCGCCCCAAAAAAAAACAAATCATGGCTGAAGTGGTGTTGCGTCGGCGTACGAGGCGCAAGGTGGTGGTGGAGGGGGAGGAGGATGTCATCGCTATACAGGATGCCAACACAGCCCTTTTTCGCAGGGCCATGTGCGAGCCCACCATCATCCAGGTGCTGCAAGGATTTCTTGATTTCCGATCCCTGGTAACGCTGCTTGCATTTGTCGATCGCAACTTGCGTTTGCGCTTTACAACGCATGATCCTGGCAAACACATCAAGATCCCGCTTACCCGGAGCATCACGGGCAGCGATCGCGCGATCATTCGAAAGGATGCCAAAGCCAGGATCGCGGATGAACGCGGCATGTTTGGGTGGAAACGTCGATTTCATGCGCATTTCGACTCGCTGAAGGACTACGGAACCGATAGCGTGCATTGCAACACCCTGCGCGTGTACTTGGATGATGTGGTTCATGCCAAGCGAATGGTTGCAAAGAGCGCGAGGACGTTCAAATGTTTTTATTGTGGGTCCAATTCCAGACGAAGCGGTTTCAAAGTGAGCACGTCCCATCTGGCCAACAAGAAGTTGTCTCCGTTGAATAGTTGCGTGGGATGCTTTTTGAAGCGCAAAAAAGCGATATTGTGGTCGACCTGCCACGGTATGCACAATACACCTTATGCACCAACTGTTGTGCACGACGCGATTGAGAATGCGGTTCGAATTAGTGTAAGCGAAATGTTGTCGAAAAGTAAGGCGTTGGCACTTATGGAACGTGCCCTTGGATGGAGCGTGTTTGCGATGTTGTTTGCACAATGGGATTACGTTTTGAAAGGATGGCCTTTGCTCAAAATTTACTTGCGTCGCGACCTACTGCATAACATTTATCAACGGATCCACCCAAAAAATGAGAGTGTGTCGGTATTTTTTGAAGACATCCGGGAAACGTGTGAATTGTTGTATCAGGCGATTGAAGCCACTGTTCTCAAAACGTACGGCTTCAAAGGCAACGCGATGACTCGCACTGATCTTGAGAAGGCGTTTCTATGGAACAACATGTACGAGTTGCACGCCGTGCAGTTCCCGAGTTTTCGGGAGTTGTTTCAGGAAGACGTGGTTCCTCCCATGATCATTCTCGGCGACGACGACGACAATGTTTCGAAAAAGAGACCGCGATCAGACCACGACGACAAATAAAAAATTCGTTCATTTCCCATCCAAGTACATTCTAAATTGCACCTCATTGCCCTCAAAATACGCTTCATACATGGGCTTAATGATGCCAGTGTCACGTTCGCGGACGTACGTTGTCACAAATGTAGTGCGATCGTGCTTAATCATAGGATAGCGCTTTCTCGCCTCGTGAAACGCGGCATCCACTGTCTGTCCATGACCCAGATACACCATCACGTTGACGTCGGGCGAGTTTGCTGTCAACGTTCCCATGCTTTGTCGTCGTCGCTCTTCTTCTGTTCGGCTGTTCTTTTGCCCCATTCAAGGAAATCATTTTTTTATTATTATTTATTTGGCAATTTGTCCATCGCCAGACTTCCTCCACTTCATGCGTTTCCAAATCTCGTTGGTCATGGGCTTGCGCATGGCGGGCAACTTGCGATACACCGTGGGTGTCTTGTGGGTGCGAGACACGGTCGTGCGATCGAAGAACAAATTGCGCTTCCTCATCTGATCATACAGCGATCGCTGTTTGGCATGCGTGTTCAGGCCATGCGCTGCAATGTACGCATTGCGATTGGCAATGGAACGCTCCATGGCGTGCTTTTTGGCAGGATGCTTGTTGTTGATGTATTCTTGGTACAGCTCCAGTAAGGTGGGCAAATCGCTGACAGTCTCGTTCTGTCCAGGGCCAAAAGGCTGGATCATATCGCGCAACTCCAGACGTCCATGAGGTCCGCTTCCCACAATGCCCGAGTCAATCTCTCCGTGACGCAATGGTCGATGGGTTCTCTTTTTTCCTTTCGATCCCCTGATTTCCCCGACCACACTTCTGGGCATGGGCATGTCCTTGGGTGCGAACATGCGCGCGGGACGTCCCTCTTCCTTGTCCACGCGCAACGAGTGTGCCATGGACAGGATGTTGGTGGTCTGCAAATTGTCCCAGAACGGGTCAATGGCTTGCAGGGTGACCACGTAGATTCCCTCCCAGTTGAGCGAAGGATCGTTGGCGTTGTACGGATCCAGCGAGCGCACACGCACACGCACCGTGTCCCCAGCCCACTTACCGCTTCCAATGATCAATCCCGAAACGGTTTCCAAGCCTACGTCATCCCCGACGTAATGCCAACGATGGTTCACTTCCACCGCTTCCAGAATGACCAGCGTGCTGCAGAACAGGCATCCTCCAGGGAAATCGGTCATGGTGAGGGGCGGGGATCCGCTGATGGTTTTGTCCAGAGGCGCGCCCAAAATACTAGGAGGAGTCACGGTGTACGGGTCGAACCCACAGCAATACAGCCCACAGTCAGTGACAAATTCGTACAAATCTTGGGTCAACAAGAAGCCAAACCAGATGCCCTTGTTCTCGGTCCATGGCAAGTACGTTTGTCCGTCATAGGCGGCCAGGAAATCCGCATTAACAGCGGCCAACGGGACAATGCCGAGCGTGGGCACCAGGTACTTGTTGTTGGGTCCATTGGGAGGCAATTCTGGGTTGAGGATTCGCTTGACCAACGGAGCGGACACTCGAGACGACGTTCCAGAGATGGCAAACGGGGAACCACTGTCCCACGCGTACGTAAGAGGCGCCATGACAATGCGTCCACTTCGATCGAGAACGGCACTTCCCGATGCACCGGGACGAGCGTTGGTATCCACGAACACCTGCTCCGTTCCCACGGCAAAGTCCGAGCCAATGTCTCTTGCGGGCGCCATGACGGATCCTCGGTGTCCAAGCTTCTTGAGGAACGAATAGTCATAGGACAGGTGCCACACTTCCTGCCCGCGTTCCATCTCGTGGGATTCCTCGTTGAAACGCATGTATTCCTGGCGATTGATGGTGATGACGCCTCCTCGAGCAAGGGTGAGGGGTTCCAACTGCAACACCATGACATCGGTGATGCCCGACCAACCAAGGACCGTGGCATTGAAGGTCCACTTCTCGTCGGTGTCGTTGACGCCCATCACTTCCACAATGTAGTCCGCATCAATCAACGGATACTCCGGCACGCTGACGTCAAAATCGCACACTGCATTGTCCTGGAAACAGTGGGTCGCAGTCAACACCTCGCCCGATTTTTGGACGTGGGAGCCCGTACACACACCGCCTTCGAAAACGGTCACTTCGACCACCTTGGACGCAAAGTTATTTCCCAGGCGGTCTCGGCCAATGTGCAAGTCATAGTCGCGGCCAGACATGACCAGCGCACCAATCAATCCACCTCCGACCACGATGATGGCGATGGTCAGTCCGATGAGCCATCCTCGATGCATGACGGTGTACGATTCCACTTGTTCCGCGGTAAGTGGAGCTCCAATGCGTTCTTGCGAAGCCCGCAGGGATGCCGCCGTCTTGTTTCCGGTGGCTGCGGTGCTTGCGGAGTTGTTCAGTGAGGGCATCTCCACCGTGCCAAAACGGTGGGTCAACGTTTGGCCCGACATTTTTTCTTTTTTTTTGCACACGCAATTTTTTTCAATTGATGCACTGGGGATGTGCGCGCGATATCTGCATGAATTTCACATCGAATGGGTGTTAATTTTTTTTTTCTCTTTACTCGATTTGTTTGCCCAAAAATTGGACGGCGCGTTTGTCTGGATCGTTCTTTTTGATTCGGCGCGGGCACATGGGCAGGCGATCCAGCAGGGGCCACTGCTCCTCTCCCGTCTTGGAGTGATACTTGAGGAATCCCATCAACGCGGATCCTTCTTCCATGTACACTGATCGTGCGTGCATCAGTGTCTGTGTGTCGTACGTTGCGTCAAACAATTTCAATTCGTACGGACCGAGATTCCGTGTGTTCACCAACTCCGCTGCAACATTTTTGCTTGGCATCAATTGTTGACAATACCATCGTATGTACGCCTCCACCACCTGTGGTGTGAAATTATACTCGTACAATTTCTCCGTGTCGCGGCCTGATTCCTTGCCGACATTGGATCGTTGTGTGATGCGTCGTTCGCCCAGTGCGTTGATCCACGGCTTTGCGTATTCTTCCAAGACTCCCTTCTTCGCTACCGCGGACCGTATAAAATTTCGCCATGCAACCCACGCTTTCGGGATCACACTGTACGCGTCCGCCCAACCTTGCCGGTGCACTGGGAACAACACAAATTCCCGACTGGCAAACTCATGATCCAAATCGTACTCCTTGCTTTGCTTCCTTGCACCGAAATTTCTTTTGCCAAACAACACCTGTGTATAACCATCTACCTCGTCGACGACCACGCTCTCGCGCACAAATTTCCAATCAATATCGATGCGACCCTCATGTACCATTTGAGCATTTTGTTCTCGTGCAATGTAGAAATATGCATAATACTTGGCACACTGACGCCGGAACATGGCCGTCCACATGTAACACGAACGCCAAATGACATCCAAAAACAGAGTGTCGTCCTCGTGTTGAAATTTCACATTGTTCCGCACGCGTTCCCAGCTCTTGCGCAACCATGGGTATGGGATGTCCGGGTCGTCCCACGACATTTTCAAATCGCGGACAATGTCGGGGAAGTCCACAAAAAACCAGTGTTTCCAAGGGAAGTTGTTGTGAGTAATGTAATCATTCAATGCCACCGCGATGAAAATATCTCGATGGTCGTTCCCCTCGCGAGAACCGCTGATAAAATCAAGCACGTCTTTGAATGTCCATTTCGAATCAACAATCAACAAACGCCATATCTGCAAAAAGACATTCCGGTCATACGTGCGATACAAGGGCTGGATCTTTAAGATGTACGAAGCCCGCAACTCATCGACGGTCATCTTCTTCTTCTCGCGTTTGGTGCTTCGCACGGGTTTTCGTTCTTCTTCTTCTTCCTCAAAGTCTTCTCGCTTCATTTTTTTTGTGTGTGTGTGTGCTTGCTACTAAAAAAAATGAAACCAAACTTTACCTATCATTCGCAAACAAAATTGGTGTTTCTTTTTTTTTATTTCCTTCCTCCTCCTCCACCCGTCTTCCCTCCAGCCATGGCAAAAAAATACCTTCTCTGACGTGCGGTAACGGGATGCCCCTTGATGCTGGATTCGTGTGCCATCTTCAGCCATTTGGCATGCGACGTGCCAATGAGTGCGGTGCCCATGTAATCCGTGTCGTCATGGGATAGCATGTACCCAACACATGCATTCTCATCGTGATGCCCGTTCCCTCCCAACTGTTGCCCCAAAAATTGCACCCATGTGCGCTGCCCAGTGCGTCGCGTCTCTCGATTATCGATGCGCCTTGGACACAATGGCAACATGGACAACCAACTCCAGTACAGTTTGCCCGTTTTCTTTCCGTTATCGTCTAGATCATATTCTAGGAATCCACGCGTCATACTGGCTTGCAACAACGAGGGGTACTGCTTGCGCAACATGTACGTTCCATACGATGACACAATTTCCAAATCGGTGTCCCAAAAGGGGGAATCTACTTGGTTTATCGTGGATGCCACGGGCTCCCTTTGCCCAGCCACTATCACACTCACATACCAACGCACGAAACACTCCACTGCTTGGGGCGCAAAATTGTATCCATAACGCTCATGATGTTCGGGTCCCCTCTCTATGCCCACGTCTGGTCTTCTCCCGCCCGACGTGAGATCGCTAGGCGCAAAGATCTCCGGTGCCGCCTCGTCCAGAAACGACGACATTCGCGCCACCGTTTTGCGATACAACATAAACAATCGGTACGGTATGGCATCGCTCAGTGCGTCGTATCTTCCTGGACTCCGGAGGGCATCCAGTGTCAACAAAATGGGCTCGAGCTGGTCTGCGTTTTGATTGCGTACCCACAGGCTGACCAGCGTTTTCCCATTTTGTTCAGTGACTTGGATCGCGGATCTCCATACTTCCTCGTCAAACGAAATGCCCAGGCTTCTCCACATATTACTGGATATCAATTGTTGATACTCCATGAACATGTCTCCATAATATTTGCCACACTGGCGCCGGAACATGCGCAGCCACATGTAAAACGAGCGCCACGGCACGCGTTCAAACAACACGTCGTCCTCGTGTGCTTCATTACGCTCAACCAGGACGCGTTTGCGACTCGCCATCAACCAGTCCGCGGGAGGGTCCTGCTGATCGTGAGAGAGATGCAAATCACGCCAGAAATCTGGCATCTCCCGCTCAATCCATCGTTTCCACACAGAATTTTGGGTTGACAAGATTTGGGTCAGCGTGAATTGTGACACGCCATTTGCAATCAAACGCATCGCTTCGTCAAACGAAATACCCGCAAGCCCATCCAACCATATGCGATTGGCAATTTCCACTGGCAATTCCTTGCCCGCCCCTCTCGCAGCAATGAGTTTGGCCTCAATGGACGCGTGCAACTCACGGGTTGTTTTCGTGTAAACGCGTTCTTGTTCTTCTCGCTCGCGTTTGCGTTGAGCGATCATATCCTCACGTGATGCAACTCCCCATCGAATGTGTTCATACGTCTGATCGTCCTCGTCCCAATAATACTCATCGTCGTCTTCTTCTTCTTCAGATTGAGTGGGTGTCAACTCGTCTTCTTCTTCGTCGAGATCCTCGCGCCTCATTATTTTTTTTTGCGGACAAAAATAACCCTCCACAAAAAACATATCTGAGCAAAATTTATCATTTGTCAAACATCAAAAACCGATGGCAACGGTGTCCGAGCTGAACAGTGCGGAGCGCATTGTACTGCCTTTCGCCGCCGTGATTCCAGTGGTCATGGGTACGCTTGGCTATGTAATTTGGAAAAAGGACAAGCGACGCCAAGACGGGACATCCATGACAGACAAGATGCGTGTGTTTTTTGTGGCCAACTCGGCGGCTCTGTGTTCGATGACGGTATTCCATGTCATGCACACACTGTTCTCCGCGTACGATTATCGCTGGGGGATGACTGCGTTTGCGTTGACGCTGGTTGTGTGCGTGTGTTTGGGCATCCGATTTGAAGCGTTGCGCATCTTTGAAGACAACGATATCCTGCTCAACCAACACAATGAGACGGGAGAGTTCATTTACATGGATGGGGAGCACACGGGCGAGCTAATGCCAGAAACCAACGATGCCGTCAAACACGATGCGACACGCAAAATCATTGCGGCCATCACCTATGTGTCGTTGCTGGTGCAGAGCGGGTTCGACGGGCTCATTCTCAAGTACAATCCCAACGCACAGTCTGCCGCCCTTCAAGTGGCGATGTTTTTTTTGTCCAAACTGTTGGAATCGGTGATCATTAGCACGGCGCTCATCCATGCACGCGTGCGAACCAAGTGGTATGTATTGTGCATGCTCAACTATACCGTGGCGGTCGGGATGAGCACGTTGCCCGCGTACGATTTGGTCCAGCCTGCCGTCATTGTGTATGTATTTGAGCATCCGGCATTTTTGTGCATCATTGGCGCAAGCGGCGGCCTTTTGTTGTATTTGAGTTATTACTTCGTGCAGCTCGAGAACAGTCGCAGCAACAAACTCCAAAACAGTGTGTGGCCGCTGGTCGTGTGTTACGTGTGCACATTTGTGGTCGGCGCAATCACCGGGATGTACGGGTGAAAAAAAGGAGAGAAAAAAAAAATAAAAAAAAAAATGGAAAAAAAAACAAAAGAAAAACAAAAAAAAAACAATTAAAAACAAAAGAAACATAAAAAGAAAAAACAAAAGAAAAATAAAAGAGAAGAAAAAAATTTTATACAAACAAATCTCGAGGTTGGACATGTCACTGGGAAAAGGGGTCTCGGGGTCGGCCGTCGAACCCGGGTTCCGAGGTCGACCCTCCCGTCGACCAACCGACCGTCGGCGGGCGACCACCCCTCCCGTCGTCGGGCACCGACATGTGGACTCCACACCCTCCCTGGC
>ERZ1066135.192-NODE-192-length-53141-cov-6.720472_pt1 | contig 53141 bp, 51 predicted proteins | sample MGYA00382782_ERZ1066135 | MGnify/ENA primary metagenome ERZ1066135 (study PRJEB33369, sample SAMEA5778365) | biofilm metagenome | biome: Industrial cooling water; feature: Water cooling tower basin; material: Biofilm | place: United Arab Emirates | collected... | reverse complement strand
CTCTTCCGGACGCTTTACCTCGCTTTGCGTAGCCGCCGCATCTCCTGCCCGGATTTCGGTGTGCCTGATCTGGCCGCCAAGGTTTGCCGTCCAGCCCATTAGGCCGAGCGTTACGACCGCAAGCAGCAAGGCGGGTGTCGCAGCATATCGCTGAATGGCCGGCTTGAAAATCCCGATCGCGAGCCCGGCCGCCGCCGCAATACCGGTTACAACTGCGAAGCCAAGCGCGATCTTGGCCGCGTCTTCATGGGTCTCGATAAATGCTTCCGATACTCCCGGAAGATTCTCGACGATATCTTCGGCGGGTTCACCTGTTAAGTAGGTCGGCACAGCGACCACGGCCGCCGTGAAAAAGATGATCGAGCCGGTATTCACCATCGCTTGAGAGTTTCGTATCGTTCCATAGAGCACGATCGGAACTCCGATCACCAAGGCGAATAACGGAAAGTGATTGAGCATTAGATGTAGATGAGCGCTGTCCATTGCGTGTCTCCCGAAAATAATGTCGATTCAAGAGATCAAGAGTCGATTTCAGCTCCCGATCTCGAGTACCGAACAACAGTGCAATCGCAATACCAAAAAAGGCAGGCATCGAAGCCTGCCCGTGAAGTAAATTGTGCAAAGCTCTAATTCCTAACTCGAATTAAGGATCGCTTTCAGTTCTTCCAGCAGATTCTCGGCCGTGAACGGCTTTGAAAGGACCGATGTGATCCCGAGCGATTCGATCTCGTTTCGCTGGTTCTCATTCATAAGGCCGCTCATCATTATCATCTTTAGGTTCGGGTCCATCTTGCGCATCGCTCTGACCATTGACGGCCCGTCCATATAGGGCATCGCGACATCGGCAATTACTGCGGCGGTTTCGGCGCTGTGCTGAGCAAAGAGGGCAAGCCCCTCCGTGCCGTCGGCGGCGGTCAAAACGCGATATCCGAACTTTTCAAGCGTCGCCTTGGTCACATCGCGAATGTACTCTTCGTCATCGACGACGATCACCAATTCACCCTTGCCTGCGAGTTCATCGAATGTTGTCGTCGAACTTACTTCGATGGCCGCGGCATCGGCGACCGGGAAATAGATCGAGAACCGCGAACCCTTACCAGGCTCACTGTAAACGTTAATGAACCCGCCGTGGCTCTTAACGATCGTCAGCACGGTCGAGAGCCCGAGACCGGTTCCGCGGCCGATGTCCTTGGTCGTAAAGAATGGATCAAAGATCTGCTTTTTGATATCCGGCGGCATTCCGAACCCGGTATCGCTGACAGCAATCACGATGTGCTCGCCCGGAACGGCATCCGGGCTCATCCTTGCGTAGTTATCATCGATGTTGACCCGGCTCGCCTCGATCGAGAGCATGCCGCCTTCGGGCATTGCGTCACGAGCGTTGATCGAAAGATTCATCAGCACCTGATGTATCTGCGTCGGGTCAGCAGAGATGACCGGCAGATCGGCCGGAACATCGGACTTTACCTCGATATTCTTCGGCAGCGTCTCGGAAAGCACCTTTATCAGGTCTTTTACGATGTGGCGAACCTGAACGGCGACGCGTTCGCCCTTTAGCCCGCGGGCAAAGGTAAGCACTTGCTGAACGAGGGAACTTCCACGCTGGGTGTTTTTCTCGATCATGTCGAGCCACTTCGCGGTCTCGGCGTCCGGGTTCCGGAGCTTTAGCATCCCGACCGACATAAGGATCGGCGAAAGAATGTTGTTAAGGTCATGGGCGATGCCGCCGGCAAGCGTGCCGATGGATTCAAGCCGCTGGGCGCGGAAAAGCTGTTCCTCGGTCCTCCGTTTTTCGGAGACGTCCGTATTTATAACGAGGATGTAATCCGGCTGTTCGTGGTCATCGCGAACGAGTGTCCATCGGCTTTCGACCACTAATGAAGTCCCGTCCTTTTTGAACTGCCGTTCTTCAAAACGGTGCTCATCATGACGCTCAAACTCCCGCCGAATCTCGAGGATCCGTTCCGGCCCTCCGCCAAGAACGACATCATTGAACGGCCGGCCGAGGGCCTCGTCGATCGAGCGGCCATAGATGCGTTCAGCTCCCTTGTTCCAAAAAATGACGTGATAATTCAGGTCGCAGACGATGATCGCATCCTGCGCTTTCTCGAGCAGCGACGCCTGCTGCCGGATGCGCTCTTCGGCAAATTTGCGTTCGGTTATCTCGTACCGGATGGCAATGTATTGAAATGGCTTTTTGTCCGCATCGAGCATCGGCACGATGGTCGTATCGACCCAATAAATACTGCCGTCCTTTGCCCGGTTCCTTATCTCACCGCGCCAAACGCGGCCCCCGGCAATGGTCGTCCAAATTTCGCGGATGAACTCCTTTGGGTGGTATGCAGAGTTGATGATCCGGTGGTCCTGCCCGAGCAGTTCCTCGCGGGTGAACTTTGATATCTCACAGAACTTGTCGTTGACGTAGGTGATGCGGCCGCGTTGATCCGTGATAGCAACGATCGCGGATTGGTCAATCGCAAACTTAAGGTCCGATAGTTCCTTTAGGACATCGTCGTTCGGGGTCTCGTTGTTCGGGTGGTCGATCATTCGCTTTCGCCGGCGACAGATTCCTTTTCGCTGATCGCGTCATAGAGACCGGCCTTTCGAAGTTTATATCGTAGTTGGTCGCGGGAGATACCAAGAAGTTTTGCAGCCTGTGTGAGGTTACCCGAGGTTCGGTCCACAGCCTGCCGAGCGAGTTCCGCCTCGACCTCGTCGAGCGTTACTCCACCCGATGGCAAAACGATACCGCCGCGGGCCTGCGCCGTAGTCTCGAGATCACCGATCATGTCGTGGGGCAAATGCGATGTCGTAACATACTCGCCGTCCTCAAGTATCGACGCTCGTTCGATGACGTTCCTCAATTCGCGGACGTTGCCCTTCCAATCATATGTTCGAAATATCCGTTCGACCTCGGGCGTCAAACCCTTGAGCGGTTTCTGCTTTCGCTTGATGTTGACGCGGGCGATATAAAGCTCGGTCAGCAGCATTACATCCTCGCCGCGCTCGCGGAGCGGCGGGATATCGACCTGAATGACCGAAAGCCGAAAGTAAAGGTCCGAACGGAATCGGCCGTCCTCGCCGGCCCGTTTGAGGTCCTGATTAGAGGCAGCGATTATTCGTGCGTCAAGCTTTATGTCCTTGAGCCCGCCAACGCGGCGAAAAACACCATTCTCGAGTACCCGAAGGAGCTTTGCTTGGAGCGGCAGCTCCATTTCGCCGATCTCGTCCAGAAAGATGGTCCCGCCGTGAGCCTGTTCGAAAAGCCCTTCCTTTCTCTGCTTCGCGTCGGTGAACGCGCCTTTCTCATAGCCGAAAAGCTCTGATTCGATAAGCGTCGCGGGAAGTGCGGCGCAGTTTATCGCTAGATATGGCGCCTTCGCCCGGTCAGACGCGAAATGGATCGCCCGCGCAAAAAGGTCCTTTCCGGTTCCTGTTTCGCCCTGCAGCAGAATCGAATTCACGTCCGAGTCGGCAACGCGGCGGGCGAGTTCCTTTGCCTTTTGCATCGCCGGCGATTCGCCGATTATCTCGTCAAATGTGAGGGCAACGGCGCGTTCCCTTCGTGCGGCCTTTACCTCGCGGCGAAGCTTTCGGGTTTCGACCGCGTTGCGGAGGGTTACCTCAAGCTCCTCGAGCCGAACCGGCTTTCCAATAAAATCATGCGCACCTGCCCGAAGTGCTGCAACCGTATGCGCGACATCGACATTGCCGGTTACGATGATCGCAACGAGTTCGGGATTCGCTTCCTTAAGTTTTTTGAGCAAGTCGATGCCCGAGCCATCCGGAAGCTCGACGTCGATCAAGGCGATCGAAGGTTCAAACTCCTCGAACGCTTTAGTCCCTGCTGCAATGCTCTCGGCGGCGTGCGTTTCATAGCCCCAACTTGAAACAGCTTCGGTAAGCGCCATTCGAATGAAGCCGTCATCGTCGATTATCAGTATTCTCTCGTTCTTTCCTGACATTTAATGCGAATGAGAAACAAAGGTCGTGCAGGGCGTGTTCAGCTAATTGTATATCGCGAATGAATTCGGGCATCAAGCCCATTTTCGCGAATTTTTTCGCGCAGATAAATGAATCGTGTGGCCAAACCGCCGAAAGTCAACGATTCAGGCGGAAAATGGCATTGTTGGCACATCCATTGCACTTTGTCGCCGTGCCTGGGCTAGAATAATGGTTTCAAAGGCAGGATCACTATGAAGTTACTGATCGCATACGATGGCTCGCGTTGTGCCGAAGCGGCGCTCGATGATCTCAAGCGGGCGGGGCTTCCGGCCAATGGCGAGGCTTTCATACTGTCCGTTGCGGAAGTTTGGCTACCGCCGGCAGAGAGTGCGAACGGCAGCCTGACCGATGACCCCTACATTCGCAGTTTGGTCGAACGCCGCCGCGAGAAAGGCGAGCGGGCGCTTGCCGAGTATGAGGCTTATGCTCACCATGCCGAGTCGCGTATGCGGACGCTCTTTCCCGATTGGGAGATCACGGCCGAGGCGACCTATGGCTCGCCGGCCTGGGAACTTCTGGCAAAGGCAGATGACCTTAAGCCCGACCTAATTGTTACAGGCTCGCAGGGTCAATCTGCACTCAGTCGGTTCCTGCTCGGAAGCGTCTCACAAAAGGTGCTCAGCGAAGCACGGTGTTCTGTTCGCATCGCCCGCGGAAAGAATGAAGTGGATCCGACACCGATCAGATTGACCATCGGCTTTGACGGAAGCCGCGGCGCCCGTGCGGCGATCGATTCGGTCGCCGCCCGCGTTTGGCCCGAAGGCACTGAGGCACAGCTGATCTCTGTGACCGACCCGATCTCGCCGACGGCGATCGGGCGTTTCGTCCCGCCGGTAAATGCCGCTGTCGAAGCGGTCAATGAAGCGGAGACCGATTGGCTGACGGCGCAAGCCGCTGACGCGATCAAGGACCTTGCCGCAGCAAATGTAACGGCAAGCCATATGATCATCCCGGGTGCTCCGAAACGGGTCATCGTTGACGAAGCCGAGAAATGGGGTGCGGATTCGATCTTCGTTGGTGCAAATGCATTCGGCAGCAAGCTTGAACGCTTTCTGCTCGGCAGTGTTTCTTCGGCGGTCGCGGCACGGGCCCACTGTACTGTAGAAGTTGTTCGTTAGAGTTAGAATTCTTTCCTCCAAATGAAAAGCCGGGCACGTGCCCGGCTTTTTGTTGCCTTGATGGATCGATCAGTTCTGACCGATCTTCTCGATATCTGATTGAAGCTTCGCGATAGCGGAATTAGTCGCATCGGCCGTTTTCAACCGGGCGAGCGTCGCCGTCGCATTCGCCGCATCGCCTTTCTTCGTATAAGCGACCGTCAGGTTCTGAAGAGCTTGAATGTGGTTCGGATTCTTCTCCAAAGCGCCGTTGAATTCTTTGATCGCCTTTTCGTAATCCGGGTTCGGGCGAAATACGTAGGTCAGTCCGAGGTCCGTCCGGACGTTTATATCATCGGGCTTTTTCTCAATGGCAAGTTGATACGTCTTTTCGGCCTCTTCGTATTTGTTCGAGTCGAAATAGGCATTCGCGAGGTTGACGATGGTGTTGTAATCGTCCGGCTTGATCTTTCTCGCTTGCTCAAGGAATTCGACGGCGCCGTCAAACCGCTGTATCTGGTAATACATTTCTGCGGCCTTGATCTGTGCGTCAAAGTTCTGCGGCTCCGCACGCGCCGTATCGATGGCCGCCTGCACCTCTGGAATCGAGCCGCCCTGTGTGTCGCCAATGTTCGGATGCCCCGAAGGAAGCCCAGCCATCTGCTGATTGGCCTGTCCGGCCTGGAGCATCGCCTTTTGGTTCATTGAATTGGCGAACATAAAGCCGATAATGACGCCCCCGAGGAGGCCGACGATGCAGAATAGAATGTTCTCTTTGTTGATCATGGTGTTATGCGTACGAGTGAAGCCCGGGCAGCAAATAGCTTACACCGAGATACGTAAAAATGATGAATAGAAATGCAACGATCGCGAAGTATGCCGACCGCCGGCCCTGCCAACCATAAGTTACTCGCGAATGGAGGAACCCGGCATAGGTCAGCCACGCGACCAGAGCACCTGTTTCTTTGGCGTCCCAACCCCAGTATCGCCCCCAGGATTCATTCGCCCACACGGCTCCGGTTATGAGCAGCAATGCTAAACCTGCAAATGTTATGCCGCCGAGTTTGTACATCAGCCCGTCCAGTATGGCCGCGGCTGGAAGTGACTCGCGGATCCGGTCCGGCTTGGCGGCCATCAGCACGATAAAGAACGTTCCGGTAAAGGCGGTTATCAAAGCCGCGAGCTCGACCGGGTTTGCGTTAAGGCTCAACCGCAGCGAATCGCTGTTCTGGCGGATCCAGGTGTCGGCCATGCCGGCAATCTGCATCGCCGGAACTGTCGCGATCTGCTGCGACGTCGCACCTTGCTGCTGAAGCATCCAGATGCCGAAGCGTTCGTACTGCTCAGGAGCGATCCGCGAAACGACGTTCGTAAGCGTCCGTACCTGATATACGAGCATCCCTATCGCGGCACCCTGAGCGACTAGCGAGGCGGCCATCAGCCCAAGGCCGATATGCTGCTCCCTCTTTCTGCCACTGGAAATAAACGAAGCCCACGCCCCGAGCGAGGCCAGCAACAGAACAGCAGCGGCGACGATCAGCCAGCCGACGTAGGGAAGATCGGCACGCAGCGGGATCGATGCACGCGAGGTCCCGACAAAAACAGAAGACGCGTAGGTAGCGAAAGTGTCAAAAGAAAAAACACCGAAACGCGATATGGTCGCGAAGACCCCGAGCACGAACGCGGCGTTCCAAAATGCCATCTTCTCTGGACGTAACCCGTCCTTCAATAGATAAAGAACCGCAACAGCGAAACAAACCAGCCCGACACCATATGCGATCGAAGCTACCCCAACATGTATCGGCCGCCAATATGAATCGAGCACCGGCGGCAGGTCAACGAACTCGCCGCCGATGAAGCGGGCGAGGACAAGGATTATCGCCGCCAGCGGGAGCGCGATCGCGGCTATACCGCGAAGCTCGCGTCGGCGCATCACGATCAGCGTTGTCACACCGGCACCGAACGCGAACGCAAGGCTTAGGTCGTAGAGATTCGCGAACGGCACATAGCGAAAAAGCCAAGGCATCTCCGCAGCCGAGCGGCCCTGCGACTGAAATATCGCCAATTCACGATCATAAGCAGCGACCCAGCGGACAAGCCAGCTTGCCAGGTTGAGCGCAACACCGATCCCGGCCGCCCAAAGCCCGAGACGCTCGGCAAAGCGGAATGGAGCATAGAAATTGGTCAGGTAGAAGATCGCAGCGGTCAGATACGCTGCGAGGGCAAGAATCATTAAAGCCTCATCGCCGATGAACCGCTCGCCGCCGATTGCGAACCGAAGGCCGAAGATGGCCGCCGCTGCCGTCATCGCGATCAGGAAAGGCATGTGCCCCTGAACGCCTTTCGTTCTGCTCGCGGACTCTACCGCCGCTGCCGCATGCGGATAAGTGATCGAGTGTCCGTTCATTCCCTTTCCTCCCTGACGCCTTCAACACTGCGCATCAGCTCATCAAACTGTTCATCAAATCCGTTCGGGTTACGGTTCGTGTGCCCGCCGAATGTTACCTCGGAGTTTCCGTCCGCACCCTTTTCGACCGCCGCCCAAACCCGTCGGTGCGAGAAGCCAAACACCCCGGCAAGCGTAAGCGTCAGCAATCCAAATCCGATATAGACCACTGTCGAGCCCGGATCACGCTGGACGGCAAGAACATGCTGGTGTGAGACGCGTTCGAAATCAAGCATCCGAAATGTGTAACCGCCGTAGGGCTTCTTTGCGGCGGGAATGTCCGCCATCTCCGGCCCAAACACGGTCGCCGTCTCAAGTCCGCCACCCCGCGGAGCAACATGAATGATCGCTGCCGGATTGGGATAAGAGGTCGTATCCTCGTTCGGGTCCTCGGGCCCAATGACGAAATCCCCGCGAAACTCGCTGAATATCAGTTTCGTCCCATCCGCAAGCTGATGCGTCCCGTCGCGCTCGAGTGTGACCTCTTCGGTTGACCGGGTCGAAGCATTCGTGACAGCCATTCGAACGGTTCGTGCCCGCCCGATCGGTACAAAGCTCGCCTGAAAAAAGCGATAGCCGCGGTGATCGTATGGCCGGTTCATCCCGACCTCAGCAGTGTGGACGCCCGTCTCGTCGCGGATGGTGAACCGCGTTATCCAGTCGATGGTATTATTGGCCGTCAGCGGCCCGTCGTGGCGGATCAGCCTCTGCTCGATGTCTGTGCAGGTAACCTCGAAGGGAAGCTGCTTAGTTATCTGCCGCATCCGGTCGAGGTCAAAAGCCGTGTCAAAGATGAGATTCGTCGTTTGGCCCGGATAAAGCGGAAGGTTGCCGTTGCTTCCGAGTTGGGCCGTCAGGAATCCGCCGAGAAAGATGGTCAGCAACGCCACGTGAACGGCGCAAAAAGCAAGCCTGTTCCATCTGCCCTTTTCGGCAAAGAAGTATGTGATCCGTTTTCGTTCGCTGCGAACCGGCTTTCCCCAGCCGGCCTTCATGAATGCGTTCTCGATCGCCGCCGCCGCGTCGTCAGGTGCCGCCCCGAGCGTTACCGACGCCGAGTTCCTTTGCTCGCGTAGCCAGCGAAGCGGAACCGTCGAGGCCGGCCGCGAAAAATAGGGCAGTATCTTTGGCAGACGGTCGAGCGTTGAAATGATTATGTTCAGCGAAAGAGCGGCGAGCAGGGCATTGAAATACCATGCGTAGTAGATATTGAAAAAGCCGAGAGAACCATAAACCGTTCTCTGTGCCGGCGTCAGTTCGGCATAATACTCCGAAAAGCCATCGACATTTTGCTGCATCACCAGCATGCCGATAGTACACGCCGCCCCTAGAAGGACCAGGAGCACAATTCCGACACGAACCGACCCCGCAAACTTCAAAACCTTGTCCAAGGTTCCGCGGCGAAGCCGAACTTCGCCGACCGCTCCTATCGGTTCCGCGTTCTGGACTGCAGGTAAACTCATTTGTTCTCCGGATGTGAGGGCAAGGCCCTTTATGGCATCAATGGGCTTGTGGCAAGCCTCGTGCCGTTGATGCATTTTGCCAGGATCCGGCCCCGGACTGCAGAAAAACACGTGAGGCTGACGGAATTGCTGCGAAGTTTCTCGCAGGCAAGTTTAATCGCCGGCCTTTCCGGCGGATGTGACCTTCGTCACATTAACGCCGCGTTATAGCGATTAGAATGACGTGGCTTGCGCTTTCCAATAAGTCTGCCTCTCGAGGCGAACCGATGAACAGGACCGGACGCGAACTTAGGTTGAAGCTATTCGCCGCTGCACTCTGTGCGGCAGCGGGATTTATCCTGTTCGCGCTCATCGGCCCGGCGAGGGCGATCCATGGCTCGCCGCTCGAAACACCTGAAGCCTCTCCGCAGGCAAAGTACTCGACATTTTCACACGATGTTTCGGCACACAAGATGGACTGCTCGAAGTGCCACAACTTCCCGTCGAAGAACTGGAAAGCGGTCAGGCCGGCGGACAATGCGTTCCCGGACATAACCGAATACCCGAGCCACGCTTCGTGTATCAATTGCCATCGCCAGCAGTTCTTTCGCGGCGCACGCCCGCAGATCTGTACCATCTGCCATACGAATCCCGGCCCGCGAAACAGCACTCGCCATCCCTTCCCAAATCCGCGTGAGGTTTTTGACGCTTCTCCGAAGGGCAAGGACGCAGAATCGGACTTCGACATCAATTTCCCGCACTCGACCCACGTCGATATCGTCTCCGAGCTTCGGCCGCAGGCGGTCGAATTCGTCCGTGCCGGATGGACGCGGATGCGGCGGAGCGAGGAAAGCTGCAAGGTCTGCCATCAAACGCACATGCCGCAGGGCGATAGCGATGCGGAATACGCCACGGCTCCGCCGAAGGATCTCGGCGACAATTTCTGGTTAAAAAAAGGAACCTTCAAGACATCGCCGATCGGCCACACGACGTGCTTCACCTGCCATTCGGCCGATACCGGCATCGAGCCGGCACCGACGAACTGTGCCGCTTGCCACGCGATGAAGCAAAAGCCGCCGCCGGCCGATTTCGATAAAGAGCTATGGGCGCGTGTCGGGCTCCGCGACCGGATCACCCGCGATGCTTGGTCAACGCGCTATTCGTCCGGGACATTCCGTCACGAGTTCGCAAGCCACGCCGAAATGGACTGTGCGACATGCCATGACGTTTCAGCCCTAAAGACGCTCGATCCGCGTTCGATGAAGGTCGCGATCACATCGTGCAACAACTGCCACATCACGGCGACCTCGGACGACGGCGGGATACTTAACTTTGAGATCGATTCGCGCAAGGCCGATGCCTCATTCCGCTGCGTTAAGTGCCACCTTTCATTCGGAACGCAGCCGATACCCGAATCGCACATCAAGGCCGTGGCGGCTATGGCAGGGAACTGAAAGAGTTATGGGACCGGAAGGCAACAACCCCAAAGCGAACAGCTCTTCCGCAATGCGGGCATCTAAGCTCGCGGCGGTCGCGTTCGCCGTTCTCGCGGCGTCGGTCTACTTCGCTGCGTGTGGGTCGTCGCCTGAGCAAACGGCTCCGAACTCAGCCGCAACACCAACGCCGGTTGCCGAATCGACTCAAGTGAAGTTCGACTTTCCTGAGGGTGATTACTCGAAGTTCGGCCACGACAACGAGCAGCATGCCCGGCTTCCTTGCCTCGTCTGCCATACACGCGAAGATAACTCGGCGCAGATGAAGTTCTCCGGCCACATCCCGTGCGCCAGTTGCCACGTAGAGCACTTCAAGGAACCGCAGGGACAGATCTGCACCATCTGCCATACCGATTCGGCGACCGGTGCGATGAAAGAATTCCCGACGCTCCGGTCGTTCAATGCAAAGTTTGACCACGCGAAGCACACGCCGCATACCAACTGTGCCGATTGCCACCAACCGGCACGTTCGGGTGCGACGTTTTCCGTGCCGACCCGGTCAAATTCACACGCAACGTGCTTTCAGTGCCATTCGCCCAACGCTCAATTTGAAGGCAAGGATATCGCGTCATGTGCGACCTGCCACGAAGCCGGCTCGCCCGGGCCGCGGCTCGGCGGGGTAAGGGCACTTGCTGCAAATTTCTCGCACTCTGCGCACGGCTCAAAGCAAAGGCTTAGCTGCAATAGTTGCCATAACGTAAGGCCGGGTGCTTCGCGCGGAAGGCAGATGACCGCCCCGGCCGCAGTGATGCACCTTGCGACGGCACGAGGGCAGAACTGTGCTACCTGCCACAACGGCAAGCGGGCGTTCGGCGGCGAGGATTTCACCTCGTGCAGCCGCTGCCACAAAGGCGAGAACTTCAAGTTCACGGCCGAATTTCGAAGCGCGGAGAATTTCGCAAGGTTTTGATAGTTCAGCGGTCGAATTCGCACTGCGAAATCCCTGATGCGCCGAAAAGTTCAGGTTTTCATTGGTTTTTTGAACGGAACACCGATTGCACTTAGGACTGATGTGCACCGGAAATTATCCGGTCTGCTCTCCCGAGCACGATAAGTTGGGAGCCTGTATTATGAAGAACATCACCGTAAAATTTGTCGCTATCGCAACCATTCTGTTACCTGTTTTCTTGATCCTAGCCGCACGGCCGGATATCTCCAACGCAGCGCCGCTTGCTGATGACGATACTGCCGCCGTTTACAAAGCAAAATGTGCAATGTGCCACTCGCCAAAGGCCGAAAAGTCCTTCGATCCTGAGATGACGGACGAAGAAATGGTAAAGGCGATCCTGGACGGAAAGAAAGCCGCCAAACCGCCTCATATGCCCGCGTATCGCGATAAAGGCATCGATGAAGCGAAGGCCCAGGCGTTAGTAAAATATATGCGCGAGCTCCGGACACCTCCAAGCGAATGACCGGAAGCCGCACCAAAGGTTGACACAAAGCAACTGTAAAAGAACATCCGTGAACGCAACAGCGTTCCCTCCTCAAGCAAGCCGGCGATGACCCGAAAAAGGTCACGCCGCTTGCTTGCGCATTAACGGCTGCGGGAGATGTTTACCGGGCCGGCCGGAGTAAATACCCATGAACGACGAACAAGAGATTCAAGCTGAAGAGCCAAACCCGGAAGCGGTACAACCGAAGACACCGAGCCTTTTCCGCAATTTTATCAGTTTTGCGGGCTTCGCCATCGTCATCGCCGCACTTACCAGCATTGCTCTGCTTGTGCTGGTCGAGTTTTCGGGCGGCTCGGACAATCCTTACACCGTTCTCGTTACTTATATTTTGCTTCCATCGGTTATGGGGTTCGGCTTTTTTGTCGCGATCGTGGGAGCCCTGCTCGAGCGGCGAAGGCGGCGGAGGCAGCCGGATTCACCGATCGCTCCGTATCCGGTTGTTGATCTCAATGACCCATCGCGGCGACGATCGCTCGTTACGCTGATCGCGGGCGGGTTCATCTTTCTATTTCTGACCGCATTCGGCAGCTACCGGGCGTTCGAATATACGGAATCGGTCTCGTTCTGCGGCGAGCAATGCCACACGGTGATGAAACCGGAATTCATTTCGCACCAGGCCGCTCCGCACGCCAGCATCAAGTGTGTTGACTGCCACGTCGGCGGCGGCCCGGAGTGGTATGTTCGCTCAAAGTTCAACGGGATGCGTCAGCTCTACGCCGTCGCTTTTGATACGTACGACCGGCCGATCAAAACGCCGATCCACAACATGCGCAACGCCAATGAGACCTGCGCTAAGTGCCATTGGCCCGAGAAGTACTACGGCGACAAGCTTAAGGTCTTTAATCATTACGGCTACGATGAGAACAACTCTCTTCGGCAGATCCGGATGATGATCAAGGTCGGCGGCGGCAGTCCGGAACGCGGCGAAGTCGGCGGCATCCATTGGCACATGAATCTCGATAACGAGATCACGTATGTTGCTACCGATGAGCGACGCCAGGAGATCCCCTGGGTGCGGATGAAAACAAAGGACGGGCAGGTCATCGAATATACCTCGACTAGCGCGAACCTGACCGCGCAGGCGATCGAACAGGCCGAAAAGAAGAGGATGGACTGCATCGACTGCCACAATCGCCCGGCACATATTTACCTCTCACCGAACCAGGCAGTTGATCAGGCTTTTGCCGCAGCACGGCTCGACGTGACCTTGCCGTTCCTAAAGATGAAGGCCGTTGAAGTCCTCGCCCGTAAATACAACACCGAGGACGAAGCGGTTGCCATGATACTAGCCGATCTGCCGCGCTACTATCGTGAAACCTACCCAGACGTTTACTCGGCCAAGCGTGCTTCGGTCGATGCCGCGGCATCCGAGGTTGCGAGCATTTACCGCACGTATTTCTTCCCCGAGCTGAAGACCGATTGGTCAAGCCATATCAACAACATCGGCCACTTCAATGCACAAGGTTGCTTCCGCTGCCATGACGGCCAGCACAAGAGCCCCGAGGGCCGCGTGATCCGTAACGATTGTGCGGTCTGCCATACAACGCTCGACCAGACCTTCGCCGGCCAGCGGATAGTTCCCGCGGACGGCCTATTCCAGCATCCGGTAAACCTCGGCGACCGAAACACCTGGCAATGCGCCGCCTGCCACACCGGCGACCGGGCATTCCAGCACCCGCTGAACCTTGGTGATATCTCCCGGTTCCAATGTGCCGAGTGCCACACGGGCCAAAACTATAAGATCACAAAGTAGGCTGAGGGAATTTAAAAAGGAAAACTGCGGCTGCGATCCGGGGGCGATCGCTGCCGCAGTTCTCTTTTCGGAGGAGGACGACCGAAAACTATCTGTCCATAGCCGCACGGCCAAGGTAGATCCTCAGCGAAACGTACGGGAGGTGTGCGTTGTAATTTTGCGGGGCGATGCCGTACTGAACCTGCTGCGGCGTCAACTCGCTGTAGTCAAAGTACTGATATCCTACGCTCCAGTCCATGTACCGATTGAGCCTGAATGTGCCTCTCACTTCGGGCATCTTGAGGTCGATCGGGTACTCGCTGAAGATCAGCGACGAACCGAGCGGCGGAATCGCAACATTTGCTCCGTTGTCCTTGTTCCATCGGAAGCTGCCGAAGATGCCGACCCGCGGATGCGGCCGGAAGCTGCCGTCGATGAAGAAGTAATTGTCTCGAACGAAGTACTGGCTGAGCCCGGCGGTTGCTGGCCCGCCAAGCGGGATCAGCACTGAGACCTCGCTCGTTAGCCAATGGTAATCGTAGCCGCCGGTAATGCTGACCTCGTCGATCGGATTCCAATCGACCGAGCTCGAAAAGATGCGGCTCCGTACTTCGGTGACGAACGACGCCGTTGGTGCGGTAACACTTTGTCCGGGGTTGTCATTGTCCTTCGTGATAAAGGAGAAATTAACAGCGAACTTGTTAAAGTGTGTTCGGCTTCTTACCCGGAAATTCGCGAACTCATAGTTCGCAAGCCTCGTGAAGACGTTATCTGCCTTTCCGGCCTCAACGTCCGCAAAGACCGTCCAGTTCGACGTTGGCTTGAACTTCGTGCCGAAGATCACCGAATGGGTCGAGTTCTCCGCTTCTTCCGGAACGATCGCCGGTATCGAGGTACCGAAGTTGACCGTCGAAATGCCGAGGGCAACCTCGCGGTGCGTATAGCGCCATCCAATGTTGAAGCCGAACCTGTTATTGACCTGATAATCGCCTTCAAGCGTGTTCGTGTAACGACGGTAACGCGTCGCCGTGTAGTTGAGTTGCCGGGTGGTCGATCCCGGAACGCCGACAAATTGATAAATATTTCCGCCGTTTATATTGAACCCGTCAAAATTGAACGTGTTCGAGACACGGAATTTGTCTGCGATCCTCCAGGTGAACCCGAGGTCGGCACGCGTCTGCAAACGCTTGGAATCACCGACCGCATTATACGTATCGATGACGTTAACATTCGTTGAATTGAAATAATTGACAACCTCGTCGAATGTAAAGTCGGTCGCGACCGCTGCATGCGTGATCTTCGCCGTTACGTCGAAGACCTTCGCGAACGTCCGGTTAAGGCTAAAGACACCAAAATGGGTCTCGCCGTCTATCGGATATGTCCGCTCCATCGAGTTGATCCGGATCGTGTTGGTCGTAACGTCGCCCGGATCATTATTCACGAAGAACCGCGTCCGGTCCTTGAACGACCGATAGCCATAGGTTCCCGAGAGATTGAAGCCAAGCACCTTGCCGTCCGCACCTACACGAAAATCGTTGGCTGTGTAATCCACATCCTGAAATGCCGGGAAGACGTCGCCGCGTGAGATACGTGTTGAGGTCGAACCAGTTCCATCGGCGAAATTAAACGAATAACCGACGCGGAATCGTATGTTCGGATTCTGCGGCAGAAGTGTGAGATCAAGGTCGCCGAAGTTCCTACGCCGATCGGAATTGTGAAGATTACGGAGGTCATTGCCGACCGCGTGATTATTCACGTTATTGAAATAAACGACCCTGCGAACATTCGCGTCGAAGCGGTAGTAACCGTCTCGCTCCATGTTCGCACGGAAATAACCGTTCGGGTCTGCTCCCCAACCCGATCCTAAAATGGTCAAAGCATCAAACGCCTTGGAGCCTGACTTGCTTGTGTCCTCGATCGTCAATCCTGAATCGAAAACACGAAAGCCGCGTTTGTAGTTGAAATCGCTTCGGAACTTGTTTTCGCTCCCTTCCACGTCGACCCAGCGGGCGCCGATCTCGGTACTACCTTTGATCGTGAACCGGTCTTCCGGTGTCGGGGTCGGCGACTGCGCCGTCGCGGAGAATGCGAACGCGATGAGCGCCACAAAAATGGAAAGGCTCATCGCCGGGCGGCAACAGAGTTCTCTTAGCGGAACGTTTTTTCTTTTTATGGAGATCATTGTTCTGTGCCCCCTATCTGAAGAAATCCTTGTTGCTGTTCGAACCGTGGATCTGCGAGTGGCAGACCGTGCAGTTCTGTGTACGAATGCTCGTTTGAGTGTGCGGGCCTGTCGGAATGTTCGGGTCGAGTTCGACGTTCACGATATTCGTGTGGCACTCAAGGCAAAGCTGCCTTACCGAACTCCGTTTGAGCATCTTTGGGTTATTTGAGCCGTGCGGTGTGTGGCACGCTCCGCAGCCTTCGGTCTTAAGCGGGGCATGTTCGAATGCGAACGGGCCCTGCATCTGCGTGTGGCAACGGAGGCAGGATTGGTCCGATCCAAGTGCAACCCGGGTCTGCTTGCTCTCAAAACCGCCGTGCGGGTTATGGCAATCGCTGCAGTTCATCGTCCCTTCAAGCACTTTGTGGCGGAAGGGCTTTGAGAACTGAGCCTTTGTTTCCGTGTGGCAGCTCATACAGAGCTGCGGCTCGGCGGCGATCAGCATTGCACGACTTGCAAGAGTCGGGCGGTCGCGCGAGGCGTCGTTCGCAAAGGTGATCGAACCGGCCTTCTCCGGCCCGAATGTCGAGCCGTGTGCCGAGTGGCAATCCGTACATCCGACGTTGTTTCGGAAGTGGTCGCCGCGGCGGAAATTGTTGTGGTTCTCCCGGCCTGCGTGGCAGGTAAGGCAGCTCTCGGAAACGGCCTTGGTGTCCATTTCCTTGAAGATCTTGATCTTCGTGCGGTCGCCTCCGCCTTCAACGTGTTCGCGGCCCGGGCCGTGGCACGCCTCGCAACCGACCACTTTACCTTTCCAGCCGGTCAATTCGCCGAGTTTTCCGTGTATGGTTTTTGCTACCTGGTCAAATTGTTGTTCGTGACAGGCCTTGCAGGTCTCCGACCCAACGTAGTCGTCCTGCCCAACCTGATAAACGGCCTCGTTTTCATAAAGGGCGACTTCCGAAGTACTGATGGCCTGCGAGACCGTTCCGAAAGCACCCCAGATCACGATGACCGAAAAGGTCACGATAACCAGGATAAGTTTGATAAATGTTGTTGAAGCCATGGTCGCCTCCCTGAAAACGTGGGAACAAAATTGTAGAACTTTGGCTATTTTGCCAACTAACTTTATATCGATATTTGCGGACGCTCTGTGACAGGTGTCACAAAAAAGCAAAAAGTCTATATATTTCTTGTATTTCCGTGCTAAGGGCGAGGATGAGGCCGCGTCTTAAATGTTCGTCCCTCCCGATCGCGTGGAGAAGCTTTTTTCGGTCGATCAACTCTATTCGGCAGTCGCTTTCGGCGACAACCGAATAGCACATCGGCCGGCGTGAGATAGTCTCGGCAAAACCGATCAATTCGCTTCGACCAAAGATGTCTGAAGCGGATGTGCCGAGCGGACGTAGGGACGCCCGTCCTTTGAGGAGAAACAGGGCCCGCCGCGGAACCTCGTCCGCGCCCATCAGGCGTTCACCGGCAGCGGCAAGCATCGGCTTCCCATAGCTTAAAAGCCGTGAACCCGAGGCCTCATCCAAATGAAATATCAATGGACGAACGGGCACCGCTCGGTCCGCAACCTTGTGTCGTGGGTTGAACTTGCGGTCGGGTCGTTCGATCAAGCGGCCTCCCGGCGGGAGATTCTAACCGATAGTTTTTAGATGTTTAGGTGAAGGGAGATAGGACGGTAATCACATCGCAGTGTGACAAGAATCACACTCAGCTCCGCGAACGAGAGCCGCGGGGACGCGAGACCACCGAACGCAATCGCTCAGGATCGTGGATCAAGAGGTCAGACCCCTTAAGTGTGATCAGTTCGTTTTGCCGAAAATCCTTGAGCAGTCGCGTTACGGTCTCACGTGATGTGCCGATCATCTCGGCAATCTCCTCGTGGGTGAACGGAAGCTTGATCTTCACCGCTCCGTGGCCATTGCCGGTCTCTCGGCACCATGAGAGCATCAGTGCGGCCAGCTTACCGGCAACCGAATTCGAAAGCCCGAAGGATCGGATCTGATCATAGGCGTCGTGATACTGCTGGCTAAGATGCTCGACGGCCCGCATCGCAACGTCGGACCGCTTCTCGATCAGGTCAAGGAATTCTTTGCGGCGAACATAGTTTATTTGGCAGGGCTCAAGTACCTCGGCCGAAACCTCATATTCGCCGCCCGCAACTACCGCACTCAGGCCAAGTATCTCCCCCGGCTTTGCGATGTGCAGAATGACGACCTTGCCGTCCTGCGAGCAAGTATAAAGCTTCACGCTGCCCTGGCAGAGAATGTAAACACCGTTCGCCGGCTGCCCCTCGATGAAGAGCATGCTGCCCGCGGTATATGTGTTCGTTATCTTGGTTACCTGAAACAGATCGAGGCTGTCGTCTGACATGCAGCAAAAGAAGCCTTCTTGCTTCATTCCGCATTCCGGGCACTTATGCTCAACATTAAGGATCGGCAGGTTCATCGCGGGAGCTCCTCCCCAAGCTTCGAGCCCGCATTACCGCGGACCACAAGTACATTACACGGAGCGTGGTGAGTAACGGCGTTAGAGACCGAACCCAGATAGGCACGCTCCCAAAAACCGCGGCCATGAGACCCGACCGCGATCAGATCCGCAGGCCAACGTGCGGCTTCATCTACGATTTCCTGCCCGGCTTTTCCGATAAGAACCTTTCCGGAGACCTTTACGCCCTCGCCGGCTCCGCCGCGGAATCGCGCCTCGGCCTTTTCCAGGACCTTCTCGGCGCGTTCGCGGGCATCCTTCAAATATGTGGCGTAGTAGGTGTCCAAAACACCGAAGGGTGCGCCGACCGTATTTACCAGAGGTTCTACAACGGTAACAACCCGAACTTCGGTCTGGGTGTCGGTATGATAGCGCAATACCTCGTCAATGGCCGAATTGCTGAATTCGGAACCATCTGTTGCGATCAGGATCTTCATTTTTGACCGTCCTCCCTTCGAATGCCCGGCCCGTTCGGCCAAAGGCAGCAGGTTCAAAGAATTACATGACGATGTGACGGCAATCACCGTGCCTGTGGCTCGCCTGATCAAAAGCCTTTGATTTACTTAGGAATTAAGGAGATCGGCCTTGCTCGGATAACTCGAAGCGCGTATAATCACGCGCCTTGGTGTGCGCATCACTTGCCAATACAGAAGGTTGAGAAGATGCGGGTAAGCATAACCTCGGTGGTCGTCTCGCCGGTGATCTCGCCAAGATAACGCAGAGCGTTGTGGAGCCCAACAAGTATGATCTCTTCGCTCGCCCGCTCTTCGATCAGGCGCACGGAGCCAAGAACTTCATCTCTCGCACGTAGCAGCAGATCATGGTGGCGGGCGTCTGTTATCAGAAATCCGGTGGAATCTACATCACCCGGCGAAAAGGGTTCAATGATCGTGGCTTTCAGGTCCTCAAGCCCCTCGCCGGTTTTGGCAGAGATCGGAACGATCTTGTCGCGAAGGAAGGCAAGCGAAGAATTCTCTGCGGCAACCATCCGGTCGATGTCCGACGACGGAACTTTGTCGATCTTGTTGAGCGCCACAATGTAGTTCAAGCCCTCGATGCTTTCGATCAGCTGCCGGTCCTCATCCGATGTCTGAACAGAGGCGTCAAGCATCAAGATAACGAGGTCGGCATCCGCCATCGTCGCCCGCGAGCGGGCGACCCCGATGCTTTCAACGATGTCGGTCGTTTCCCTCAGGCCGGCCGTATCGATAAGCGAAATGGGAATGTCGTTGATGGTGAACCGTTCGTGGAGTTGATCGCGCGTGGTCCCGGCGATGTCGGTCACGATCGCCCGTTCGCTGCCCAAAAGTGCATTGAAAAGGCTCGACTTGCCAACATTCGGGTGGCCAATGATGGCGACCCGTAGCCCTTCGCGGATCAAATGCCCGGCTTTGAAGGTCGCGGCAAAGCGGTCAAGCTCATCGGCGATTCGCCTGAGCCGTTCGCTCAATGCCGCTGTCTGAACATCCGGCAGGTCGTCCTCGACGAATTCGAGCGCCGACTCGAGCACGACGATCACGTCAAGCAGCTCGTCCTTGACCGGCGAAAGGGTCTGCGAGATCTCGCCCCGCATTTGCCTAACGGCCTGTCGGGCAGCGGTCGCGGTTTGAGCGTCGATCAAGTCGCGGATCGCTTCGGCCTCGGCGAGGTTCATCTTGCCGTTTGCCAGAGCGCGAAGCGAGAATTCGCCCGGGTCTGCAAGGCGAGCACCCAACCGCAGCGAGCCATCGATCACCTGCCGAAGGACGACCGGCGAACCATGGCAGCTTATCTCCACAACGTCCTCGCCGGTAAAGGAATTCGGCCCGCGGTAAAAGGTAACGACCGCTTCGTCTATCGCTTCGCCCGTTTCGGGATCGGAAAGCTTAACGAGCGTCGCACGCCGCGGTTCAAGATCGGGCGCATCCGAGAACCGTCCGGCAATGCGCACGGCGTCCGGGCCGCTCAAGCGAACCGTCCCGATGCCGCTCCGCCCAAGCGGCGTAGCGAGTGCCACGATCGTATCTGTCATCTCTTGCCCGTAAACAAAAAAGAGTGAAAGGGCCGAGGCCGTTTCACCTTTTCAAAAAACTATCTGCCGCCGCCTCTTACTTTGGGCTGATCTGCAGCCGCCGCTCGCGGCCCGCTCCGACCGATTCGGTCAGCAGGTCGTCGGCCTCGCGGAGCGACATATGTATTATGCGGCGTTCGGTCGAGGTCAGCACACCGAACGTGAAAGGACGCCCGGACTTGCGAACCTGGTCCGCGGCAAAGCGTGCCATCGCGTGAAGCTCGGATTTTCGCGTCTGCCGGAATCCATCTGCATCGCAAACAAAGCGGTGCTCGCGTTCGAGCTCACGGCCGTACATCTGGAAGAGCAGAGTCTCGAGAGCGTCGAGCATCTCCGCATTCTCCGCAACGGCCAGCTCGACATCCTTCCCCGTCAGGTTGATATAGCAGCCCTCGTCGTTCCATTCGGCGTCGGGCTCAAGGTCAAGCCCCATGTCGTCAAACAGGTCTTCGAGAAATTCTTCTGATCTTTCGCAAACGTCGCTCATCTTAACTTACTTTTCCTTCTTCCCGCCCTTTACCTTCTTAATGTTCTTCGGCAGCGGCTCATTGACGACCTCCGTCGTCTCCGGCTCGGTCGGCTTATTCATATAGTTGATCACCATCTGCTGGCCGAAGCTAACGATATTACCAAAGAACCAGTAAAGCAATAGTCCCGAAGGTGCTGTCCACATTACCCAGAGCATCATGATCGGCATCAGCCAGGTCATCATCTTCTGCTGCATCTGCTGCTCGGGCGTTACGGCCGCACCGGTCGGCGTGAACTTCATCGCGAGCACCATCGAGATGGCAAAGCCAAACTCGAGGATATGCCACGGGTCCGCACCCGAGAGGTCCGGGAGCCAGGCAAAGCTCGCCTGCCTTGCATCAAGCGCGATGGTGATAGCCGTATAGAAAGCGATAAGGAGCGGGAACTGCAGCAGCATCGGCAGACAGCCGCCGATCGGCACTGCTCCCTTCATCATCCGCAGTTGCTCCATTTGGAGCTCGCGCATCCGCGGGTCATCCATCGGCACGCCTTTCTTCTGCAGGTCCTTGATCTTGTCCTGGACCTCTTTCATCTTCGGCGCGTTGCCGGCCGCTTTCTTGAAGCTCTTTGACTGCGACCAGCGAAGCGGAAAGAGCAGCGAATAGAAAAGGAACGTGAAGACGATGATCGCTACGCCATAGTTGCCGGTCAGCCGGTTAAAGAAATCGAGAGCGTAGAGGATCGGGATCGAAAGCGGCTTTACGAAGAATCGGACAATACGATAGGTCGCGAAATTGATTATGTTTACGAACTCAAGCTCGCGGCCGGCCGCTTCGTCAAGCCCATCTGAGATCGACGAAAGATGAAAGTAATCCTTCGTGCCTGTGTAGATCTTCGTCACCGAACCATCCGCCGCTACCGGGACGTAGGCCGTAACCAAGTGCCGCGTCTCTTTGGTGGTTGGGCTGCGAAGTGCCCAACTAAAAATGCTCGGATAGAAGGGCTGCGTCTCGACCTCATACTTCGATGCACGGACCTCAAGCCCCTCGTCCTGTGTCGCGGGAATGGCTGCCATCGCGAAATAAGCATCGCTGACTCCCGCCCAACTCACGGCTCCGGGAATGGTCAAGGAGCCCTGGTTCTGAGCGTCGTATTCAAACGAGTAATAGCCTTGCTTCCGATAAATATCCCCACCGACCGAGGCAACCGCTTCGGATTCGATGCGATAGAACGTGTGGTTATTTATCGCGTGGTCGCCGATGCTCGGGCCGATAAGGAGTTTCGTATTCGGGACGGTCTGGCCGTTTCGCTTTACCTCGAGCCCGAGGTCGGCAATGTAGCCATCGGCACGGAAAAGGAACCGCTTGCGTGCCTCAAGCCCGGCTCCGTCCGTAAGCGTAAACTCGATGGTCTTCTCTTCGCCGCCATTGAGCGTTACGGTGTCGCCCTCGGCGTTGACCTGATAATTGCGTTCGTTAAGAAGCGTGTCTAAAGCGGCATCGCCCGTCGCAAGCCGGAAGGGAAGCTCACGCGGCGAGCGGTTCCGCGCCTCGTTCGAGATGAGCTCGAGCGGTTTCGGGTTCTCGGCCGTGCTTCCATCGGCAAAGAGCGGGGTCTCGCGCCCATTTACCTTGTTCTTTAAAAGTATCCAGCTTGAGGCAACCGCCCCGCGGCTATCGAGCGTTACCTGATAGAGCGGCGACTTGACCACGATCTGCCGGTTCGGAGCCTCATCCACGACCGGAGCAGGCGTCGCGGCCGGAGCTGCAGGCGAATCGGTCGGCTGCGGCGTGGCCTGCTGATTGGCGGCAGTTTCTGTTTGAGCTGGTTCGGGCGGCGGTGCCGGCGGATTGAGATACGACCAGACCCCGAGGATCAACATCGAGAGAATGACGGCGGCAAAAAGCCGGAATTGACCCTGATTATCCGAATTATCCATCTTACAAACCTTCGAACGCTTTACTGCACCGGGTCGTGCCCGCCCCTGCAAAACGGCTGGCATCTAAGGATACGCTTCAGCCCCATCCAGGTTCCCTTCAGCGCACCGTATTTCTCCACCGCCTGCCTTGCATACTCCGAACACGTCGGCTCAAATCTGCACGCCGGCGGCAGAAACGGCGAGACCGCCGCCTTATAAACACTAAGGATGTCGAGCACCAAAAATTTCATCCCGCGATGCCCTCAATTGTGCATTGCCAATTGGCAACTTCACATTTTCGCTCCGGCCTTTTTTAATATCTCGCGGAACTCCGCCAGCGGCTTTTCGAGCTTTGCGTATGAAATGCTCCGGCGGGCATTCAACACCCAGTCGCATTTCGGTTCGATCGCATCAAGCTCCCGTCGGCTAAGGCGAAAACATTCGCGAAGCAGCCTCTTCGCCCGGTTCCGGTCATGTGCCTTGCCGATGGCCTTCTTCGTTGCCGTGATGCCAACGCGATGAAGTTCGCGTCCCGAAGGCAAAAAGAAAACCGTCATAAAACGGCCTTCTATACACACACCTTGCTGGTAAACCCGAAGAAAATCGGCGCGCTTTGCTATCCGCGCCGCCTTCGGCAAACCAAAGCTTAATAATGATGCGGAACCAGCCGCTTGCGGCCTTTCGCCCTGCGGCGCTTGAGCACCGCGCGTCCGTTCTTGGTCGCCATTCTGGCCCGGAACCCGTGCTTCTTTGCGCGTCTTCGGTTGTTTGGTTGAAACGTTCTCTTCGGCATAATTGCTCTCCATCAAATTCACCCGAAAGTGAAAACCTTGATTTTACGGAATAAGTCCTCCGAATGTCAACGTAACGCCAGCCGTTTTCCGTTCCGCTATCGCCGTCGCGTTACCGGCAGGTAAAAACACGAAAAACTTCGGGCGAGCGAAGGTTGGGATGCTTAGCGCGTTCGTAGATTAGACTCGCCTGAAGACCAGAGCGGAGTTCTTTGATCCGAAACCGATGCAGTTGCAAAGTGCAACATCCACGTCATGCTCGCGTGCGGTGTTGGGTGTGTAGTTGAGGTCGCAGGCGGGGTCGGGTTCGTCGAGGTTGATGGTCGGTGCGACGACGCCCGTCTTGAGCGTCATCAGCGCTGAGGCGACCCCGGCCGCACCGGCGGCTCCCTGCGGATGACCGATCTGCGATTTGGTTGCGGACATCGGTATGTTGTATGCGTGGTCGCCGAGTGCGATCTTGACCGCCCGCGTCTCGATACGGTCGTTGAGCTGCGTACTCGTGCCGTGGAGATTCACATAACCAACCTCATCGGGGCGGACACCGGCATCCGCGAGAGCAAGGGTCATTGCCCTCGCAGGCTCGACGCCGTTCTCCTCCAACCGGACGCGGTGATAGGCATCGCAGGTCGCACCGTAGCCGGCAACCTCGGCATAGATCTCGGCACCGCGGCGGCGTGCCGCTTCGTATTCCTCGAGCACAAAGATCCACGAACCTTCAGCGATGACGATGCCCGAGCGGTCAAGCGAAAAGGGCCGCGAAGCTCTGTGCGGTTCGTCGTTCCATTTGTCCGTGACGACCGTCATCACTTCAAATCCGCGCAAGATGCCGGGAGCGATCGGCGAATCAACACCTCCGGCAAGCATCCGTTCCTGCCGGCCGAGTGCAATGTGCTCGGCGGCGTAAAAGATGGCGTCGGTCGAGGACGTGCAGCCGGTCGAGATGACGTGTGAAAGCCCATGGAGCGAGAACCGCATCGAAAGCTCGGATGAAAGCCCGCCGTGCGTCGAGGAAGGAATGGTGTAGATGCTGCCTTTTTTTTCGTTGCCCGAGAACCAGTGGCCAAATTGGCGCTCGGTAAAGGCGAGCCCGCCGCCGCCGGTGCCGAGCACAACGCCAAAGGCTCGCTGCTCTTCGTCATCAAGCATAGCCGGGTCGATGTCCGCATCCCATAGGGCTTCGGTCGCAGATATTAGAGCAAGCGGCACCGTACGCGGAACGTGCTTCCGGTCCTGCGGCGAGAGGAGCGAATCGACATCGAGCCCCTCGACCTCACCGGCGACGCGGACCTTAAAGCCCGAGGCATCAAAGCCGCTGATGGTCCGAGTCCCGCTTCGGCCTTCGCGAAGCGATTCCCAAAAGGCATCACGGCCGATGCCGATCGGCGTCGCGCAGCCAAAGCCCGTTATGACCACTCGCCGCGGAGCTGAAAACCCCTTGAACATAAATTTTTTTCGCGGACTAGCGGTTCAATTCCTGCTGAACCATCGACCGGAGCTCGGGCTCGCTTAGCCGAAGCATACGGCGGCCATTAACAAAAAAGGTCGGCGTTCCGCGAACACCCGCCGCACGGCCATCGGCAAAGTCGCGGTCAACCTTTTGGTTGTGTTTCGGGTCCGTGACCGAGGCCTTGAGCTGCTCCATGTTGAGCCCGATCTCACCGGCCCATTTATCAAAAAGGGTGCTCGGTTCGGGGCGAACGGGCTGCGGCCCGCCGCCATGGATCTCACCCCACATCGATTGGTTGACGAACAGCTTGTCCTTCATTTCCCAATACTTGCCTTGTTCGCCGGCGGCCTCAAGATATGCGGCGGCAAGCCGAGAATTCTTATGGAAAGGCATATAGCGGATCACAAGCCGGACGTTTCCTTGAAACTCGCTCATCACCTTTTTGACCGCCGGGGAAAACGCGGCGCACGATTCGCATTCCGGGTCGAGGAATTCGACGACGGTCACCTTCGCGTTCGCCGGGCCGAGCGTCGGGCTATCGGGCCGGATGAGCGTCGCTTCGACCTCAGCCTTGTCGATCTTCTGAACCGCCGGTGCGCTCGAGCTCCGGTAAAGAAATGTTCCGATAACGGCCGCGGCGACGATCAGGCCGCCGACAGCTAACAAAGTTCTTACTTCTTTCGTCATTATTATTCGATATTTTTTGATCCGGGCCGGTAAATGACCAAACAAAACAGGATCACAGCAAATGATGCGAGCGACATCAGTGGGATCGTGATAAAGCCGAAGAGCTCAAGCTGGCGTGCGTTGCAGGGCACGCCTTCGGTGCAGGGCGTGATCTCTTCCGGAATGATGCCATAGTAGAGCAGGTTGTGGTAAGCGGCGATAGCAAGCCCGATCAACGTTAGCACCATCGCATACCGCCGCCAGCCCGCGTCGCGATAGGCGATCCCGATGCCGATTATCACCACCAGCGGGTAAAGTGCGATTCGCTGGTACCAGCAGAGAACGCACGGCGGAAACTCGAAAACCTCGCTCAGCAGCAGGCTTCCGACCAGCCCGGCCAATGCGATCGCCCACGCCGCATATGCCGCAAGGAGCGGCCCGCCCGCCGACGCAAGATTCTCTCGATCTTCGCTCACATTGATATTTAAGCATTGCACCCCGCTGAAGGTGAACTCCGCTCGGGACGATTTTTTTCTCCGGCCTTATAAGATTTTTTTCTTTGGGCGGAACTTTTCCGCGTTCGGGGGCGTTACCCTAATGTCACAAGGCGGTTGGAGGTATCTTTACAGTGAAAAAATTTGGAATTCTAATATTCATCCTAGCGTTAGTGGTCGGGCTCGTTCTCGGCAATCTCTTTTCGTTTGGCAAGGTCTCTGCCGGAAATCTGATCAATATCTCGTTCGGCAAGGGCGTTCGCGGCTCGGGCAATGTTACCGCAGAAAAGCGTTCGGTCGAGGCTTTTGAAGGCATCAAGGTCAGCGGTATCTTCCGCGTAGAGGCGGTCGCGGGCCGTGATCAAAGTGTTGAGATCGAGGCGGACGACAACCTTCTTCCGCTTATCACCACCGAGGTCCGCGACGGCATGCTCGTTATCGGGACCAAGGAGAGCATTCGGCCTTCGAGTACACTCGTAGTTCGCGTTTCGAACCCGACGATCGCAAAGATCCAAAGTTCAGGCGTTGCGAAGGTCTCTGCCGCCGAGCTTTCGGGCCCTTTCGAACTCGACATGAGCGGAGCCTCAAAGGCTGAACTCAAAGGAAAGGTCAGCGAGCTCAAGGTCAGCGTTAGCGGTGCCGCAAAGATCGAAGCGACCGAGCTCCAGGCAGCAAACGCCGATATCAAGGCAAGCGGTGCATGTAAGGTCAGCGTCGCCGTTTCGGGAGAGCTTAAGGCAAATGCCAGCGGAGCAAGCAAGATCTACTACACCGGCGAACCTGCAAACATTATCAGGAACACTTCCGGTGCTTCGAGAGTAAAGCAAATGTAGGGTGAAGACCGTTCCTCCCTTCACCATGCCAGGGCCCGAGTCGCGGAGCAAGACCGCATCTCGGGCTTTCTCATTTTCTGCAACTCACTCTAAAATTTAGCCATGGCGATAATGCTCAAACACCGCACCCACATGATCGCTACGATCGCCGTGATCGCGATCATCTTCATTGCCGTCATTCAGATCATTCGCGTTAATCGCGAGGAACCGCCAAAGCCGGTGGTCGTTGAGAAGACCTATACCAGCGGAAACTTCGCCGGCGGCGAGGTTCTGATTGCTCCGGGAACGGCTCAGGAATTCCCTTTCGAATTGAATCGACGAACGCGGCTCCGCGGCTCATTTGAAACGCCGGACGAGAAGAGCAAGGTCGATCTTTTCGTCATCAAATCCGATGACAGGCCAAAGTGGGAAGCCGGGACGGAGTTCAAGCCCGAATCTGCGGTCCGAAACCTCTCAACTGCTGAGACGAACCTGACCCTCGGGCCGGGAAGCTTTATCGTTATCCTCGACAACCGCAGCGGGAAGGAAGAGGTCCGAGCTACGGTCAACTACTCGGTCGATTAGGTCTCAACGGCACGCGTCCGGAAACCGGCGAACGAACCATCCGGTGTTTTCCCGAAGACGGCGATGTCGATCCGAACCTTCCCGTGTCGAACAACGCGAAGATCGGTCAAGTGTTTCTCAAGATATTTTCTGATTTTCGAAAACGCCGCAGTTCGCTTCTGGTCGGCGGCCGTGTGCCATTCCCTCCTGGCGGTCAGGCGGTCAAAAAACTTTTCGAATGGTATTTCCTCGAAATCACTCGCACTCGATATTAGTTTCTCACGGAGGTTTTGAGTTCCTTGCTTCTCCACGAACGGTTCGAGCCCCGCATCGGTCTCGCTGATGAAAATGACACCCTCGGTCAATTTCGAGAATTCCTCTAGTGAAAACTCCTTGGTTTCTTTTGCCGATCGAAATTTTTTTTGCGTTTTTTTGGTCATTTCGGTGCCCTTTTTCGTCCCGTTAGGTGCCTCTGATCGGCTCCAAATCATTGTAGGAAAAAGGGCTTAGAAGCAAAAATCGGTCGCCTCGATTTTCTGTGGATTTTCGTTTGCAATGGCCGTTTCCGTATGTTAATCTGGCACCCGTTTCGAACGAGATAACCCTTGTAACTTGTTGAAAACAAATAACTTAAAGTGTCACTTTAAGTTTATGTTTCATTTCCACAGTCCTGTGGAAAACTTTGTGGAAAATCTTTAGAAACGGCTTTAGCAAAGCTCTTGCCCGCTCGGTAAAAGTCCTTTATCGAAAGAGTTTTCGCGGCTTTATTCTCCCGCTGCTTTAAGGCTCGGCCATTGGCCGTTGCCGGTAAGAATTTTGACGATCTTTTGGAGTCACATTTAGTGTCTGATCTTTTGGCGAAAACCGAGATTTGGAACGAAGCACTGGCAATGGTCGAGGCAAGACTCAACCGCCACATCTTTGATTCCTGGTTCCGGTCAATAGAATTCCTCGGCTTCGATGATGAAGCAAAACTGGTCGAACTGGAAGCCTCCGACGTTACGGCCGATTGGGTGAACCGTTACTACACCGAGCTGTTGCGGCATTGCCTCAATTCGCTCGGTAAGGAAGGCTATTCGATCAAGTGGTCCGTTAAGCCCGCCACCTCCGAAGCCGGTGATGACGATGCAGAACCGGAAACAGCGACCGAAGAACAAATAGCCGGTGCGATCCTTGAGCTTGAACGCTCGCCGCGTTCGACGGCGGCACGTTCGACGACCAATTTCGTTGATATCGAACCGGTCGAGAACTCGCTCAACCCCAAGTACACCTTTGACAAGTTCGTTGTCGGCTCAAGCAACCAGTTTGCACACGCCGCGTCGCTCTCGGTTGCGGAAACGCCGGGCAAGGCATACAACCCGCTCTTCATTTACGGCGGTACCGGCCTCGGGAAAACGCACCTGATGCATGCGATCGGCCACTCGATCAAGCAGAACAACCGCCACATGCGGGTCGCTTACATCACGAGCGAAAAGTTCATGAACGAGCTGATCAATGCCATCCGCTACGACAAAACGCACGCTTTCCGCGAGAAGTACCGATCGATAGACGTGCTGCTGATGGACGACGTGCAGTTCTTTGCCGGAAAGGAGCGGACGCAGGAAGAGTTTTTTCATACATTCAACACGCTTCATAACGACCAGAAGCAGATCGTTATCTCAAGCGACTGCCCGCCGCGTGATATCCCGACGCTTGAGGAGAGGCTGCATTCGCGGTTTGAGTGGGGCTTGATCGCCGATATCGAACCGCCGGACCTTGAGACCAAGGTCGCTATTCTAAAGCGCAAGGCCGACATGGACGGATTCGACCTCGATGACGAGATCGCGATCTTCATTGCAAGCAAGATCCGCAGCAACGTCCGCGAGCTTGAGGGCTCTCTGGTTCGCCTGGTGGCCATTTCTTCGCTCCGCGGCGTGCCGATAACAAAGATGTTGGCCCAAGACGCTCTCAAGAACATAATCGACAGCGAACGGCCTGAGGGGCTAACGATGGAGCGGATCGCCCGCATCGTTGCCTCGCACTACAAGCTTTCGGTCGACGAGATGAAGTCAAAGAACAACAGCCGGGCGATCTCTTTCCCGCGGCAGGTGGCAATGTATCTCTGCAAGCGGTTGACCAAGCACAGCTATCCGGAGATCGGCCGCGAGTTTGGCGGCAAGCACCACACGACCGTGATGCATTCATTTGAAAAGATCGACACGATGACCAAAGAGAACCGCGATTTCCACAAGACGATCAGCGGCTTTATCGATAATCTTTGCAACTAGTTAGCGGAGGACAAGGCGGTGAAGGAAACGGAAGATATCCACATGAAGTTTCGCGATGTTGTATCAGTAAGTCTTTTATTTGCAGCACTTGAGAAAGATTTTCCACATTTGCACAGTGAAGCTTCAGGGCAGCCTGTGGACTCGGTTGAAAAAACTGACAGGTCGGGCGTTTTCCACGCCATAAGGAATTTTTCCACAAGTTTTCCACACTTTTCCGCAGAGGAAAAAGGCCAGTAAAAATGGGGACTTTAACCGCTTTTCAACATATTCACAGGCAATACTAATACTACTGGAGATAAATAAAATAGAATATTTTGAAAAGCAGGAGTTAAACGCCGCGGCGGCAATGGGCAGTTAAAGGCGTGTAGATTATAATCGCCAAAACGCAATAAAAAGTTCGAGGATCGAGTTATGGAATTTTCAATCAAGCAAAGCGTTCTGAAAGAAGAACTCGGATACATCCAGGGCGTGGTCGAGCGCAAGAACACCATTCCGGTTCTTTCAAATATTTTGATCGAATCCCTCGGCGAGGGGTCGATCCGCATCGTCGGAACGGACCTTGACGTCACGATCCGCTGCGATGCCGAGGCGACGATCAAGACGCCGGGTGCGATCTGTGTTCAGGCACGAAAGCTCTTTGATCTGGTGCGGACGATGTCCGACGGCGACGTTCACTTCAAAAAAGAAGAGAACGAATGGGTGCAGATGAAGGCCGGGCGGGCGAACTTCCGCCTGGCGGGCGTGAACCGCGAGCAGTATCCGGAGATACCGATCTTCAAATCGGCTCCGCTTTCGCTGCCGGCGGATGTTTTTCAGTATTTTGTCCAAAGCACGGCGTTTGCGATCACGAGCGAGCAGAGCCGCTTTACGCTCTCGGGTGCCAAGTTCATTTACGGCGACGGCATCGTCAAAATGGTTACGACCGACGGGCACCGGCTTGCATATATCGAACGGGCGATCGAGACCGGTGCCGATTCGAAAATGGATGTTCTTATCCCAAAGAAGGCATTGCTCGAGCTCGTCAAGATATCGCGCGATGCCGGCGGCGATGTTCAATTTGGCGAGGACCAGAACCACATCTATTTCGAGACCGGCGGAAGGTTGCTGATCACCAGAAAGCTTTCGGGCAACTTCCCGAATTACGAAATGGTAATGCCGAAGGACAACGACAAAACGGCCACTTTCGAACTCGGCGAAATGCGTTCGGCGGTCCGCCGCATTGCTCTGATGGCGGATGAAAGGAACCGCTCGGTTCGCCTCATCGTCCGCGATGGCGAGATCGAGATCGTTGCCCAATCAAGCGAGGAAGGCGAGGGCCATGAGGTCGTGCCGGCGGATTACTCAGGCGAGGAATGTACGATCGGGTTCAATCACGTTTATCTGCAGGAATACCTGAATACCGTCGGGGCTTTGGTCGGAACCGCCGATGCCGCGGTCGAGGATGAGACCGATGCCGCCTCCGGCAATGGCGAAGGCTCTGCTGCAGCTCCGGCACGCGAGGCGAAGTCGCCGACCAGGATATCTTTCGAGTTCAAGGATTCGAACGCCGCGACCCAAATGCGGATCGCCGGAGACTCGGCATACAACTACAAATACATCGTAATGCCGCTGAGGATATGATCGGCCGATGAGGTCAAATGAAAGAAGCGGGCTTTTACGGCCCGCTTTTCGTTTTGCCAGGGAGACAATTCTATTTGTTCGCCGGTGATGCGGCCGGCTTGGTTTCCTTCGACTTGTCATCGGCCTTGTTGGCTTCTTTCTTGTCGTCGGAATCGGCCTTTGCCTTGTCGTCCGGTTTGTTGGTGTTGCCATTGGTCGGCGAGGCGCTCGGTGAAGCGACCGGGCTCGATGTCGGGGCCGCGGTCGGGCTTGGGGTTGCCGAGTTCGGCGTGGTCGTGGTGGTGTTCGTCGCTCCGCCTCCGCAGGCGCCGATCACAAAACTCATTGCGGCAACAAACGCTGCCAAAAACATAGGTCTTCTCATTTCTTTAGATCTCCTGTCTAAACCTTGCCGCATCTTGCGGCTTCTATCTCTCCGGAGAGGCCCCGGCCGGCCCGGCGAAAATGATCCGCCATTGCGGCGCGTCCTCCGATCATCTTTCCGCCTTTCACGGGCATTCCCGGTGCAAAACAACAGCACCTTCGAGCCCCGGAGAGTTGATGAATTTCAAACCGCGTCCCTAAGAACGGGCCGCCGGATGTTTCTTGCACGAAAATTGAGGAAATTACTTTGAGTAAAAATAGAACTGGACCGCCTGGCCGATACCGATGATGAGGCCGAACAGTGCCCCGAACAGCTCAATGGTCCTAAGGTGTTCTTTTGCAACAGATAGAACGAGTTCCTCGAGCTTTTCGGCCGGGTAGTTCATTATCTTTTGCCGGACCACGCCGCCGACGTCAAATTCGCGAACGGCCTCGGGGAGTTTTTCGCGAATCGCATTGATGATGGTTTCCGTGAGCGTATCGCCGGCGGCAAGGAGTTTTTCTTCGGAAATATGGTCGGAAAGTTTGCCGATCGGTGCCGAGAGCAGTCCCTCGATCTTGCTTGAGAGCATCTCGTTGATGATCCGCGAGGTATCGGGCCGCGAAATTACGCTCATCATCCCGTTGGTCAGCATTCGCTTGAGTTTCGCCTCAGATTCTGGGTTAAGCGTACGCAGGATCGAATCAAGGCTGTGCGGCCGGAATCGGGAGAGCGTTTCGCGGACGTATCGTTCGATCTGGGCGTTCAAGGCATCGCCGCGGAGAAGGCCGAGAACGGACGAAGATATCTGCCGCTTTACGCTCTCGAGCTGCGAAGGCTGAATCGTGCCGACGAGTTCGCTAAGCGGGCGGGCAAGAGCATTCTCAATGCTCGAATCAATAAATCCCTTTGCTTCTTCGGCAAACACGTCACCCTTGAGCGTTTCCTCGATCCGCTTTGGCAGGCTTTCATTGACAAGGTCATCGACCTCGTTGAGCAAATTCTCCCGCGAGACGAAGATCTTCTTGAAGAAAGGAAGGTTCTCGTAGTAATTATGGACCTCTTTCTTAACGAGAGCGGCGATCTGGTTACGCGTCCGTTCGGCGGCGGCGATCTCGGAAAGATGATGGGCGATCGGTGAGATCTGTTCGCCGGCCTTTTCCTTCAAAAGCCCGACCGCTTCTTCAGTAAACATTTCGCCGAGCGGGCTCGCGGCACCGATCAGGTCATCGACACTACGGCCGATGAACTCATCGACCTTTTCGGTAAAGCCCTCTGAAGCAATAGCCGTCCTGATCCGCTCGACGAGGAATCCGACGATATCATCGAATGCCTTTTCGTCGATCACCTCGGAGACGCGCTTTGAAAGGACCTCGTCAACTCGGCGTTCGATGAAGCCGGCGATGGTCTGCTGAGTTTCTTCGCTCCGGAGAACGTCTTCGATGTGTTCGGCGACCTTGAACTGGAGTGCCGTTATCGAATCAAGCACGGGCTCGCGGAGGCTCGAGGGGAGCGACTCGATCAGCGAAGGATAATTTGCCTTGAGGAGTTCCTGGCTGTAAGAATCGACGACGTCGCTGATCTTTCGCCGAAGGAAATCTTTACCGACGAGTTCCTCCAAGATCGTTTCCTGCGAAACGAGTTCTTCACCGACCGCCTTGCCGATCGCATTGGCAAGCCGTTCGCGGTGCCGCGGGATCATCCCTTGCGGAAAGAGCGTGATGCCGAGCACTTTGAACGGCTTCCGCGGACGAAAGAGCATCCGAACGGCGAGCCACGCAGCCCCGTAGCCATGGACCGTCGCGATCAATATAAGCGAGCCCATCTGGAACCAGATGCTTGAGAACATCGGCCGGACTGCATTTACGATCTCGTTAAAGGTCTCCATCAAATAAAGCTAGAAGATCTGAAAGCCCTTCGAGCGAAGGCAGAAATCGGAAAAATCCTTTAGCCAGTCATGCCCGACGCTGTAGTTTCGCCATTGCTCGTCCTCGTCGCGGTAGATGGTTCCATCGTCGGGTTCGTCCGTTACGCTCAAGTCGGCGAACATCCGCTTGTTCGGGGCAAGTTGCGGCAATATCCGGTCGCGAATTCGCTCGCCGAGAATATGTGCCCCCTCTCTATCGACCTTGATGCCGAGGGCGTTATAGCCCATCTGGCGGACCATGGCCTCGCTTAGGACGTCAAGGCTCTTGATGACCTCAAGAGCCGCTTTCCAATTCCATACGTTGGCGGTGAACTCGTAGTTCTCCGAACCCATGTCGATAAATGTGAAACTCATATTTACAATCGGTTACGACAAGGCTAAAGCCTTGACCGCCAAATGGTCAACGTACACCGGCAAAGACTATAATCGGGTATCGCTGATGAAATATGATATCCCATTCCGTGTTCGCGTTACGAAACCGCTCGAAGGGTTTTGATGCGGGTCCAATCGGGAAAGAACGACCTCTTGTCACCAGTTGCAGAGATCGTCTTTGAATTCTATATGACTGTCGATCTCTCCGCTGATGCTCCAAACTTCCTGGGTAAGTTTTCCCAAGGACCAAAATCGGCCCGTTTTGTTTATATAAACTCAGGAAGGTACGCAGGCCAGGGGCACACAATGTGGAACCGGCGAGCAAAGCTTTCGCTGATGAGCATCACAAAAGCGCAGATCGAAAACGTTGTTTCGAATGGTTCGACCCGAATAGAGACCATAATTGACGGCGTCGGGCGCGATGGCGGGCCGGTCTGTGCCAGTGTGAAAGGACTTACCTGGAGCGTTTCGAAATGAACACTCAAAAATATCTTGAACGTATCGGCCTTGGCGATGCCGAATTAGCGGCCGACCAAGGATCGCTAAGGCTGTTGCAGCGTTCTCATCTGTTGACCATACCGTTCGAAAATCTGGACATACATTGGAAACGGCCGATCGTTCTGGATATTGATCGGTTCTTTGACAAGATCGTTGTCGAAAAGCGAGGTGGCTTTTGTTACGAACTCAATGGTTTGTTCAATCAACTTTTGTTATCGCTAGGGTTTATTACTAAACTCGTTTCCGCTCGCGTTTTTCACACGGACGGAACGGTCGGCCCCGAATATGACCACGCCGCGATCATCGTCAGGATAGGCGAGGATGAATTTTTAGCCGATGTAGGCTTTGGCGATTTCACAGCCGAACCGCTGCGTTTTGATGTCGATGCCGAACAGCAGGACGCGAACGGGGTTTTCACGATCCGGCGGTTTGATGATGAATATCTTGAGGTTGCAAAACGCGACGACGAAAGTTGGCATGGGAATTACGTGTTTTCCGAAACGCCACGAGATCTCTACGAATTTTCCGCGATGTGCGATTTCCAGCAGTATTCACCCAAGTCGCATTTCACCAAAGGCAAACTCTGTTCGATCATGACCGAAACCGGGAGAAAGACCCTTACAGACAGAGTTTTTGTCGTAACCACATGTGGCAATCGGACAGAAACCGCCGTATCCTCATATGAGGATTTCGAGAAAAATTTGATGCGAGAATTTGGGATATCGCACTGACGGTTCGGAAAGATCATAATCGGCAGGAGGGTTTAGAAGTGCGATTCGATGTCGTTATCACAAAAAGTGACCAAATCACGATTCCGGCAGCCATTCGGAAACGCCTTGGGATTAAGCCAGGTCAGAAAGTGTACCAGTCTATCGAAAACGGAAGGATTCTATTGGAATTCGATCTACCAAATGATTCGGTTGAACGAACTCGGATCCCTAAAAACAAAGACTTATAGATTATGATCTCGTCGATCTCATACGCCGATGCCGGCGTTTCAATAGACAACGCGAACCGGGCCGTGGCGAAGATCCGCGAATATGCCCGGAGCACCTTTAATGAACGGACGCTGACCGAGATCGGCAGCTTCGGCGGGATGTTCTCGGCGGCCTTTCCGGGAATGGCCGAGCCGATCCTCGTCGCTTCGGCCGACGGCGTCGGGACGAAGTTGAAGCTCGCTTTTGAGACCGGCATTCACAACACGGTCGGAGCGGATCTGGTCAACCACTGCGTCAACGATATTTTGGTCCAGGGAGCTCGGCCGCTTTTCTTTCTTGATTATTTCGCGACCGGAAAGCTTGAGCCCGACGTAACCGCCTCGGTCGTCGAGGGCATGGCCCGAGCCTGCCGCGAGAACGGCTGCGTCCTGCTCGGCGGCGAAACGGCGGAGATGCCGGACTTCTATCCGCCCGGCGAATATGACCTCGCGGGTTTCATCGTCGGCGTGGTCGATAAGGCAAAGGTGATCGACGGCAAGACAATCGAGCCCGGCGATGTGGTGCTCGGCATTCCCTCGAACGGCCTTCAAACGAATGGATACTCGCTCGCCCGCAAGCTATTCTTCGAGGTCGGCGGCTACAAGGCCGATACGTTCATTGAGGAACTCGGCACGACCGCCGGCGAGGCACTGCTCGCGACCCACCAGAGCTTTCTGCCGCAGATCGGCCCGCTGCTCGATGGCGGCAAGCTCAAAGGTCTCGCACACATCACCGGCGGCGGTTTTCTAGAGAACATTCCCCGCATCCTGCCCGAAGGCGTCGGAGTGGAGATCAACCGCGGCTCATGGCCCGAACTCCCGATCTTCGGCCTGATGCAACGCCTCGGCAACGTCGCCGACCAAGAGATGTTCCGCACCTTCAACATGGGAATCGGCATGGTCGTCGTGTGCGCGGAGACCGATTCGGATTCAATAGCCGGTCGTTTGCCAGGCTCTCATAAAATAGGCCGAGTTGTTTCCAACCCCGATCCCGAAGTAAAGCTCGTATAATAATGCTCGTCGCCAAAAAGGACGGGTTTCGAATATTTCGATTGTTTCGAATAGTTTGAATATGATATAAAAGCTTTGATGAACGTTACGGCCAAGGACATTGAACTCGCGAAAAAGGGGAGAAACCTGTTGCGGTCTCGGTCTCGGTCCAGGGTTCGTCTTGGCATCGGGACCGAGGACCCGATCGACCTTCCCGGACCGGCAAAGAGGATGCTTGAACAAACGCTGGCTTACCTCGCGGAGGGAAAGAGCGTTGTTGTACTTGCGGAACCCGCTGAACTATCGACCCAAGAAGCTGCAGATATTCTTCGTGTCTCTCGCCCGTATTTGGTAAAACTCGTTGAGTCAGGTCAGGTGCCTTTCCGGCGGGTAGGAAAGCATCGAAGGCTTCTTACCGAAGACGTTTTGGCTTATAAAGCCAGGCTAGACGACGATCGCCTGAAGACCCTTGAGAAACTCGCCGAAGAATCACAGGAACTTGGGCTCGGATATTGATTCTAATGCGAGTGGTCCTGGATGCCTGCGTTCTTTATTCTGCGCCATTGCGGGACTTCATGATGCATCTTTCGCTCCTCGACGTAATCGAGGCCCGGTGGACGAACCTCATTCATGAAGAGTGGATCAGAAGCATCTTGAGAGACCGGCCGGACCTCGACCGCGAGAGACTCGAGCGAACCCGGCGGTTAATGGATGAAAATACGCGAGACAGCCTCGTAGCCGGTTTTGAGCATCTGATACCGAAGCTACGTTTGCCTGACGCTGATGACCGTCACGTTCTGGCCGCAGCTATACACTGCGAGGCAGATGCGATCATTACATTCAACCTAAAGGACTTCTCCGCAAAAGCAATCCGTCGCTATGGGGTGCGGGTGTTTACGCCCGACGAGCTTTTAAGTTCATTGTCCGAAGAGTTTGAAGAAGAGATCTGCCTCGCATTTCGCAGGCAGTTGCAGAGCCTTAAAAGTCCGCCGCTTAGAAGAGACGACCTGTTGCAGATATTTTCAACCATAGGATTGAAACGAACGGCAAAAGGGCTTCGAAGATGCGCCTGATATCGATCCGAACGACTTGTTCACCCAAGGAGCAGACTCACAGAATGAAGATTTTTGACCCGATCCGCCACGTTTTACTTGCCTGCTCATTCGCGCTGTTTGTCTTTTCGGCGGCTGCGCAGACGACGGCTTCGGAGCATTTAAGGCGAGGAAATGAGCACTATAAGAACAAGAACTACGCCCAGGCGATAGCGAGTTTTTCCGAGGCGATCAGGCTTTCTCCGCGGTCACCGGAGCCGTGGTTCAACCGCGGGCAGGCGAGGTATTATTCCGGCGATGTCCGCACATCGATCGGTGACTTTCAGCAGGCCACGACACTCAACCCCAACTACGTTGATGCCTGGTTCCAACTCGGGCTTGCCCGAAACAAGACCGGGGATCAACCCGGTGCGATCGCGGCTTACACCCGCGGGTTGAGCATTGCCTCGGGCGACTCGCAACTTTACTACAACCGCGGCATCGCCTATGCGGATAGCGGCCGCGATGACCTTGCCCTTGCCGACTACAACCGGGCCCTGCAGATCAACACCAACTACACCAAAGCATTCGTTAACCGCGGTGCCGTACACTATCGGGCGAAGAGGTATGAAGCTGCTCTTGCCGACCTTAACCGCGCCATCGAACTTGACCCCGGCTACGCCGAGGCGTGGAACAACCGAGGCGTGCTCTTTAACACGACGAACCGCTCTCAGCTTGCACTTCCGGACCTTGATCAAGCCATCAAGCTCGACCCGACGCTCAAGAAGCCGCACCTTGACAAGGCAATTGCATATAACAAGCTCGGGAGAAACACCGACGCTATCGAAAGCCTCAACACCGCGATCAAGCTCGACCCGAAGTACGTGAATGCATACGTTTTCCGGTCTGCCGTTTATTTTGATATCAAGAAGTTCGACCTCTCAAAAGCAGACGCGGAACAGGTGCTTCGGCTCGACCCGAAGAACAAGTTCGCCGCCAACCTTCTGACACGGATCGCCGCCCAGCCGAAATGAAAATCGAATTATTGATATCAGTGCAGGGGTCGATTTTGCGAGTTATCGCCAATTACTTTAACCATCCGGCGAGAATGAACGCGACCCCTGAAGAAAACTCAGCAAGCCGCATGCTTTCTTCATCTTGCTGATCAACACAGTTCTCCGGATCCGGGTTGTCTCGGTTCATGTTCGCATTTAGACGAACGTAGAACGGGCCCTTTCGAAATCTTAGCCACGCTCGGCTGCAGTGGTCAGCGCCTAATCCCTTATCTCCCAAACCGGCAAACTCTTTGAGGTTTATGATTCCAGGATGCTCGACCTCACTTTTTAGCATCGCTTCCGGACCGCTGGGAGTTGTATGATATTCGACCGTCATCACGAAAATCAGGTCGCTTTCCGTACAGGTGACCTCATACGCCGGAACCGGGTATTTATATGCCGGACCGCCATAGCAATCCGTGTTAGGCTGTCTCTCGGAAATGCGTGGCCGAACATTAGAAAAGATAGTTGCCATTGAATCCATTCGCCGGTCTAGCTCTTTTTCCCATTCGACCTGCTCCGATTTTCGTTTCTCTTCGTCTTCTTTTTCAAAGTACAGTAAGCTGAATTGTCCTCGGTCGAACGAGTAAACATACAAACCCATGCCTTTGTCATTCACGTCCGGACGACCGATGAATGCAAAGAGCCTGCTGTCAATTCTCCAAGCCGGATTACTTCCATCATCAATATATGGAAGGCCAAAGCCCGAACCATAAACACTCTTGAATGGCGGAAAATATATGTTCCCGGTTTTGGCATCGACCACGGCCATTGAAAAGGTTCCAAGACCCGCACCCCAGGTAACTATTGTGTATCGTCCTGCAAAATTTGGTCCTTGTTTTGCACCTTCTCTGATAGCCGTCCGATAGGTTCTGGCGCGTCTGGTGTCTATTTTTGGCGAAACAGGTTTCTTCTTATACCTGTCTCTCGCAGCGACTGGGTAGTCCTTTGGGTCAGGAGGCTTTTCCTGAGAAATGGCAGGTGCCACCACAATGGTACAAATACCTAACAAAAATAGAAGCCGAACAAACATGGGCATTTTTGGTAGCTGTAATGATAGTGAGCGTCAAGATATAATAACTCAACCTAATTGAAAGGGTCACGTTTTTAATGAAGCTTGGAATTTTGATCTCCGGCCGCGGGTCTAATATGGTGGCGTTGGTTGATGCCGTCGCTCGCGGCGAGATACCGGGGTCGGAGGTCGCGGTTGTTATCAGCGACAAGGCGGACGCGGCGGGTCTTGCAAAGGCGGCGGAACGTGGTGTTGAGACTTTGGTCATTGAAAGAAACGGCCGAAAGCGCGAGGAGCACGACTCAGAGATAGTCGCGGCTTTGAAAGATCGCGGCGTCGAACTCGTCTGCCTGGCGGGCTATATGCGGCTGCTTTCGCCGCTGTTCGTTAGGGCTTTTCCGGACCGGATCATCAACATTCACCCGAGTTTGCTGCCCGCATATCCCGGCCTTAACGTCCACGAACGCGTCCTCGCCGCAGGCGAAAGCAGGTCCGGCTGTACCGTCCATTACGTCAATGAGGATCTCGACGCTGGCCCGATCATCCTCCAACGCAAAGTCCCGGTCCTCGCGGGCGATACTCCCGAAACCCTCGCCGCCCGCATCCTCGAGCAAGAACACAGCGCGTACGTCGACGCCGTTCGCGAGGTAGTTGCCGCAGAAGAAACGGCGAAGGGCTAGAAGCTTCGCCCCCTGCGACCGCATCGGCTTTAAAGAAAGTTTAGCCGCAGAGGACACAGAGTTTTGTTTCGAATGTCATACCTTTCAGTCTTTTCCGAGGAACGCAGACCAGCAACAAAAACATCTCCGTGATCTCTGTGCCCTCTGGGGCGAAACGATCTTTAAAATCAAGAGTGCGGCCTTATTGGTCGGCCGCACTCGGAAGGTATCCTTTGGTAGGTGATAATGACAGGTTTAAGGTGTTGCCTTAGATATTCTCAGGCCGCACCGTGGGAGGGTAATAGAAGGGACCCGAGGTCTTAAAACTCTCGGTGTCAAACTTTCTCCTTGCGCCGCACTCAAGGCACGAGCGATAGGAGACGTTCCTTTCCGAAAAGGGCCGGCTCAAACGTTTGTGCCAGCATCCGAAAAGCTTTCCTATGATGCCGATCCGCTTCCCCGGGGTTGCACCGTCGGCCGAGGCCGCCGGGCTATAATTCACCGTGTTTTCGATAACGTTTTGCATAATTCCCTTTCCTTGCTTTCCTCACCCGTTCACTAACGCGTGATTTCCGCCGTAATTAGAACGACCAACGGGGAAAGTTTTTGCATTAAATAAGATGTTTCCCGCCCCGCAAGGGTTTTCCCTATTTCAATAGACGCAAAAGAGCGCCGAATCTTTCTCTTCGGTCGTATATTCGGTAAACTCCTGTTAAACGATTCAGGAGAAACCGATGCCCTCACGCCTTATAAACACTTTTCTTATCGCGTTTATTTCCATTTTCCTCGCCGCACCGGCGTTTGCCTGGGACGACGTTGGCCACAAGATAACGGGCTATATCGCCTGGCAGCGGATGTCGCCGAAGGCACGCGAGAATGTGATCAAGGTGCTCCGCTCGGCTCCGGAGGACTCGCACCTCGCGGTTTACTATCAGTCCTACGGCGTTCGGTCCGAGGCGGACAAGCAGCTCGAGTATTTCATGCTCGTGCCGACCTGGGCAGATATAGTCCGCGACCGTGCATTTCCGGTTCGCTATGAGAAATATCACAAGGGCGATTGGCACTATACGTCGGTCTTTTGGCGTGAGGTCGGCGGCCGGACCGAGTTGATCGCTGATAAAAAACCCGACGGCCAGGCGATCGAAAAGCTTGCCGAATTTGAAAAGGCACTTCGCGACCCGGCCGTAAGCGACAAGGACAAAGCGATCGCACTCGCGTGGTTTCTTCACATCGGCGGTGACATCCACCAACCGCTTCACACTTCAAGCCGTGTGACCGACCTTGAGGCCGAAGGCGACCGCGGCGGCAACACTTTTCTTATCTCGCCGCAGGGAACCCCGCGGGCCGACCAGCAAAACCTTCACTGGTTCTGGGATTCGATCGTCCCGCGAAACATTCCCTTCGACTTTGGTTTCTGTGAAGGCTGCTACGTAAAGCACATTGCCGAGGCGTTCACCTCGCGTTACAGCTTTGAAGCGGAAAAGGGCGGGCTTGCACTTTCGAACTACGTCCTATGGAAGGACGAAAGCCTGAAGCTGGCCCAAACGGACGTCTTCCGCTCGGACCTAAAGCGCTTTGAGACCCCAAGCGACGCTTACCGCCGCAACGCCCTTCGAGTCTCAGAATACAGGTTGACTCTCGCCGGTTACCGCATGGGCGAAACGCTGAACGACATCTTTGGAAAGTAAATGACTCCCGGAGAAACGCTTGAATATTTTGAAGGCCGCCGCGATGTGATCATCGGCCAGATCCGCGAGATCGTCGAGATAGAGTCGCCCTCGCACGATGCCGAACGGAGCCGCGAGGTCGTTGATTGGATCGAGAATGCGGCGAGGGCGACCGGCCTTGAGCTTGCCATCGAGCGGCACGCGACCGAGGCGGACGGCGACCACCTGATCATCCGCGCGTTTCCCGGCAATGGGAAGCCGGTGCTCCTGCTCGGCCATACGGACACGGTCCATCCGGTCGGAACTAAAGCGAAAAACCCGACACGCATCGAGGGCGACCGCTTTTACGGCTGCGGCACTTTCGATATGAAAGCGAACATCGTTCTGATGCTCGAAGCGCTTCGATATTTCAAGACGAGCGGCACGCAACCCTCGCGGCCGGTCAACATATTGCTCTCCTGCGACGAGGAGGTCGGCAGCTACACGGGCCGCGAATACGTCGAACGCGAGGCGAAGCTTGCTGAACACTGCCTAGTTTTCGAGCCCTCGGCCGCGGGCAGCGTCAAGACCGGCCGCAAGGGCACGGGTATGTATGTCGTCAGGGCCCACGGCGTTCCGGCCCACGCGGGCCTCGACCCCGAAAAGGGAGCAAGTGCGATACTCGAGCTCTCGCGGCAGATCGAGCGGCTCCACGCGATGAATTTCCCGGACGCCGGCACGACCGTAAACGTCTGCACCGCGAGCGGCGGGACGACGACCAATGTCATCCCCGAGCACGCCGAGTGCACAGTCGATGTCCGCTTCAGCTCGATGGCTGAGGCCGAGCGGATAGACGCGGCAATAAAGGCACTCACGCCGGTCGATGAACGCGTCTCGCTTGAGGTCACAGGCGGCATCAACCGCCCGCCGATGGAACGAACCGATGCGGTGGTCGCGCTTTTTGAGAAGGCACGCGAGACGGCCGCCTCGTTCGGATACGAGTTGGGCGAAACTCAGGTCGGCGGAGCTTCGGACGGAAACTTCGTCGCCGCTCTCGGGATCCCAGTCCTCGACGGCCTAGGCATAGCCGGCGACGGAGCACACACGCTCCACGAACATATTTTGGTAAGCGATATCGCAAAGCGGGCAACGTTGGTGACTTTGATGATTTCTTGACAGGCAGTTTTTATGAAAGGCTACACTTGTTCAACCTGTGGACAATTCCATACTGGCTTACCGTACAGTTACGGAACCACCGCCCCAGCACTGTGGTTTGATATCCATGAGGATGAAAGAGAGGAGCGAGCTCTGCTTTCATCAGATCAATGTGTTATCGACAACCAATATTTCTTTATACTCGGGCGGCTTGAGATTCCTGTTATTGATGGGGATGAAGATCGTTTCAGTTGGAACGTTTGGGTTTCATTGAGCGAGGAGAATTTTTTCCGGGCCTCAGAACTTTGGGAAACCGAGGGACGCGAAAGTGAGCCTCCATATTTCGGATGGCTGAGTACAGCTTTGCCTTGTTACGCCGAAGCGACGCTTAATCTTAAGACCAATGTACATACAAGGCCTGTCGGTGAGCGGCCTTTCGTCGAATTGGAACCAACAAAACACCAACTCGCCATTGAGCAGCGTGGAGGTATAACAGAAAAAAGGGTGCAAGAAATCGCCGAGTGCATTTTGCATTCATGACGAGCGAATTCTATCCGTAGGCTCATTCTGTCCAGTGAATGGAATGACAAGAAGTAGCAGCCAAAATAGCAAAGCGTCGGCGGCAATTTGGGAGACTGCGGTTGGTCTGTTTGAGGCAGGCTTTATAGATAGGCCGACATTGGTAGATTTCGATAAGGCTCGCCACACTCGTGAGAACGAGCGAGCCCTTACTGACGTGCGGGCTACCGACACGCCGGCTGATGACAAATAGATTCGGAGGCGCATCCTGTCCGGTGATGGGCGCGGTCTTCAAAACCGTCAGCGGGTGCGCGAGAGCGTGCCTGGGTGGGTTCGACTCCCACACGCCTCCGCCAGCTTGAAAGGAGAAAGGATGAAGGATAAGGGAGAAAGTAGTGACTATCACGCTCCGTCCTTCCGCTCGGGTTATCCTTTATCCTTTCGCCTTTGCTCTTATGAAATTGTGGATCGCTCTTAATATGACGCCGGGAGTTGGGCCGCGGGCGGCGACCAAGCTGCTTGAGCGGTTCGGTTCGCCCGAGGGCGTTTTTGCCGCCCGACGGCGTGAGCTCGAGGAGCTTCGGCTTCGCCCCGAGACCATTGAGAGCATAATGAAGCGCGAGTTTGAGCCGAAGGCCGGCGAAGAGCTCGACCGCGTAAGATCGCTCGGCGGCGACATCCTCGTGCTTGATGACGGCAGCTATCCGGCCCTGCTTCGCGAGATCGCCGATCCGCCGATAACGCTTTACGTCCGCGGCGAGTGGCAGGCCTGTTTCGATCAGCCTTGCGTCGCCATAGTTGGTTCGCGAAATTGTTCGACCTACGGCCGCAATGCCTCCGAGATGCTTTCCCGCGACCTCGCCGGCCAGGGCTTCACGGTCGTTTCCGGTTTTGCTCGCGGGATCGACACCTCGGCCCATCGCGGTGCGATATCGGCCGGCGGCCGGACCATCGCCGTCATCGGTACAGGGCTCGACGACCCGTATCCGAAAGAGAATCAAAAGCTTGCCGATGAGATCATCGCCGCAGGCGGCGCTATCGTCTCGCAGTTCCCGCTCGGCACGCCGCCGCTCAAAGAGAATTTCCCGTACCGAAATCGGATCATCAGCGGCCTGAGCCTCGCCGTTGTTTTGGTCGAGGCCTCGGAGCGGAGCGGTTCGCTGATCACCGCCCGGCTGGCGACGGAGCAGGGCCGCGAAGTGATGGCAGTTCCGGGCAACATAACGTCGCGAACCTCGATCGGCACCAATTACCTCATCAAGGCTGGTGCAAAACTCGTCCAGCAATGGCAGGATGTCGTAGCCGAACTGCCGAATGAAATTACGGCGACCATACTTCCGCCAAAAATGGAACGCGACGAGAACGGCTCCGAGGCTGCGCAGCCCGAGCTCGAACCCGCCGGGCTTTCGCCGGCCGAGAAAAAGGTCTGGCAGAAATTATTGCCCGATGAGCCGATGCACATCGACGTTCTGCTCGAGGCGACCGGGCTTTCGTTCGGCGACCTCAATAGCGCACTCGTCGGGCTCGATATCCGCGACCTCATCCGCGTTCTCCCGGGCAAGCATTACGCACGAAAGATCTGATCGACGCCATGGAAAAATCGGATTTGATCCAGATCACGCGAAAGCCTTCCATCCCCGAGGATGAGTTCTACACGGCGATCAACCGGATGTATGAGCTCGTGTGGGAGCAGCTTCTTCCGCCGCAGATCGAGACCTCGCGGTTGCGGTCGCGGCTTGAGCGATCGGTGGTCACACCGGCCGATGCCGAGATACCGGATTGCGTTACATGCGGCGTCTGCTGCGCGTCGTTGCTCTGTGTAGGGGTTCGGCCGGGCGAGGAGCCGGCTCGCGAGCTGACGTGGAGTGTTACGAAGAGCGATGAGGAAGGCGAATGGGAGGTCGATCTTTACCTTCGCCGCGATGAAGAAACACTCGCCTGTGCCCAACTTGAGGGCAACTTGGGCGAGCACGCCACCTGCCGAATTTATGAAAGCCGGCCGCAAATGTGCCGCGAGTTTGACGCCGGCAGCGACCGCTGCCACGCTCTTCGCCGGGCTTACGGCATCGAGCCGTTCCTCTCGCTAGATGAAATGATGGAAGCTAACGAGCGTCTCGATGAGCGCGACGCTATGCCTGCGGACCCGAAATTGATCACGCGAGTTTCCATCGATCGTGCCGAGCGTCGGGGCGAACTTCAGATCAATGTTGTGCTTCGGAGCGGCGAAGAGCGGGTGCTTCACTCCTTCGATCCGGCCAAAGAAACGTGGCGGCAATTTCAGTTCGAGGGCGTCTCGCTGGCCTCGGCCGAGGCGATGATCGCAGATCATAACGAAATTTCTTGGCAGCCCGAAAGCTAGCAAACGAATCCGACAAAGTAAGATTTGCCGAAACGTGTGCTATGGCGTATCGTCATAGGACGCATTGACAGATTTCGCCGTAAGGTGTTAGAAGTCAAAATGTCAGAGCGTCTCCGAGCGGAGATCGCATCTGACTATTTTTTTCCGATGTCAAAGAACCTTGTAATAGTAGAATCGCCGGCAAAGGCCAAGACGATAAATAAATATCTCGGGCAGGACTATACAGTCTTGGCCTCGATCGGCCACATCAAGGACCTACCCGCAAAGGAACTCGGGGTTGATGTCGAGAATAATTTCGAGCCGACCTACGAGGTCATTCCGGACACAAAGAAACGCAATAACAAGAAGATAGTCTCGGACCTGAAAAAGGCGGCGAAGGCCAGCGAAGCGATATTTCTCGCCGCCGACCCCGACCGCGAGGGCGAGGCGATCTGCCAGCATCTTGCCGAAGAGATCGTTCCGAAGAAAGGCGATAAGCCCGTTTTCCGGGTGATGTTCAATGAGATCACGCGGAATGCGATAAAGGACGCCTTCATCGAGCCGAAGCAGATCGACCGAAACCTTGTCAACGCGCAGCAGGCCCGCCGCGTGCTCGACCGGCTTGTCGGCTACAAGGTCTCACCGATCCTTTGGAAATCGATCGGCGGCAAGCTCTCCGCCGGCCGCGTGCAGACGGTCGCTGTTCGGCTCGTCGTCGAACGCGAACGCGAGATAGAGGCTTTCGTCAAAACGGAATATTGGTCGATCGTCGCCGATCTTGCCGCCGCACTTCCGCCAAATTTTGAGGCGAAGCTCGCCCGGATCGACGACAAGACGGTCAAGACGGGCAAATTCGATGAGGATCTCAAGGCGAACGAAACGCACGTCAAAACAACAGACGAAGCATCGGCAATAGTCGCGGAAGCCGAGAAGGAATCGTTCATCGTCGAATCCGTCACCCGCAAGGAACGCAAGCGGAACCCGACGCCGCCTTTCATCACCTCTAAGCTTCAGCAGGAAGCCGCCCGCAAGCTCGGCTTTTCCGTCAAGCGGACGATGACGACCGCCCAGAAGCTCTATGAAGGCATCGACCTCGGTACCGAAGGGCTCACCGGATTGATCACCTATATGCGAACGGACTCGGTCCGCGTTTCCGATGCCGCTATCGAAAACGCCCGCGGTTACATCGGCAAGCAATATGGCGAAAGTTATCTTCCCGGCAAAGCGAACACATATAAAGGAAAGAAGGACGCACAAGACGCCCACGAGGCGATCCGCCCGACCGACGTCAACCGCACTCCGGATGACATGAGCGCACTGCTCGGGCCCGATGAGCTGAAGCTCTATCGGCTGATCTGGCAGCGATTCGTCGCCTCGCAGATGACGCCGGCCGTGTTCGATCAAACGACGATCGACATCAAGGCGGGAAGGTTCACGTTCCGTGCGACCGGCTCGGTCCAAAAATTTGACGGCTTTCTCAAGGTCTATCAGGAAGGCCGCGACGACAAACCGCAGGACGGCGACGACGATGATGCCGAACTTACGCTTCCGGCGGTCTCGGAAGGCGAGCAATTAAAGCTGAATGGCATCACGCCGAATCAGCATTTCACCGAACCTCCTCCTCGGTATTCCGAAGCGACGCTCGTCAAGGCACTCGAAGAAAAAGGCATCGGCCGTCCCTCGACCTACGCGGCCATCATGACCACGATCCAGGACCGCGAGTACGTTGAAAAGATCGAAGGACGCTTTCACCCGACGCCGCTCGGCACTACGGTCAATGATCTTTTGCTTGAGAGCTTTGACGACATCTTCAACGCCGAATACACCGCGAGGATGGAGCTCGCTCTCGACGATATCGAGGACGGCAAACTCGATTGGCGAAACGCTCTCCGCGGTTTTTACGACAAATTCGCAAAGGACCTCGAGCACGCGGTCGAGAACATCAAGAACAAGAAGCAGACCTCGATACCGACCGACGAGGTTTGCGAAAAGTGTGGGGCCGGAATGGTCATTAAATTCGGCCGCTTTGGGCAGTTCCTGGCGTGTTCGAATTATCCCGAGTGCAAGAATACCCGCGAGGTCGCGAGCAAGCGTTCGAGCGAAACGGCCGAGGGCGAAGCGGGCGAGGCGGAGGCCGTGCCGCCATGCGAGCTTTGCGGCCGCGAGATGGCATTGAAGAAAGGCCGCTTTGGCCCGTTCTACGGCTGCACCGGTTATCCGGAGTGCAAGAATATCCGCAAGATCGCTAAAGGCGACCAGAAGCCCGCTCCTCCGCCCGAGCCGATCAACGAGACGTGCCCCAAGGACGGCGGCCAGCTTGTTCGCCGGCAGGGCCGCTTCGGTGAGTTCATCTCGTGCTCGAATTATCCGAAGTGTGATTACATCAAGCGCGAGACGATCGGCGTTGCGTGCCCGAAGTGCGGCGGCGATATCGCGGTCAAAAAATCGAAGCGCGGAAAGACCTTTTACGGGTGTGCGAATTACCCGAAATGCGACGAGGTTTTCTGGGATAAACCGATCGCCGAACCGTGTCCCGAGTGCAGCGCGCCCTTAACGCTCGAAAAGACCACAAAGAAAGAAGGCACCGTCCGCTATTGCAAAAACGAGGCGTGTGATTATAAGATTTCCGTCGTCGATACATCTGAAGCGGCAGATGCCGGGGCCGACACGGCCGCTCCCGCCGCTTGAGCTTTATGAACGAGAACATTCAGTTCTTTCAGGCATTCCTGAAAAACCCGACCTCGGTCGGCTCCATTGCCCCGAGCTCGCCGGAGCTTGCCCGCGCAATGGTCAAGGGTATCGAGCCCGGGCCTGAGAACGTCGTTCTGGAGCTCGGCGTCGGTACAGGTGCTATAACAAAGCAGCTTCGAAATGCCGGTGCTAACTCGGAGAATTACCTCGGTATCGAGATCGACCCTTCGCTCGTTCGTTCGCTTCGCGGCAGCTTCCACGAGCTGAATATCGTCACCGGCGATGCGACCAGCCTTGCGGAGATACATCGCCGTTCGGGCCTCGGCCGCGTCGGTTATATCGTTTGCTGCCTGCCTTTTGTCTCGCTTCCGAATGAGGTCGGCGGGAAAATACTTGGCGAGGTAGAAAAGCTGATGACCGAGGGCTGTATGTTCCGGATGTATCAGTACGCACACGGCTATTATTCACCCTCGGCCATCAAGCTGAGAGATTTCATGCGCAAGCGCTACGGCCGGTCGCGGCGAAGCCCGCTGATCGTGAAGAACATTCCGCCGGCTTATACACTGACCTGGTTCGGCCGTTAAAAGGCCTCGGACCTCTTCCCGCTTATGTCCAACATTCAATACTATCCCGGTGCGATCGATCCCTCGGGGTGCATCAGCAATGGCTGGAATCTCATCAAGCCGAAATACTGGATGTACTTCGCCATCTCGCTGTTGACCTGGGTCATCGTCTCGTGTATCCCCTGTATCAACTACATCCTGATGGGCCCGGTGCTGGCCGGTGTTTATTACACACTGCTTCGCGATATGCGGGGCGAATCGGTCGATTTTGGGATGATGTTCAAGGGCTTTGAGAAGTTCTTGCCGGCCCTCGTCGTCGGGCTTGTCCAATCGATCCCCGGCATCATCTGGCAGATAATCGATACGACGATGAACATCTCGACGATCTTCATCGAGCAGGGAACGGGATCACTCGGCGGTGGTAACTTCTTTCAGGAATCGTCAGCACCGGGACTTGCTGAAGGCATCTCGGCGGTCTATTTCATACTTGCCGCGGTCTTTCTGATCGTGACGATGGTTTGGTCGATCTCATTCGCGTTCGCGATCCCGCTCATCGCCGAGCACAACATCGGCCCCATCGAGGCACTTACGCTAAGCGCAAAAGCCGCCTGGAGCAATGTCGGCGGTGTTATCGTAACCTCGATCCTTATGGGTTTGATGGGTCTTCTAGGCGCGCTCGCAATTTGCATCGGTTTTTTCTTCGTTCTACCGATCTTATGGGCTGCTTGGGCATTCGCTTATCGGCAGGTCTTCCCGGCCATCGACACGGACAACTTCAGAATGGATCCGCCCTCACCGCAGGAATACGGAATGTCATTCGGCCAGGGAATGGATTAGCTCGAGAGGCGAGTCAGTGATATCGAATGCCGTAAGCTTTTTTCAAGGCTTACGGCTTCAATCGTTTGCAACCGAGAGCACAACGACATCGCGGAAATCCTGTCCGCGGACGAACGCAAAATACTTCCCGTCGTTAGACCAGCTAAAATTGAACAGCAATTCATAGGGCATCGAGCCGAGCCGTTGCGGCTCGCCTCCATCGATCGCCTGCACCCAGTAACCGAATTCTGTATCGCGGTAAATTATCGAGCGGCCGTTGGGCATCCATCCGATCCCGACGAAGGAGGTCGCGGTCGGAGGTACGGTGAACTTTCGGAGCAACTGATGGTTCTCGGCCGAATAGAGAAGAAGGGTCCGGTCCGGTTGGAAAAAGGCGGCGGCAATATAACTGCCATCGGGCGAAAAACGTCCCCATGAGGCACCATCCCTCGTTAGTATTTCAGGCGTGCCGCCGTTTGCGGGTATACGGGCCATACCGCCGATCCCTTCGCTTCGATGTTTGTAGTAGATCCACGCGCTGTCCGGCGAGACGAAAGGCTGAAATGCATTATCCGTGAAGGTAAGCTGCCGAAGGTCAGACCCATTGATGTTCATCCGCCAGATGTTGAACTGACCACTCCGACGGGAATGAAATGTCACAAAGGTTCCGTCCGGGCTTACGGCGAGTGCGCTGTCCACGCTTCCGGGCGTGGTCAGTAATTTCTGCCCCGTTCCGTCGGAGTTCATCTGGGCGATCGTCACACTTCGTGTGTCGGATGTCGTGTAGATGAGTTTTCCATCGGGCGTCCAACCGAGGCCCCAAAGGCCGTCATAGCGCCCGAAAGAGCTGTTTGTGATCGCTTGCGCGGAGGAGAGGTCGTCCGCCGGAGCTATCCATACATTGTTCATCTGCCGCCGCTCTAGTGTAAGGAGTCGTTTGGCCGCGAGTGAATAATCGAGAATTGTTCCGTAGGTGCTCAGGTCGTTCGTCACCCGTGCCGCCGTGCCGCTCTGAAGATCGATATGATAAAGGTGAAGTTGCGGGACTGCCGCCCACGATGCGCGGTCAAGAACAGTGACGAAGAGACCGCGGTCGCCCTCCGTCCAGGCGATCTGGTCGATCACCTGCCAATCAGGCCTTCTTAACCGATTCAATTCACCGCCCTCAGCCGAAAAAAAAACGATCTCGGAAAAGCTCTCAAACCCGGTTCCGACAACTACAGCAACTCGGGTTCCGTCCGACGACCATGAAACGGATTCCTTGAGCATCTCGCCGTCGAGCACGGCAATATTAACGCGGTCGCCGCCGTTCAACGGCGCTTTTGCCAACAGCGTCTTCTTCGGATCTTCAGCCGTCGTTGCGAACACCATCCAGCTTCCATCCGGTGAAAGCGAGAAATGGCCGGCTCCGGTCATTAGCTTTTCCACCGGCCCACCAAGAGCCGGCATCCGGTAAACCACAGGTTCGGCCTCCGGACTGCTCTTTGCGGAGAAAATGATGCTGCTTCCATCCCGACTGAAAGCGAGGTCGATGTGATCGGTATCAGATTCCGGACGAAGCAGCAGTTGGTCGCCGCCGCTTACATCTCCGACCCAAAGAGCTTCCCGCGATCGGTCACGGGTAACGTAAGCGAAGCGGTTGCCGTCCGGCGAAAGAGCTGCAAGCGAAACGCGGCCATTGTTTGTCAGTCTGGTGAACCGGCCGCCTTCGAGCGGATTAAGAGCACTCGCATGCAAACCGGAGATCGTAGGCCAGATGAAAAACGCGGCGATGAGAATTGCCGAAATGCCGGTCCCGGCCATAAGCCAGCGAAGGCCCGTTGCGGGACGAGGCGAAGACAACGCTGGCCGTGATGCTTCTTCTAGGTCTGGCTCTTCAGTAACGTGTTCGTGTTCTTCGATGGTGATTCGTTGGATCCGATGGCTTTCAACTATCAGTTCGGTATCATGCCCGGAACTCGTCTCGCCAATGAACCGGTAACCCTTGCCGGGAACGGTGACGATGAACCTATGGTCGCCGCGTTTTTCTCCAAGAGCTTTGCGAAGTGCGGCAACGTGTACTGAGAGGTTGTTCTCCTCGACGATCTGGCCATCCCAAACAAGATCGAAGAGCCTGTCCTTTGTGAGAAGCTCGCCGCTGTTTTGGGCAAAAGCGGCCAATAGGTCAAAGGATTTCGACTTGAGAGGAACTTGCTCTCCATCGCGAAGGAGCTGTCGGCGCGCCAGATCGACCTCAAACCGGTCAAAAAAGATCGAGGTTTTTTGCAGGTCACCCATCTTGCGCAATCGTCAGAAACACCCAAAAACCGGGCGGTTAGGAAGAATAAAGAACAATTAGCACCCAAATTAAGGACTTTCGGCCGCCGAGTAGGTGAGACTTAGCCCAAAAAGGGGAGAGCTACCACTTCGGCGTGCTGAAATTTTAGCAGAATCACCGGCTTCGGCGAAACAAAATATGGCGAGAAAGCGGACGATCGAGATCACGATCGAAACCCATGAGGTCACACGAATCCATCGCGGCATTGCTGTCCCCGCACCCGCTGAGCCTAAAGAGAGGCGCGGACACCACAACGAAGATTCGTACTTTTTCGAGGAACGGGAGCAGCCGGATCTGCTCCTGTTCGGCGAAAGCGGAGCTGAACGTGGAAACGCTCCGGACTCCGCACCAAATGCCGGGCCCGACGACTCCCACGTCTCCGGCACGACAGAGGAAAACTGAGAATATGAAAAGACTTCTGATCTTGACCTTCACCCTTGCGGCTTTGGCAATGCCGATCGCCGCCCAGACGAACGATTTCACTTACCAAGGGTCGCTTTTCGTTGCGGGTGTCCCGGCAAATGGGACCTACGATTTTGAGTTCCGGCTTTTCGGCGCCTCAAGCGGCGGGCCCGAAGTCGGAGTGATGAACCCCCGGCCGGGGGTTACAGTTACCGATGGGCGATTCACGGTTTCACTCGCTTTCATCGCCGGCTTTCCGGGCGATGACCGCTGGCTAGAGATATCAGTTCGGCCCTCGGGAAGTGGGGGCGGATTTCAACCGCTTCTGCCAAGGGTCAAGATCGGCTCATCGCCCTATTCGATCAAGAGCCAATCCGCCGAGATCGCAGCAAATGCCACGAA
>ERZ1066135.191-NODE-191-length-53248-cov-22.614028_pt1 | contig 53248 bp, 50 predicted proteins | sample MGYA00382782_ERZ1066135 | MGnify/ENA primary metagenome ERZ1066135 (study PRJEB33369, sample SAMEA5778365) | biofilm metagenome | biome: Industrial cooling water; feature: Water cooling tower basin; material: Biofilm | place: United Arab Emirates | collected... | reverse complement strand
AACTTAAAAATCCTAATGGCGGTCATTAGAAAAAATACCTAATGACAATTCTGGGCTTAATGATTATGAAAAAACTGTTTGTACTTTTTATGGCTTTGGGCGCCATGAGTCTCTTTGTTGCCTGCGGCGAAGATGAAGCTTTTGGCGAAAATGAAATTGTAGTGGATGGCGCAGTTGTGCCCATCGAAGGTGGATTTTACAATGACTATCAGACAAATTTGAGCACTGGTTGGCCCTTGCGATCAGAGGGATCTAATTACACGCACACGTTAAGATCAATAATCCTGTATGATAATATCGTTGATCAAAACAATATGTATGTATTTGTGGACTTGTATGCTGCAAACCCTGAGGATTTTGAAACAGGTACCTTCACCGTGATGACGTTTGATGATGAAGTAGATGCCAACACAGGTAATGTCGCTTTGATTTCCGGCAACTTCAATCCGGAAGTATATGAGGCCGTGCCTTTTAGAGGTGTGAGCGGAAAAATTACCTTTAAAGGAGAGCCTTCAGAAGCAACCATGACATTTAGTGTGCAAGCTGAGTCATCGGAGCTCAATCGCGTAGATGGTTCGACTGATGCAATAACGGTGAAAGGCCAGTTTAAAGGCGAATTGATGGAGGAATAATTCCAACCGAATTTAAAGTAGTAAAGGCGACTCCAGGCGTGTCGCCTTTTTTATTCAGAGAATCACATCGTATTCGAATTAATCCTACCTTTATTGAAGGTTTGAGTTTTAATTTTAACTCTTAAATAGCGAGGATTATGAAACACATGCTGTATTTGGCCGGTTTTCTTCTGTTAGTAGGAACGGCCTGCGACAATAAAGAAGAATTTGGCCGTTTTGAAGATTTGAGTTCAGAGGCACAGGCCTATTTAGGTATGCAGAGTGGCGTACAGCAAGCAGGCCGATCGGCCGAGTCACTGGCGCTTGGAAGGTCTTTTACGGGCATGTTTACAAATCTTGGCGGTCGCATTGCTGAAGACGAGTTGCCTAATGACGGAGATGATCCTTGGTATTGGGAATCGTGCGCCACCATCACTGAAACGACCAACGAAGATGGCACCTACACCATGATCTATGACTATGGGGATGGCTGTGAAGAAGGATACGGTGATTATTCTTACTTCATGCACGGCAAGTTTACCATGACCTACTCGTACAACTTTACACAAACGGAGACTTCTTATTCCGACGAATACTTCTATGACGTGACATACGAAAACTACGGGGGCAGCTACGCGTATGACGGCTACAGCAGCGAGTGGAATATGGATGGCGAATCAACGTATGAAGGCAGTTCAGCATACAATTGGGAAACCATGGAATACAGCGGTGAATATGCACATTCAAGCGACATGGACTATTCGTACGATGATCAGCTGTACAGCTACTCTTCTGTGGGAATGAGCAACTACAACGAACAGCGCTCCATCACGCCAATTGGTATAAATAACTTCTCTTATGGCGATTATTTCTACAACACGGAAGTAATCAAACCACTTGTATTCAAATACTCCTGCAACGAAGAAAGTAACGGGCAAGCCGATAGTCTGATGTACATGTTCACCTACGTATCCGGTAAGGAAGAAATTAAATACAGTTCCGAGGAAGGCACAGGCTCCTTTGTCATTGATTACGGAAACGGCGAATGCGACAACATCATTTACATCATCGAAGACGGCAAACGCGTGAAGGTGGATTTAGGCGAGTATTGGGCGGATGGCATTGTCACAATGGCGGGTGGCAAATAAATAGTTACTGTTTGGTGCGTTCTACTTGCCTGTGGGTTAAATAGTGTTTAATAGCTCAGGTACCACTGTATGTCCACCATCGAAGAAAGTGGTGGTTGGTTCTTTCCCCATGGCTAATTTCACCAAATCGGTCTGAGTATAGCGCATTTCCGGCTTGTAATATGGATCATCGTTTCCTGTTAAGTAATGAACCGTCTCATGGCCTTTGAGGTGAGCGAAACTCCCTGATGGAATATCTGGCGGGAAACCTCCTGACCATAGGACTAGACTATCAAAGGGAATTTTGGAAAAGGCCGCAAAGCGTGAAATGGTGGCGACTCCTTGAGAAAATCCAAAGAAAATGACCCGCTTGCCATGACCCTCTCCTACTTCTTTGTCCCAAATAGCCCGAAGTAGCGTCTGCTGATTCGCTATCTCGGTGAGCCGATCTTCCTTGGTCATCCAACTGGCGCCTACTCGTCCCGTGAAACCGTTCAGGTAATATTTCGAAATGCCTTGCGGCGCGATAATGAAGTTCTTCTTAGGATCAAGACCTTCGAATTTTTTGATAAAATATTCAGCCAATTGGCCTTGCCCATGGCAGACGAACCAAATCGACTCTGTGCTATCGGTCAGCGCATTGAGCGTGTGATACGGGGTGGAAATAGGGATGGTGAGGTGGTGTTGCATATTACCTTTATTGGGAGCAAATGCTCTTCATTCGTGTGTTCAACCTACCAACCCCTGCATCATCAGTCCGCAGAAATAAGCTCCTGTGGTGCCGACTACATAGCCGAGTACCGCTAGCAACACACCCACAGGCGCTAAAGACGGATGAAACTCCGACGCAATTACCGGTGCAGACGCTGCTCCGCCAACATTGGCCGTGCTGCCAACCGCCACGAAAAAATAAGGTGCACGAATGAGCCACGCCATGAGCATCATCAATCCAACGTGAAAGAGAATCCACACGAAACCAAGCAGGAAAAGTCCCGGATTATAGAAAATGGCCAGAATGTCCATGTTCATACCTATAGTGGCCACCAGTATGTAGATGAACGCCCGCCCCATCGTTGACGCCCCCACACCCTCCAATTGGCGCACTTTAGTGAAGGACAGTGCTACTGCAAGTACGGTGGCAATACTTACTACCCAGAAGAACGATGACGTGAGGCTGTACTTTTCCAACATAGGGTAATTATTCGTGAAAAAAGGAACAATCAGATCGGCACCAAAATGACTGACACCCGTAACTACAAAAGCAATGGTAAGTACCTTCATGAGGTCAGGAAGCGCGGGAATCCTTGCTATACTCGTTTGATACGCTTCCATCTTCACCTTCAGCGCCTCAATGTCAGACGCATCGGCCTTCAATTTGCGATCAATAAGTTTGGCAAAGCCAACCCCTGCGATGAGCATACCCAGCCAGATATTGCCCACGATAATGTCCACGGTCACCATCTTGGAGAAGTCTGTATCACTTACCAAAAACACCTCCTTCATGGCAGCCTGATTGGCACTGCCACCTATCCACGAACCGGCAATGGTGCTCATCCCCCTCCATGTGTCACCCGCCACCATCTCAGGGGCTAGCTGCTGAAAGAGCAGAATGACCAGCGGACCTCCGAGCATGATGCCTACCGTGCCAGTAAAGAACATCACGAGCGCCTTGGGACCTAGTTTGGCCAATTCTTTCAGGTCAACACTAATCGTGAGCAACACCAAAGCAGCGGGAAGCAAGTAGCGAGAAGCCATGAAATAAAGCTTGGATTGGCTCGGATCTATAAGTCCAACTGCCTTGAGCAAAGAAGGCAAAAAATAACACAGCAAGAGCCCGGGCACCCATTGGTAAAACTTCTTCCAAAAGGGAGTTTTCAGGCCGGAGGTATAAAAGATGAGCCCCAGCATAAGCATAAGTATGCCGAAGATGGTCGCGTCGTTGGTGATTAAGGGCATTTTTTAGAGTTTAGAGTTTAGCCAATGTGGGAATTAGTCTTCAAATCATTTATAGTACTCCTTCAAAACTATTCTTAATTCGTTCAGCATCATGGCAGTGGCACCCCACACTACTTTTCCTTCCAAATCGAAATAGGGCGCGCGCAGTTCGAATCCGGCTCCCACGGTAATATCTGTCTCTTTGCAGTATTGATCATCGAGTAGATGGCGCACATCGGCCGTCACAACCTCCGCCACCTCTTCTTCTTGTGGAATAAACAGCGGCTTGCGATGCAGCCGACCGATAACCGGTAAAATTTGGAAATTGCTGGCAAAGACATAAAATGAGGAAAGCGAGCCAATCACTTCTATTTCTCCAATGGGAATACCGATCTCCTCCTGTGTCTCGCGCAAAGCCGCTTCAATGTCGTCTTCACCCGGCTCCTTTTTTCCGCCCGGCAGAGCCATTTGGCCACTGTGAACTCCCGGGTACTCAGGCCGCTGTATGAGCGGAAATCTCACCGTATGCTCGTCGGGATACAGCAAGATCATCACAGAACCTTCTTTGGGCGGTTTGTCATGGTTGATGCGCACGCGGCTGCCGTTCGCCAAACGAGCAGACATCTGTTGGGTGGCTGCAAGGCCGGGCAAGGGCTCAGAAAGGCGTTTTCGTAAAAAATGGGTGAGCGCATCCAATTCCATGTGCTCAAAAGTAGCCCATTTCCATTTTTCCGATGATTGCGTATCTTGGCTAACAAATAGCACAACTGCCATGGACTACATTCCTGCGTTTGCCTCACCCATTTTTGTTGGTGTGACGGTAGCCGTATTTGGCTTTCTATTCTATGCCGCCTCTCGCGGGTTTGACGGACGAAAGAATCCGATGATCCTGTTAGCATGCACGTTTCTAGCCCTTTTGCTGGTAACCGCTTTACTGGCCCATCGCGGCTTTTTCCAAGATTTCGTAAGCAAGCCTCCACGCCTCATGATTTTTGTAATCCCGACGTTTCTAGTGATGATCAGACTTTTGGTGTACGGGCGCTCGCGAGCAGTGCTAATGAAAATGCCTGTAACCACACTCACATATATTCATATTGTACGCATTCCCGTGGAGCTGTGTCTTTGGTGGCTCTATAGAGTAGGACTGGTAGCTCAGGAGATGACCTTTGAGGGAGCCAATTTTGATATAATAGCCGGTATTTCCGCACCATTTGCAGGGGTGTTTTTGGTTGGGAAAAAAAACAGCCATCGTTGGGCAGCCATCGGCTGGCATCTGATCTGCCTTGGCCTTGTGCTCAATATTGTCATTCGGGCGGTGGCACTTACGCCATACTTTTATGACGGGTCAGGTAGTGAACTGCAAAATCTGGCGGTGTTTGAGTTTCCATTTGTTTGGTTGCCGACCTTCGTCGTACCTGCTGTGATTTTCAGTCATTTGACCGCTTTACTCGTCTTATTTAAAAAAACGGAATGAAACCGCGCGAACTAATCCAACAGTGGGTAGACACGTTCAACACGGCCAATGCCCACGCACTAGCCAATTTCTACCATGAAGATGCCGTGAACCATTAGGTGAATGCCCCGCCGGTGGTGGGTAAAACAGCCATTTAATGAAATGTTAAAATGGGAGTTTGCCACTACCGAGATGGTGTGTCTGGTGGAAAACATCTTTGAAGACGGAGAATGGGGCATGCTGGAATGGAAATATCCGTTGGGTCTGCGTGGATGTGGCTTCTTCCAAATTGTGGATGGTAAAATCAAATTCCAACGCGGCTATTGGGACAAACTATCGTTTTTGCGTCAGCATGGATTGCCATTGCCGAAGGAGTAATTAATTGGCCTTCAAGAAACCCACAATCTCGCTATACAACCGGTTCAATGCCTCCGGTGAGATAACGTAAGGCGGCAAGATATACAGTACGTTTCCCAGTGGTCTTAGGAGAATATTCCGCTCCAAAAAATAGTCATACATGCGGTCGCGTATGGCACTGGTGTAACCTGAGTCTGTGACATTCATTTCTAATGCCAGGATGGTTCCTTGGGCTTGGGCACGTGTCAGTTTTGGATGATTAACTAATTCATTTACAAATAGTTGATGCGACCGCACTATTTGACCTATGCGCTGCTGACATTCAGCCAACATGAGCAAATCAAAACTGGCATTGGCAGCTGCGCAGGCCAGTGGATTGGCGGTATATGAATGTCCGTGCCAGAATGTTCTCGTGTATTCCTTGCTATCGAAAGACGCTACGACACGCTTGCTCACAGAGGTGATGCCCATGGGCATAAAACCACCCGTGAGTCCTTTGGACATGCAAAATATATCGGGGTGATGATCCAGATAGTCGGAGGCGAAAAACTTGCCCGTTCGGTAAAAACCTGTCATCACTTCGTCGGCAATAGTTACTACCTCATGGCGCTTGGCTATGGCCATTAAAGCGTTCAAAATGTCCGTTGAATAAATGCGCATGCCGCCGGCACCTTGCACCAGCGGCTCGAAAATGAAGGCGACCGTATCACTGTCACACGCTTTCTCAAATGCGGCAAGTGTATTTTCCCCATCGCCAGTGGGGAACGGAATGAACACGACATCAAACAACTTGTCATCGAATGGTGCAGAAAACATATTTCGCTCAGCGACACTCATTGCTCCAAACGTGTCGCCGTGATAAGCACCCTCGATGGCAATGATTTTGGTTCGCTTTTCGCCCTCATTGTGCCAAAACTGCATGGCCAATTTCAGCCCCACTTCCACCGATGTGCTTCCATCATCCGAAAAGAAAATTTTGGATTGATTGGCAGGTAAAACGGACAAGAGATTTTCTGACAGTCTGATGGCCGGTTCGTGCGTGAAACCGGCAAAAATCACATGCTCCAATTTTCGCGCCTGCTCGCCGATGGCTTGTGCAATCACCTCATTTCCATGTCCGTGAAGATTCACCCACCATGAAGAAATTCCATCCAAAATTCGCCTCCCATCCGGCGTGATCAGATACGCCCCCTCCCCTCGATCAATGAGCAACGGTTCACGACCTTGCAGTGGCCCGAACGGATGCCAAATGTTTTGTTTGTCAATAGCTAATCTGTCCATCACCAATTATCTCTTAATTTCTCAGCGTACACACGCACAACATCCCTATTCACTACCTCTAATTGTGGAATGCGAAGTAAACAAGGATAGCCTGTCTTCTTCAAAATGATTTCCTCCGATGCGGCATTGGGTTCACCATTGAAAATGATCCCTTTTACTCTTAGTTTTCGTCGTTTCAACTCCTCCACAGTAAGTAAGGTATGATTGATACTGCCCAGATAAAGGTTTGACACCAATATCACCTCTGCATTACATTGTGGGATGAGATCCGCGATCACTTCTCGATCGTTAATGGGCACCAGCAACCCTCCTGCACCTTCGATGACCAAAATATCTTGCGATGGCAGAACCATGTCTTGCGCTTGGATGTGCACCCCGTCTATCTTGGCAGCATAATGCGGCGATGCGGGTGTTTGCAGTAGGTATTGCTCTTTGTGAAACTGGCATTTGTAGTTGGACACTAGCGATTGTACGGTCTCAGTATCTCTGGGCAGTCCGGCCTGAATGGGCTTCCAATAGCCACATCCGGCCATTTCTGTTACGATGGCGCTCACAAGTGTCTTGCCACTGTCGGTACCGATGGCGGTGATGAAGTAGTTCATTGGATTGACAAAGTAAATGCCTCCAAGTTGAATGCAAACTAAAATGCTCGCCCTATACCCAAACTGGCGTAGGGTAGAAAGAAACCAATACCAGCATCTGAATTATCCGGATTCACTATGACTAAGGAGCCTTGGAGCAAAGCATTCCAAAAGAGACCGGATTCCGCAGGTTGTCTCCTTATACCCAAACGAATACTTGGAATGTTCATCTTGTCAAATGAATTACCCGAACCTGATGAAAGGGAAGATACCTCCTTTTCATAAAAAGACACAAAAGATACCCCGACTTCAAAATAATTCTTCTTCATTTTAGTCAAATACGATATCCCGACCGGAAAACCAAAACTTACTTGTTGCGAAGTTGATGGTAAATACATTACCCCAATTCTTGTGGAAATATTTGATTTTGCACTCTTAAGCCAGAGATGTTCATAGTTGACTGAATAAATAAAAGTCGCACCACCCAATTCAAAAAAAACATTATTACTCGTATTGTTTTGCGATTGTACACCCCGGGCAAGTAAGAGTGAAATTATGCTAATAGTGAAAACAATCTTTTTCATGAATTATTAACTCCAAAACCGTTTTTATTTATTTTTCTATCTAGTGTGCTTGCATCGATTTTTAGCAACCCACTCAACTCTCCTATCTCCTCATCGGAATTGAACGTATGCAAACAAATACGCAAGCGCTCTGTCCCTTCCCTAACGGTTGGTGCTACAATGGGGCGGACATTGAAGCCTTTTTGTTGCAAATTGGCAGCTACTTTTCGCACTTCAGCATTTCCGGGAATCAAAATCGGCTGTATGGCCGTGTTTGATTCGGTTTTTACAAAGGAATTAAACAGTGCAATCTTGGCTCGCAATGCAGCTTGCAACTCGATATGATCGGCCAAGTAACGAAAGGATTCTTCAATGGACACCACCGAATGCGGCGGCAAAGAAGTGGTGTAGATAAATGCCCGTCCGAAATTGACCAAGTAGTCAATCAACACCTGTGAACCGGCCACACATGCGCCATGCACGCCAATGCCCTTTCCGAACGTATAGACCCGCGCAAACACGTCATTTTCTAAACCTTTTTCAATCAGCCAACCAGCACCACCCTCACCAAACGTGCCCGTGCTATGTGCTTCATCTACAATGAGATAGGCATTGTGTTTCTTGCAAACGGCAATCAAATCGGTCATTGGTGCTTCGTCTCCATCCATCGAAAAGACAGACTCGGTAATGACAAACACTCGCCCTTCTGCCCTATTCAGTTTTGCTTCCAGATCAGCCACATCATTGTGCTGAAAGGAGAAACTCTTGGCCTTGCTGAGCCACGCGCCTTCTTTCAAACAAACATGCGAAAGTTGGTCATAAAAGATCGTATCGCCCTTCCCTGCTACGGATGAAACCAATGCTTGATTGGCCGCATAGCCTGAGTTGAAAACCAAACACGCCTCCGATCTGAATAGCACTGACAGATATGTTTCCAATCGCGCATAGGCCAAATGATTACCGGAAAGCAATCGACTGCCCGTGCCGCCATTTCCCAGAAAACCAAGGTGACCTAAACGCACATTTATTCGATCGGCCAATGCTTGATTTCGCGCTAACCCGAGGTAATCATTGGATAAAAAGTCGATGAACTGATCGGCGGACGCAAGTGTACGCAGCAACCCCTTTTGCTTCCTTTCGTCTAGTTTTTCCTTTAAGAAGTTTTCCATTGACTTATATTGCCACACATTTTGAAGCAAGTATAATGCGCCTCCTTCTACTGATACACATCCTTTTTATTTCCAATCTATTAGCAGCTCAAAACGGCCGCTACCTTGATAGAGAAATCCAAATAGAAGCAGACAATGACGCCTTCACACTAAATGTATATTTGGACAAATATTATTCACAAGGCTCGTATGGGCGTTACCGTGTGGTGGATACAACAGGCCATATGAAAAAAGTGAAGTCCATTGCGCTGAATCACCGCATTTTTACTCCGCAGTATATCTGGCTCACAGATGTGGAGCAGTTTGACCGACCGTATGCAGGACAATTATCCGTGACAGGTGCATTAGCCTACTATGACAAGCGAAGTGCTGTGGAGTACGGGCTAGAACTTGGTGTGATGGGCAAAGCCTCTTTGGCAGAGCCCATTCAGACGGGCTGGCACGACATCTTCGGGATGACAAAACCAGAAGGTTGGGAATACCAAATCAACAATTCACCCATCATCAACGGCTATTTGAAATATGCCCATCTGCTCGTGCGGGCAGGCAATGTTCAGATTCTTTCCGAATCAAATGCTGCAGCCGGCACGGCATTCACTTTTGCGCGTCAGGAGGTCGTGTTGCGCTTGGGTAAGTTCAATGACTTGGACAATTCCGTTCTGTATGGATCAAACCTCGGACACAAACAGCGGAAATCGAAAGAAACAGTAGAAACGATCATATTTGGAGCAATCGGCCCTGAGTACGTGTTTTACAACAGCACAATAGAAGGCAACCTGATCGGGCCGGAATCGGTGCATACCGAGGAGATCGTTCCTCTGGTGTGGCAGGGGCGAGTAGGCGCTATGTTCGCTTGGTCCTCATTTGATTTGGCCCTAATCTATTACTACCAATCCGTGGAAACTGTGGGGGCCGTGGATCATAAATATGTGGGCATCCGGCTGAGTCAACGGTTTTGATTACCGCTTCGGTAGAATAGTAAGGTACCTGAGTAACGGCTACCCGAACCGCTCACACAGATAATAGTATTGTCATTAATGGCATAAGCAACATTCGGATAGATTTTTAATGCTGAAAAATCAATGGTATTTCCAACGTCAGCCCCCAATATGCCTTTCTTATCTTCAAAATTGAGCCATTGATAAATGCCCAATCTGTGTGGTGGCGGCAAAAAGTAAATTTGTTATGTGCGAGATTTTTTTAAAAATTGAACAAAGCTCAGTGTACGGTGGTAATTCGAAAATGTTTACACTTCCATTACATACTTCTCAGCCGCAGCACCTTTAAAACTTGCTCGTGGCTTCAGATTCAATATTTGGAACATTTCCTTGTCTTGATCCACGCCCGGATTCGGTGTGGTGAGTAGTTCATCGCCTGCAAAGATGGAATTGGCACCTGCCAAGAAACATAAGGCTTGCTCTTCCACAGTCATGCGCACGCGTCCTGCTGATAGACGCACCATGGCACGTGGCATAATGATGCGTGCAGTAGCAATCATGCGCACCATTTCCCAAACGGACACCCGGGGTTGATCTTCGAGCGGTGTTCCGGCCACAGGTACTAAGGCATTCACGGGTACAGACTCAGGATGCTCAGGCAAAGTGGCCAAGGTGTGCAACATGCCAATGCGGTCATTTTCAGACTCGCCCAAGCCGATGATACCCCCTGAACAAACCGAAATTTTGGCTTTTCGCACGTTTTCCAGCGTGTCAAGTCGATCGCCGTAATTGCGCGTGGTGATGATCTCTTCGTAATGCTCTTCGCTGGTGTCAAGGTTGTGGTTGTAGGCATACAATCCGGCCTCCTTAAGTTTCTGTGCTTGTTCTTCGGTGAGCATACCCAGCGTGCAGCACACTTCCATTCCCATGCCGTTTACACCCTTCACCATGTCCAGCACCTTGTCAAAATCTTTGTTGTCGCGTACTTCGCGCCAAGCGGCTCCCATACAAAAACGCGTGCTGCCGTTTTCCTTGGCATTGCGAGCTTTGTCCAGCACTTCGTCCACCTCAAGTAGCTTGTGCACTTTCACGCCTGTGTGATAACGGGCCGCTTGCGGGCAATACGCACAATCTTCAGGGCAGCCGCCGGTTTTTACCGAAAGCAGTGTGCACACTTGCACTTCATTGGCATCATTGTGTTGGCGATGCACGGTGGCAGCCTCATAGATCAAATCCATGATGGGCTTATTGAAAATTTCGGTGATTTCGGCGCGAGTCCAGTCGTTGCGTAGCTCCATATCTTATTTTATGATTAACTCACCGGGCATGCGTGCCTGCACGCCTTCAAGTTCTTTCAGTGATTTTAACTGCTTTTCGTACGGCGCAAGTATATGGTCTTTGGCAAAAATGCTACGTGTTTGTCCGCCTAAATCCTCCATCAATTTTTCGAAGAAAGGCTTCTGCTGCGGGTACATCTTCAAGCTGTATTCTTCCAGACCTGCTGCATCGGCTGCCAGTTTGATCGCATCATTGTAGGTCCCCAACACATCCACAAGGCCATTTTCCTTGGCTTGGGTGCCAGTCCAAACACGACCACCGGCCACCGCCAGCACTTCTTCTATGGACATATCTCGCCCTTCGGCCACTTTGTTGGTGAAGGTTCGATACCCTTTGTCCACACTTCCTTGCATAAAGGCCATTTCGTAAGGTGTGTACGCTCGGGTGATCGTGATGAAATCAGAGTAATCACCGGTACCCACCACATCATGTGTCAGCCCCAACTTGTTGTCCATGAAATTTTCAACATTGAAAAGTATGGAGAAAATCCCAATCGAACCTGTAATAGTATTTGGCTGAGCTACAATGGTATCGGCGGCCATGGCAATGTAATAGCCACCTGATGCTGCCACTCCACCCATCGAGGCAATAATTGGCTTCACTCCCTTCGTCAACATTACTTCACGCCAAATCAACTCAGAACCCAACAAACTTCCGCCGGGCGAATTGATGCGCAAGACAATGGCCTTCACATTCTTGTCTTCGCGTGCATCGCGGATATGCTTGGCAAACTGCTCGCCACCTATCGCTTCATCGTCACCCGCGCTGGGCACAATGGCACCATTTGCCACAACCAATGCAATTTTATCCTTTTTTGATTCCAAGGTAGATTTAGCCACTTTGATGTAATCCTTCATGGCAATGAATTCAATATCATCGGCGGCATCTATGGCCAATTTATCTTTCATCAAATCCTTCACTTCATCCTCGTAGCTTACTTTATTGACCAAGCCTAACTTCTCGGCATCTTCCGGAAACTGCACCAACATGCCATCTGAAATGCGCTCCAATTCGGCTACTTCCATTCCCCTAGACTCAGCTACATTCTTGAGGTAATGGTCGTAGATGGAATTCAATAATTCCTTGTACTGCAGCCTATTTTCTTCACTCATATCGGTGCGCGTGTAAGACTCCACAAAACTCTTGTACTGACCTACCCTGAACACTATTGGCTCTATTTCCAATTTATCAAAAAGCCCCTTGTAGAACATGATTGTCGCTGCGAGTCCGTTGAACTCCAGTTGTCCTTCGGGGTTTAGGAATATGGAATCAGCGACAGAAGCTACGTAGTAATCTGATTCGCTCACATAGTCACCATATGCATAGACGAACTTGCCTGATTCTTTGAATGCCGCCAGCGCATCGCGAACTTCTTGCAGAGCCGCCAGACTACTTTGAAGGAATTTAGTTTCAATATAGATGCCCTTGATATTCTCGTCGGTTTTTGCCACGTCAATGGCTCTGAGCACCTCACGCAAAGCGAGCTGTCCCGGGCTTTCACCAAAAGCCTCCGCTATTGGATTCTCAATGACTTGCTCCACCAAGACTCCCGACATGGGCAGATAAAGCACGGAATTTTGCTTGACCATGGGCACCTCATCGCCGGAGGAGGCCAAAACGCCAATGAATCCGATAAAGACAAATAAAGCTAGAATGCTGAAAATGACCAAGCCGGTGAATGTGGCCAACAGATTGATAAAAAATGCTCTCATTTAGTTTTTTTATTGCGGTGCAAAAGTAATCATCCGGCACCTTTGTGCCCGAATCAATATTTTCGATCCCCTCAGGTATTTTATGAAAGGTATTTATCTCTTGCTGGGTTCCAATTTGGGAGATCGAATAGCTCAGTTCCAACAGGCATTACGCCTCTTGCAGCAAGAAGGTTTGGAAATACGGGCGATATCACCCGTGTACGAGACGACTCCTTGGGGCCATACCGATCAGCCCGATTTTTTGAATGCCGTGATTGAAGTCTCCGGCGCTGCGAGCCCATCTGCTTTATTGGCCATTTGCCAACGCACGGAACAGCAGCTTGGTCGCATACGGGAAATGAAATGGGGCCCACGTGTCATAGACATTGATATCCTGTTTTTTGATGATCTGCAAGTCAAAATTGATGGTTTGATTGTTCCACACTTGGGCATAGCTGACCGACGTTTCACCCTTTTACCCTTATGCGATTTGATAGCCCATGCGCAACATCCCGCCACCGGACAAACACTCTTGGAAATGCTGGCACACCTGCCCGATGACGGCTCGTGCCGAAAAACCGATTTAGTTTTAAGGCCATGACCCTTTTGGACGCCCTCATTTTAGTAGCTGTTGGCATTGCTTCAGGATTTTTGAATGTCCTAGCGGGTGGTGGTTCACTAATCACCTTGCCTGTGCTCATCTTTATGGGCATGCCTTCGGCGGTAGCCAACGGAACCAACCGTTTGGGCATTTTTATGCAAAATGTCTTTGCCGTGCGTGGCTTCAAGAGCAAAGGCGTACGCGTGTTTCCGTTTGCTTGGTGGGTAGCCATTTCGGCTTGTGCAGGTGCCTTGCTAGGCGCACTGATAGCAGTGGACATCTCGGACAAAGCCTTCAACCGCATTTTGGCCATCATTATGATCGGGGTAATGCTTGTGACCGTTTTGAAGCCGAAAATGGCCACTGCCGACGGATTGGAGGTTTTCAGTCGCAAACGCAACGCGCTCAGCATCACGCTCTTTTTTTTCATTGGCATTTACGGAGGCTTTATTCAGGCAGGCATTGGTTTTTTGAAAATAGCCGCGCTCACACTTGTGCATGGATTGGCGATGGCCAAAGTAAACAGCATCAAAGTGTTTGTGGCTTTGTGCTACACTATCATTGCGCTAGTCGTCTTTATCTACATGGATTTGATTTGGTGGCAATACGGCCTTATGCTAGCCGTTGGCAATGCCATTGGTGGCTGGTTCACCAGTCGGTGGTCGGTAGGTATGCCTGACAAATATGTAAGAGCGTTTCTGCTAGTGACGGTGACGGCCTTAGCCGTGAAACTGTGGTTTTTTGGATAAAAAGCAATCGGTCATTTGTTAGAAATAAGACAGGGCAAGATGACGCCAACTAAACTTCATCTGTCGTAAACTTGTGTCCTAATTCATTTTTTTTTAAATGACGAAAGAAGCGGTTCTCAAAGCCCTGGGTGAAGTACAGGATCCTGACTTAAAAAAGGATTTGGTCACCCTTGGCATGATCAAAGATATATTCATTAGCGGTAAAGAAATTGCCTTTACGGTCGTGCTCACCACCCCCGCTTGTCCGCTGAAGGAAATGATCCGAAAAGACTGTGAAAATGCTATGCAAAGGCATTTTGGGGAAGATATTTCGCTGAACATCACTATGACTTCCTCCGTCACATCGCAGCGAAACGAAGGGCCGATGCTGCCGGGTGTGAAAAACATCATAGCCATTGCATCCGGCAAAGGCGGTGTGGGAAAATCCACGGTTACCTCCAACTTGGCCATTGCCTTGTCGCGAGCAGGAGCAGACGTAGGTGTCATAGATGCCGACATTTTCGGCCCCTCTATGCCCACCATGTTCAATTGCGAATTTGAGCAACCGGGCATCAAACAAATAGACGGCAAAAACTGGATCGTGCCGGTGCAACAGTACGGTGTGAAATTGATGTCCATCGGATTTTTGACTCCTCCCGAAGGAGCCGTCGTTTGGCGTGGACCGATGGCCAGTTCGGCGTTGCGCCAATTCTTGGGAGATACGATGTGGGGCGATCTGGACTATTTGTTGATCGATTTGCCGCCCGGAACCAGCGACATTCATCTCACCCTGGTGCAGGCTGTGCCGGTGACGGGCGCAGTGATCGTGACCACTCCGCAGAAAGTGGCACTGGCAGATGCACAGCGCGGCATTTCCATGTTCAGACAAGGCCAAATCAATGTGCCGGTACTTGGACTGGTAGAAAATATGGCCTACTTTACCCCTGCCGAATTGCCTAACAACAAATACTTCATTTTTGGAGAAGGCGGTGGCGAAAAACTGGCTAAGAAGAACGAAATTCCGGTGTTAGGGCATATTCCCATTGTGCAATCTATTCGTGAGGGTGGCGATAGCGGCTACCCGGCGGCCATGAAAGACGATGTGACGGCTCAGGCATTTTCTGACCTTGCGTCAGCCGTGGCACGGCAAATAGCCATTAGAAATGCTACCTTTGACGAAACTAAAAAAGTGGAAATAACCGTTTGATGCACATGCAAAAGCACGAGTTGATCACCCAAGTAGAAAACGCCCTCATGACCATTCGGCCGTATTTGGAAGCTGACGGTGGCGATGTACGTGTGGTGGATATTGATGACCAACACGTGGTGACGCTGGAATTGCTCGGTAGCTGTAGTAACTGCCCCATGAGTATCATGACCATGAAAGCCGGCGTGGAAGAGGCTGTGAAGCGGGCTGTTCCACAAATAAAAGCAGTAGAAGCCATCAACATCACTCAACCCTCTGACCCTAACGCTCGGCTGCCTTTCGAAATGCAAACATGAGGCGTCATGCGGTCATTACTCCTTCACACCCTATTTTTCTGTACGCTGGTTGGCTTTGCGCAAGACAGGTGCGCCACCCCCGACATGGATGCCTCCCGTTTGGTTCGTTTTGAATCTTGGCTTGAGGGTAAGAAAGCGGAATCTTTGAATAAGCGGCAAGCGGATGTGGTTTACACCATACCCGTGGTGGTACACGTCATCCACAAGGGAGAAGCTATTGGCACAGGCTATAACATCCCAACGCAGCGCATTCTTGAACAACTGGAGATTCTCAATCAGGACTTTAGAAAGGCAAATCCCAGAGCGGGAAATGTTCCTGCCGTATTTCAGTCGGTGGAGGCAGACGTTGAAATCGAATTTGTGCTGGCAAGGCAAAACCCTGACGGCAATCCCACCACAGGTATCGTTCGGAAGCAGGGCTCTCGATCCACTTACTCCTATCCAAATGCTACGCATGAGGCAATTTTAAAAGCCGAAAGTTATTGGCCTTCAGACGATTACCTTAATATTTGGGTTGCAGATATCTCGGTTTTGGGTTGGGCTTCTTTCCCTGTTTCTAATGAATTCAGTGACATCAACGATCCCGAAACGAATCCGCTGCTGGATGGCGTGGTAGTAGACGGCATGTATATGGGCATTAATCCAAACACAGGCGGCTCATTTGAAAGTTTTGGCCAAACGGCCACTCACGAAATTGGTCATTATCTTGGCTTACACCATATCTTTTATGGCTCGTGTGCTACAACCAATGATTATTGTGCAGATACCCCTGCGGCCAATAATGACAATGGCGGACTTGATGTTTGTACCTATCCGGGTCCTGACTCCTGCACGTCGGATCAATTGGCTGATATGTTCATGAACTATATGGATTACACCGATGACGCCTGCATGAACATGTTCACCAACGACCAGCGGTTCCGTATGCGCACGGTGCTCGAAAACAGCCCAAGAAGAACCAGTTTGCTCAATTCACCCGGCCTCACCTACCCGATCGGCACGTTTGATGTGGATCTGGCCGTGACATCCATAGAAAATCTCCCACTTGTACTTTGCCCGAGCAGCGTCGATCCTACGGTAACTGTGGCCAATTACGGCAATGACCCCATCACCTCTTTCGATCTTACCTATCGGATAAATGGCGTATCGTCCGTAATGAATGTTTCGGGAATCAGCCTAGAGATCGGAGAACTGTATCAAGTAGAGATACCATCGCAAATAGTTGAAAATAAGACGAATACATTTGAATTTATCGTTTCGGATGTGAATGGATCGATGGACGAAAATGAACTAAATGATGCACTCAATCAGCTGGTGTATGTAAATGAGGATATACTGACTGCTCCCTTTCGAGAGGCTTTTGAAAATCAGGGGAATTGGATCACTACAACCCCGGACGGAACATCGGATTGGCTTTTGGAAGACGGTAGCATGACCGCCAAAGGGTATGGTATTCCTACAAATCAGCAAAGCTGGCTCATCTCTCCCACCTTCTCATTGGCAGACTTCTCACAAGCAGGTCTTTTCTTCAATTTGTCCTATGGCTTGAGTGACCAAACTGACCTTTTTGACGTACGATTTGCACTTGGTTGCAACGGCAATTTTCAATTAATAAGGAGTATACCATTGGATGAACAGAATTTTCAAGAAACGTCTGAAGAATGGCAGCCTGCTGACGAATCCTCGTGGAAGGAAATTTTTGTCAATCTCAATGCGCTAGCCGGTGAGTCGGAGGTGCGATTGGCTTTTGTTTTCACCAACAAAGGCGGCAATAATTTGTATGTTGACGATATCGAATTAGTAAATAACGGAAATGCAAATCAGCCGAGAATCAAAAGCGGCCGCTTCATCGCGTATCCGAACCCTACAAAAAGCAATTTCACCGTCACCTTCAACGTGCCCGAACAGCAACCCGTAAGACTGCAACTCATCGACCTGTCAGGCCGGATTGTCATGGAGCAAGTCTATACTGACGTGCTGAATCAAACGTATCAGGTATCTACCGACGATTGTTACGGTACCTACTTTTTGCGTGCAAAAGGCCCTAATATCGATCAAACCCAACGAATTCTCATTGGCAGATAAGGCAGAGGTCTGTGAATTTTCGTAGGTTTAACGCTGCAAATTTTTCCATGAATTTAGAATCGCTAAAACCGTATCAACCGATCTTCAAGCATTTGGCCATTAGTGTGGGATCGGTGCTCTTGATTGTCCTCCTGTTTTTCTATGTGTATCTGCCGGTCACCACCAACCATGGCGAGACGATCACCGTGCCTGATGTTCAAAATCAACACGTTGATGCCCTAGAAGAAATCTTGGTCAGTCGAAACCTGCGCTATGAGGTGAACACCGACTCAGGCTACTCCTCTGACCAAGAGCCGCTTACGGTACTCAATCAATACCCGGCAGCAAACAGTCAGGTGAAGGAAGACCGAAAAATCTACGTAACCCTAAATGCGCGCAAGCCTCCACTCGTGCGCATGCCTGATCTGAAGGACAAGTCGTTGATGATTGCCCAAATTACCTTGCAGGCTTCCGGACTGAAACTGGGCCGAACCATCTACAAGCCCGATTTGGCACTGAATGCCGTGCTGGCGCAATACATCAAAGGTCGACCCGTCTTGGCCGGAGAGATGATTCCAAAGGGATCTACCATAGACCTTGACCTTGGAAATGGATCGGGCAATCAGCAGTGGAGTATGTATGATTATGTAAACCAACGCTATGAAGATGCCCGCATCGGCATCATCGGCATAGGGCTGCAGATAGGCAGAGTGACCTATGTGCGCGACGCGTCTGTTACGCTGCGATCAACGAATGCACTTGGCGATACGATTTTGACCACAGTGAACGTTCCTAAGGGAAATATAGTGAGACAGTTGCCTGCACCCGGGCAGACCGTGCGCCTGCAGGACATTGTTGATCTTTGGATTTATCAACCTGATTCGGTTGGTAGAAACACATCGATTCTGGATTCGAATAACTAATGCGCAGCACCGCACTACTTGTTTGTTTTTTACTAACCTCTCCCCTTTTTGCACAGTGGATATTGAAGCCCATTGCGCCCACGCTAGAAAGCAAGAAAGCACGGGTGGCTGATGATCTGCCGGCCATCAATTTACCGTTTTGGGATGATTTCTACCAAACCGGAGACGTGCCGGGCGAGTTGTGGGAACACAGCGAGGGCGTTTTTGTAAATGCTACCCTCGGTATTGGCTCACCCTCTTACAAGGTGGCCACCTTAGACGGCATAGATGCCAATGGGCAAGTGTATAGCGAAAATGAGCTCTATCCGGGACTCACCGATCAATTGATGTCACGAAAAATTGATTTGAGTGCGTTTGCCTTTGACAACAGTATTTACCTGTCTTTTTTCTGGGAAATGGGCGGCAATGGAGAAATCCCTGAGGCATCCGGCGACTCGCTGCGGTTGCAATTTCAAAAAGCCGACGGTAGTTGGACAAGCGTGTGGAAGCGGCAAGCTACCCAAGTGACGACCACCGATGCATTTGCACAATCCATCCTGCAAGTCACCGCCGATTATCGCCATGCCGAGTTTCGCTTCAAGTTCGAATCCTTCGGCTCGCTACAAGGTCCGTTTGACACGTGGCACATTGACTATGTGTATTTGAATAGTGGACGCTTTCCTTCACATATTTCCTATAAGGATCGCACGTTTACCGGCTCCATTTCTTCTCTTTTTGAGCCTTACCAGTCTATGCCGGCCAATCAATTTTTTCTTGACCCGGCCAAGTACTTGAGTGATCAGAAGTTTCAAGGATACAATTTAGAAGTTGAAAATCCAAACCCGTTCAATGTTGATTATGAATTGCGAAACACCAACACAGGTGAGACATTCACCATACCAGAGGACATAAATACTTTCCCTCCAGGCCAGCTTTTAATTGGTAATCTTTCGCCCCCATCAATACCTGCACAATATCCCGCGCCAGATTCAATTGTTTTTTATCTTAAACTTTCTTCTAATTTCAGTGATGCCGACAGTGTGATTAATTTATCAGTTAATGATTCTATAAGCGTCCGTTACAACCTATATGACTACTTCTCCTACGATGACGGTACAGCAGAATTTGCGGCAGGTGTGCGCCAAAATGGAACAGTAGCGATGGAATTCAATGTGGAAACGAAGGATACACTCACGCATATTGACATTCATTTTCCGGCCGTAATCCCTTCTTCTACCAACACGGCCATCACAGTGTACGTGTGGACAGATTTGGCAGAAGACCCTGTCAGTGCCAAACCCTACACAATCACAGCTTCGGGTCGGAATGAATTTCAACGAATTACCCTCTCTACGCCTGTTGTAGTGGAAGACAAGGTGTATATCGGCTATACGCAAAAAGCTGCCGATTTCGTAGGTATAGGCCTTGACCGGAGCAACCCGTCGGCTAACGATAAGATTTTCTTTAAAATAGATGCGGATTGGGAGCAAAACGATGAACTCAATGGCGTGCTCATGATGCGCGCCGTGTTCGAGGATGATCCCACGTTGGTGTTAGGCACAAGTGAACCGAAACGAACCTTCCAATGGTACCCAAATCCTACGAATGGTTTCTTTAAAATAGGTGAAGCCTATTCGTCCATGTCGGTATGGACGTTGGAGGGAAAGCGTGTGTTTGAAGAAGCGCGCAAAGACACGCACGATCTGTCCATCTTGCCAAGTGGCGTATATTTGCTGAAGGTTTCACTACCTGACAACACGACCCACCAATTCAAATTAGTAAAGAAGTAATGTCCGAGGATATCACAGCCGTGGAGCTAAAAAAAAGGCTTTCCAGCGGCGAAGCGCTCCAATTTATCGATGTGCGCGAGGAATGGGAGCACGAAGAAGTAAATATAGGCGCCCGTTGCATCCCCCTCCACTCCTTGCCTACCCGCCTAGGTGAACTGGGTGCCCGTTCGCAAGAGATCATTGTTCATTGCAAATCAGGCGCTAGGGGCAAACAAGCCCGCAAGTATCTCACTTCCCATGGATTCGAGAATGTGCGCAACCTAGCTGGAGGTATAGAGGCTTTTTTGAAAAGCTAGAACGTTACCACCATCGGTTGGGGCGTGAAGCAAAGGATGAAAATCACCAAGGCGATCCATCCCAGTATTTTTCTGCCCTGTGTGAGTGGACTATGGTCAGTGACAGGTGGATGCTGAATGCCCAAAATCCGTCCCAATAAAAGGGCAAAAACGAGCCATCCTTGGTATCCAGTCATGCCAAAATATGACGCCAATACAAACTGCACAGCCAACATAATGGCGGCAAACATCCATCTGTCCCAGCGCTCCTTGAACAAAGAATAGGCGCACAAATAAAGCAAGTATAGATAGACGATCACTTGAAAGAGGAAACCGAAAAGACCTTCCCAACTATCACTTGTCAGTTGGTCAATATGTACCCAGCCAAGGCCTGCGTAAAAGACCAACGCCACAAACAACACAGTCGAGATTCGCTTATGCCACACCGGACCGAGCAACCCAAACGTGACATGGCCACCATCCAACTGACCGATGGGAAGCAAATTGAGCGCAGTAAAAAACAGTGCCAGGTATCCGGCTAGCAACCACGGATAGTGCATCAATTCCTTCGAACTAGGCACGTACCGATCATCTGGTGCCAAGTACTTTCGTCCGGCCATCATGAGCAGGTTGTCTCCAAAATAGAGCGACCCTTGACCTACCCGAATGGAATCCGCACTTACGGCATAATTGTACCGCGCCGGATTCAGACTCGATTTAACAATGACCGTATCCAACCCCTCCATTTTCTGCTCAAAATCTTCCCCAAACACTTCGTATTCAGGATGCACCTCGTAGATGTATTCGGTCTCTGGCAAGTGGGTAAACCCGTACCAAAGCACCGCCAATGCCACCGCGAAACCGGCTATCGGGCCGGAAATGCCCACATCAAAATACTGAATGCGACCGGCGATAGACTGACGGATGCGGATGAACGCACCCATGGTGCCCAAGGAAGGTGACGGCAAAATGAACCCAAACCAAAGAGGAATGTAATAAGGCAAAGACACCTTGATATTGTGGTACTTGGCCGTGAAATAATGCCCAAACTCGTGGCAGGTAAGAATCAACAAAAACGGAAGTGAAAACGCCAAGCCGTCTTGAAAGTCCTGAATAGACATGCTTACCTCCGTCCACACGAGAAAACGCCCCCAAATCCACTCAGCCCCGGCAAACGTGGTGGTAAGCACAGTGAGAATAAACAAACCAAGCTGGAGCAGCTGCCTTCTGTTTTCAGTCATGCGGCGAATTTAACTGGTTAACCACTAAACTGGTTAACAAGTATTCGTTAGCGATAGTCTCCGATCAAAATGAACGGCGACCAATAATACGGATGACTGAATTTCGGATTTTGTGACAACTCGATTTGGGCTCTGCGAAGCGCCTCCACTTTAGACATGGTGCTGAGATTTCGATAGAAATATTTCATCAGCAAGGCTGTAGAGGCATCATTCACTGCCCACAGGGAAGCTACCACCGTGGGTGCGCCGGCATCTATAAAACTCGTGGCGGGACTTACCGCCCATCCGGTATTGAAATCCTCCGTCAAAGCTGTTTTGCACGCAGAGAGTGTCACCATTTGGTACGAATAAATGTCCTCAATTTCCCATACCTCCTCAATGGTCAGCTTGCCATCTTCCCCTCCTGCTTCATTAGGTGCCAATGTCAAATAGGATTTATGATAATCAAAGTAGTCAAGGTTGCCGTGCGTGGCAAAATGCAAAATGTTGTGCTTGCCCGTGCTGGTTTTGGCTTTGTCTTCCGAGGCGAGTTCATGAATGAACACGTCGGTGTTTGGATACATCGCCTTCAGGTCTTTTACCTCTTGTTCAGACGCAGGTAGCGTCTTATCAGCATTGGCCATAGCCAAAATGGAAATTTCACCGATCCGCTCTTTGGACTGGTACAGCATCTCAATAGAGTGAGCATAAAAAAGCGTATAGTGCTCTATCAGGAAGTCGAATTTACCGCTTGGCAATTTTTGTCCGAGCATCTGAAACGGCAAGAAGTGAAGCATCCCTGTAGGTATCACCACCACTTTTTCCTTGATATTAAGTACGTCTCGCACTGGTTCTATAGTCCAGTTGAAGAGCAACTCGGATACTTCCTTGTACTTGCTTTCGCTAGTGTTGAATTTGCCCGGAATCGGGCTGCTGTCATCTCCCCTCGCCACGCGCAAGGCATCTGTCTGATTACCTCCTAAGGCATGGGAAGCAAAATTGTAGAGATACTTGATGTTCTTGTTCAGTTCGTCGGTAGTCACATCCACTACTTTGGCCACTACAGTGTCTGATGTAGCTGCAAAAATGTAAAGCTTCTCATTGGCCGGTAGATACGAGAGCACCACTAAATCTTCCGGGATGAGTTGTCGGTTTTTGTCCGTCTTCAACTTGCGTGGGTGAAATCCACCGCTGAAATGGCGCGACAGTTCCGGGTTCGTATTGATGGTCGTGTTTACAAATTTCAAGTATTCGTTTTCGGCGATGGTCTTGTTTTGTTCCAATTTTTGAATTTTCTCAAAACTCGATTGCCCTGTTTTTTCATCAACAATGGCCTTGTCCAGATTGTCCAGCTTCATTTTCAACTCTCGCTCCTGAGATAGTTTTTCGTTGGCTGCCTCATCTTTAAACTTGATATCCAGTTGTTTGAATTTGCTACGCATAGCTTCCGTGTTGCTTCGTTCCAAATATTGCATGCCCAACTCCACTTCGCCTTTCAGAATGAGTACATCCACTAGTGCTGCATATACTTTGATTTGCTTCTCGCCGGAGGCAAACAATTTCTTGGCTTCATCGCCACCCACCATGCGACTTTGGAGTTTCTCCAACGATTCGATCGCATTGATAAACTGCTCTTTGCTTTGCTCCATGTCTCCCGCCTCCTGCGCCATCAATCCTTTGTAATAGTAAGATTCCCAAAGTTCCTTTTCAAAACCCATCTTGGTGGCGAGTTGAATGCTCTCATCGATGTAGTGTGCGCCGGACTTGTCTTTCTTCAAGTAGGCCAATTTACCCAACGAAAAGCGTGAGGATATTTCATGCGTTTTCAAGCCTTTCTCCTGTTGAATCTTCAGCGATTCCTTCAAGTATTCTTCCGCCTTCGGGTAATTCTCGGTTTCCATCATGAGTCTGCCCAGCAGCACTAGGCCGCTGGATATTTGATTGACATCATTTATCTCCCGCGCTTCGGCCAGTGATTGCTCCAGCCATTTTTTGGCCTCCTCATATTGCTTTTGTTCCAGTTTCACCTCGCCCACATTGCCCACATACAAGCTGCGGGAAGCGTCCCTGATTCCAAGTTTATCCAAAATAGCGATGGCTTTGTGGAAATGCTCCAATGCCTTTTCATAATCACCCTGCGCATAGTAAATAGTGCCCGTGTTGTTCATGGGTGTGGCGCGGGCATATTCATTGCCCAATTTGGCATAGAGGCTATCTGCCTTCTTGTAAAAATTGATGGCCTCCACGTTCTCCGTTCGCAGATTTTTCAAATTGCCAAAGCCCAAATACGAATCGGCTATGCCCCAAAGGTTGTCCACCTCCTGAAACAGCGCCATCGATTTTTCCTGCATTTCCCAAGCCTTGTCCCATTCACCAAGTACCCGCAGGTAGATATCTGATTTGTATACATAGGCGTACGCTTGGTTATTGCGATCGCCGTTCGCTTCCGCAATGGCCAGTGCCTTGTCAATCGTTTGAAGTGCCTCCTCATTGTCTCCTCGGTTGGAATAAATACCTGATAGGGCATTTAGCAAAATCACCTGCCACGTTTTGTCCTCCAATTTCTCGTACAGTGCGTACGATTCGCGGTACATGGCTTCAGCCCGCACATAGTCTCGCTTGCGAGCCGAGGTGCCAGCCAGTCTGTACTTGCAGTACGCAATGATGTTGTCATCTTGCAATTTCTCGGCTTTCTCCAATGCATTGGCATTGTAAGAGTCTGACAACTCATATTGATCTTTGATGCCGTAGATCAGCGCCAAATTGGCTAAACAGTAAATCTCCTGACTCGGGTAGTCGGTCTGCGCCGCATCGCGCATGCTTTCTTCGTAAAAGTGCTTCGACAGGTCATATTTTTTCTCAGCAAAGTAGGTTTCAGCTATGTCATACATCGCGTCAGAAGACTGCACATAATCTCCATTTTTTCGGGCCATTTCGGCACTGCGTCTAAAGTAACTCACAGCTTTGATGTAATCCTTGGCCGTTTTGTAGACATCACCTATTTCATTCAGCGTTACAGCCAAGCGCTTATCATTCATTTCTTCGTACAGTTGCGCCACTTTGTCGTAGGCTTCTAAACTGCTCTTTGGGTTACCATTCTCAGCATACAAATCGGCTAGCTTGTCCCACGAATGTGCAATCCGCTCCTTGTCGCCACTTTGCTCCGCCACACGTATCGTCAGCAAGTGATTTTCAATAGACAAATCGAGTTTTTTCAGTGACCAATAAGATTGTGCTACATTGGAAATTGACAGGGCTGCCATGGACAAATTTTTTAATTCCAAATGCAGCTCATAAGACTTCTGATAGAATGGAATGGCCTTTTCGTACTCTTCGCCGTACCCGTTGTAGATGTAACCTATGTCAAAAACAGCATCCGCCACATCGGCCGATCTTCCCAACGAAGCGGCATAGTTCATTCGCTCATTCTGCAAAGCCACCGCCCCTTCGAGATCACCCTTTTGGGCAAGGGCATTGGAGCGGTGTTCGAACAGAAGCAGCGTATTATCGGCATCATTCAGTTCTTTGTAGGTCGTATGTGATTGGGTGAAATACGTGTAAGCATTCTCAAAATCCTCGCTATCATAGTATGCATCACCAACCCTGTATTGCGCTAGTGCGATATCGGATTTTTTTGAGTCACTTGGATTGTCCTTGTTCAGCGCCTCCTTTGCTTCCAGTGCCAGTTTGAAATACTTAACTCCGTTGGTGTAATCTGACAAGTCCGTGTAGCCACTGGCTAGGTTGTTCAGCGAATACGTGAGCGCGTACACATTGCCGGTGGCCGTGAAACGATCGGTAGCCTTGGTGTACCAGTTTACAGCACCTTGGGCATCATTTGCCAAATCCAAGATGCGTCCCATTTGGAAATACGCCCAGCCCATCTTGTCATTGTTTTTGCTGATTTCGGCCAATTGGATGATGGCATTCATGTAGTGCATAGACCGATCAATAAATTCGCCTTTTGCCATGGTCTCGGCATCTATGCCTGCATCCAAGATCAACTCCGCATCAATCAGAGCTCCGTATCTTTTCTGTATCTCTTCCGACGACAGTTCATCAATTAACGCCAGCAAATCGGAAGAAACCAACGGTGTTTTGTTGATAAGCCAGGTGGCGTAGGTCTCAGATATTTTCCAAAGTTTGCCTCGATACTTGGCGGGATAAGCCTTGACGTACCGCAAAAAGCTGTAAACATCTCTGGCTTTTACTGTCTTCATGGCTGTCAGGAGCGACATGCCATCGTACAGCCCTCCTTCAACTTGCTGATCTTCGAAGGTGCCCTCCAGATATTCCGCCAACGTCTGAATGTCGCGCTCCATAACGAGTAGTTGTTCCCATTCATACTCCTCACTGTCACCCGTATACACATCGCGAAAGGTGTAAAGCAGTTCATTGTCTTGATCGGTGAAATAGATGCTCTGCGCGATCATGTCATGGAAAATTCCTTGATATGGCTGGTTTGGTGGGAGTTTTACCACCAATAAATCACCTGCATATACAAGCAACACGGTGGCCGTATCCACTTCAGTCAGTGTGGCCACTATGAGCGTGTCATTCACCTGCGTTATTTGTCCATTGGCCAAGGTGGCCAAATCGTGCGTCGGGTAATCCGTGTAATTAAGCCCCCAAACCGAACATGCGGTACCGGGCTTCAAATCCAAACCGATAGCAACGCCAACGGAAACCTGAATCTCAGAACCCACGCGAGAATCAACAGTGGAAATGGGCAAGTAATAATCCCGAAGCTCAGTTGTTTGAGCAAAAGACGCCCATTGAATCAAGAGGAATACCAAAACGAATACTAAACAACGCATATCACCGGATTTTAACCTCTAATTTCGTCAAAGTAGGAATGTTCGTCTATACCATGCAGCACGTATATTTAGTATTTAGAATAAAAATGCACGCCCTATGAACCAAGAATCGCTCACCCAGCTAAAATACTCAATTGGGAAATACCGCCCCAACCAAACCCCTTCACCTGAAGAGTTCAACGAATGGCTCACTGCATTAGAGCAACTCCCCCATCAAGTGCGTGCATTGACAGCCGGCTTATCCACAGCAGAACTTCTTTACCATTACCGACCCGATGGTTGGACCATCCGGCAAGTGGTGCATCACCTGGCCGATAGCCACATGAATAGCTTGATTCGGTTCAAACTCGCCCTCACCGAAGACGCTCCCGTCATCAAACCTTACAGAGAAGATCGGTGGGCTATCCAACCTGATGAGGTGGACGAACCGATTGAATCCAGCTTGCTCATTTTGCAAGGCGTACATAGTCGGCTAGTCCGTTTGCTGCGTTCTTTGTCTGCCGACGATCTACGGCGAACGTTTGTTCATCCTGAACATGGAAAATCCTTCACACTGGTGGAAACCGTAGGACTGTACGCGTGGCACGGAAAGCATCACACAGCCCACATTCGCCAAGCACTTGAAAACAAGGGCATATTTCGGTAATTCACGCCTTTAGCGGTTCGAAAACAGGAAGAATCTGTACCATTTTTCAACATTTTGGTAAAAAAACGAGGTGAAATTATCAGCCACTAAAATTTTTTTTTGATCGCAAACGATAGCGATTCTTCTTTTTTTTCTCAAAGCCCTGGCGCGTTGTGGAAGTTAGCCCTAAACCTCTTTCTTTGTCTGTCAACAGGCGATCTTCGCCCCTAAAACCTACGTATTTTGAGCGCAATCAGTGCATGTATTTTTGATCTCGACGGTGTGATTGTGGACACTGCGCATTATCATTTTTTGGCATGGAAAAGACTAGCCGCTGAGTTCAGCATTGAACTCACCGAAGATTACAATGAAAAGCTAAAGGGTGTAAGTCGAATGGACTCGCTAGACATCATTTTATCGATAGGTGGCATAGAGATGGAACCTACTCAAAAGGAAGCCTTGGCGACCAAGAAGAACGGCTGGTACCTTGAATACATTGAGTCCATCACGCCCAATGATGCCCTGCGCAATGTGGTACCCTTCCTTACTGAACTCAGGCGAAGCGGTATCAAACTGGCTGTGGGCTCATCCAGCAAGAATGCAAAACCTATTATTGAGCGACTTGGACTAACACAAATGTTCGAGGTGATCGTAGATGGTAACGACCTCACCTATTCCAAGCCTCATCCGGAGGTCTTCTTGAAAGCCTGCGAACGACTCGGTCAAACGCCTGAACAGTGTGTGGTGTTTGAAGACGCACAATCCGGTGTGCAGGCCGCCAAATTGGCCGGCATGCGCTGTATTGGAGTGGGCTCTATTCATGTGTTGGGAGAAGCCGACGAAGTAATACCTTCCTTTAAAGACTTTAGTACTGATACGTTATTTACCGTTTTTTCTGCCTTACCTAAAACCTAACAACCAAAATGAAGCAATACATCAAACCTGATGAATGGTGCATCATTGAAGAAGGATTCAATCCCTCGCACAATCAAATTTCAGAGAGTCTCTTCAGTATTGGCAATGGCCGAATGGGTCAACGAGCCAATTTCGAAGAAAATTACAGCGGTGAAACGCTCCAAGGCAACTATGTGGCTGGCGTGTATTACCCTGACAAAACACGCGTGGGTTGGTGGAAAAACGGCTATCCTGATTACTTCGCCAAGGTGCTCAATGCCGCCAATTGGATAGGAATCGATGTTTCCTTCGATGGCGAACAAGTGGATCTGGCACGCTGTAAAGTGACTGATTTCAGGCGCGTGCTAAACATGAAGGAAGGCTACCTCAAAAGAGAAGCCACTGTAGAGCTGTCAAAAGGCAGAAAACTTGCCATTCACTCTACTCGCTTTTGCAGCATAGTGGATGACGAAGTGGGCGTTATAAGGTACACATTGATACCACAATTTGCCAGTAAACTCATGCTTCAGCCGTATGTAGATGCTGACGTGGTAAATAAGGACTCCAATTATGATGAGAAATTCTGGATTGATATCAACCGAAATGTGAGCTCGGGGCAAGGTTGGCTCATTGCGGAAACAAAAAAGACGGGCTTTCAGGTGTGCACAGGCATGTTGGTGGAGCTCTATATCAACGGCACTAAAGTGGACTTCTCGGCCAAGACGGATTCGAGAGAAAAATACATCAGCAATACGCTGGAAGTCAATGTGAATGCCGGAGACGAGATCACGCTGGAGAAATTCGGCGCAAACCTGTCTTCCGAAAACCACGAGAAGGCGGCTCTCGGCAAAAACTGCGAAAAGGTACTGGCAGCAGCGGCCAAAAAAGGATTTGATCAGATGATCGCCGAACAGGCCAAGGCATGGGAAAAGAAGTGGGAAAACAGTGACATCATCATCGAAGGGGACGTTTCGGCACAGCAAGGCATTCGCTTCAATATTTTCCAGCTGCACCAAACCTACACCGGCGAAGACGAGCGACTGAACATCGGCCCCAAAGGCTTTACCGGAGAGAAATATGGCGGGTCAACCTACTGGGATACTGAAGCGTATTGCTTACCCTTTTACCTGAGTACAGCACCACAGCAAGTAGCTCGTAACTTGTTGGTTTACAGATACAAACATTTGCAAAAAGCCATAGAAAATGCGGCTAAGCTCGGCTTCAAAAACGGAGCAGCCCTCTACCCTATGGTGACCATGAACGGCGAAGAGTGCCACAACGAGTGGGAAATTACCTTCGAGGAAATACACCGAAATGGCGCAATCGCATACGCCATTTTCGATTATATCAATTACACCGGAGATGAAGAGTACTTGTCAGAATACGGACTGGAAGTGCTCATCGGCATTTCACGTTTCTGGGCGCAGCGGGTAAACTGGAGCGCAGAGAAACAACGCTACGTGATGTTGGGTGTTACAGGCCCAAATGAGTACGAAAACAACGTGAACAACAACTGGTACACGTTGAAAATGGCCGCTTGGACGTTGAAATACACGCAGGAGGCAATGGCTTATGTGAAAAAGCACGACAGTAAGAAGTACAAGGAATTGACTGCTGCAATCTCTTTTGATGAAAAGAAGGAAACGGCTCAGTGGAATGACATCTTGGAGAAACTCTATTTTCCAGAAGACAAACAGCGCGGCATTTTCTTGCAACAGGATGGTTTCTTGGACAAGGAAATTATTCCGGTAAAAGACCTGTCCGCTGCTGACCGACCGCTCAATCAAAAATGGTCGTGGGATCGGATCCTTCGCTCTTGCTACATCAAGCAAGCCGATACATTGCAAGGGATTTACCTCTTTGAAGACGAGTACGACCTGGGTACGATCAAGCGAAACTTTGATTTCTACGAACCACTGACGGTACACGAGTCGTCGCTTTCGCCATGTGTGCATTCCATATTGGCGGCCAAGCTCGGCTATGAAGACAAGGCATACGAAATGTATGTACGTACCGCTCGATTGGACTTGGACGACTACAACAACGACACGGAAGACGGCCTGCACATCACAAGTATGGCCGGCACGTGGATGTCTGTGGTAAAAGGGTTCGGTGGCTTGCGCGTGCGCCATGGCGAGCTCTACCTCGATCCGTTTATTCCCGGCAAATGGAAATCGTACACGTTCAAAATTGGATTCAAAGGTGCTCTTCTGGATATCCGAGTGGCCAAAGGCGATATTTCCGTGACCAATCTTTCGGAAAAGCCTGTGGAGATTTACCTATATGGAGAGAAAAGGGTGTTGGAATCTGCTGCGGTGGGTTGATTTGTTGACTAGTTGACTAGTTGACTAGTGATTAGTTGACTAGTGATTTGTTGACTAGTTGACTAGTTGACTAGTTGACTAGTGATTAGTTGACTAGTGATTAGTTGACTAGTTGACTAGTTGACTAGTGATTAGTTGACTAGTTGACTAGTGATTAGTTGACTAGTGATTAGTTGATTACAATGTTGAAATTTAAAATCAACCATCATCAAATTAGCACATCATCAAATCAACCCATCATCCGTCAAATCCCCAACCAATCATCCACCTGCCGGTTGTGAAACGTACGGATGCCCAAAGCGGCCGCCGCTTCAATATTATCTGCCCGATCATCGATAAAGAGCGTTTCGTGGGGCAACAAACCTTCTTGCTGCAAAATATGCAAATAGATGTCTGCATTTGGCTTGCGCATGCCCACTTCGTGCGAGAAATACACCCGTTCAACGAGCGCGTCCAACAACTCTACACCATGCACCGCTGCTAATTGCTTATTGAACGAGCGCACATGAATGGAATTGGTATTGCTCAAAATGAACGTGCTGAACTGAGATTTCAATTGCAGCATCCGCTTAATTCTTTCTTTCGAAATTTCACCTAAAAACGAATTCCACATCACATCAAAACCATCATCAGATAGTTGGATACTCAACATTTCGCAAAACCGCCTACGGAATTCTTCCTCCGAAATCCTACCCGTTTCAAATGCTTGCAAAATGGGGGCTTGCACCAACATATCGCCTAATTCGTCCGCTGAAATTCCTGATAACTTGGTCAGCTGACGTACCGTGCGCTCATAGTGCAAATCGATGATCACATTGCCCAAATCGAAGATGATGGCCTTTACGCCCCTTAAATCGTCATTCATGTAAATCCGCGTCTGTATTCCTCCGCAAATTGCCTAAGTTCCGCCTGAATTAATTCAATAACAATGAAGAAAACCAACATAACCCTTCTCTTCTGCATGATCATTTCCGTGGGATTAGCCCAAAAAGTGGACATGGACGTGCTGAAAAACCTAAAGCCCAGAAACATCGGGCCGGCAGGCATGTCCGGCCGCATCACGGCCATTGATGTAGTGAATAATCAACCGGACATCATTTATGCAGGTTCGGCCTCCGGTGGCGTGTGGAAATCAACAAATGGCGGCATAAAATGGGAGCCCATTTTCAACGACCAAACCACTGCATCAATTGGCGCCATTGCTATCCAGCAGTCCAATCCATCCGTCATTTGGGTAGGAACAGGCGAAGGAAATCCCCGCAACTCGCTCAATGGCGGTGACGGTATTTACCGATCATTGGATGCCGGTAAAACATGGAAAAGAATGGGACTTGAAAAAACAAGAAACATTCACCGCATCATTATTGACCCAACCGAACCTAACACCATCTATGCCGGAGCGATAGGTTCTCCATGGGGTGAACACGAAGAACGAGGCGTATTTAAGACCACCGATGGAGGAAAAACGTGGAAAAGAATCCTCTTTACCAACGTGCGCAGCGGTGTAGCCGAAATGGTGATGGACGCCAAAAATCCAAATAAACTGATAGTGGCCATGTGGGAGCACAAGCGCGATCCGTGGTTTTTCAAATCTGGCGGGCCGGGTTCAGGCCTCTACGTGACGCATGATGGCGGAGACACATGGGAGCAGCGAACAGACAAGGACGGGTTACCAGAAGGCGAATTGGGCCGCATCGGCTTGGCTATCTCACGTTCAAGACCAAATGTGGTGTATGCTCTCATCGAATCAAAGAAAAACGCCCTGTACCGCTCCGATGACGGTGGCTTCAAATGGGTAAAAGTGAATGAAAATGAAGACATTGGTAATCGTCCGTTTTATTACGCTGAAATCTACGTGGATCCAACAAATGAAAACCGCGTATATAGCATCTTTACCTACATCAATGTGAGCGAAGACGGGGGGAAATCCTTCCGTCAATTGATGCCCGCATACAGTGTGTCAAACGGCATCCACCCCGATCATCACGCCTATTGGATTCATCCTGAAAATCCCGACTACATGATTGACGGAAATGATGGCGGCCTCAATATCACTCGCGACAGAGGCAATACGTGGCATTTCGCAGAAAATATTCCGGTTGGGCAATTCTACCATGTAAATGTGGACAATGACATCCCATATAATGTGTACGGCGGCATGCAGGACAATGGCTCTTGGGCAGGCCCTGCCTATGTTTGGCGAGATCAAGGCATTCGCAATCATTACTGGCAAGAATTATCGTTCGGTGACGGATTTGACGTGCTTCCCGATCCCACCAACTCGCGGTACGGAATTTCCACTTCTCAGCAAGGCTATGCCGGCATTTACGATCGCGTGACAGGTTATGAGGAATCTATCCGTCCAACTAATCCTGATAGCGATTTGGATCTTCGGTTTAATTGGAACACGGGCATGAACCGCGATCCCTTTGATCCAAAAATAATCTACTTCGGCAGCCAGTTTTTACATAAAAGCACCGACGGTGGGCAGAATTGGACCATCATCTCCCCTGACCTATCAACGAATGATCCCAATAAACTCAAGCAAGGGGAAAGCGGAGGACTTACCATGGACGCGACCGGAGCAGAAAACCACTGTACGATCATCGTTATAGAGCCCTCGCCTGTTCAGAAAGATCTGATTTGGGTCGGAACGGATGACGGAAACGTGCAGCTAACGACCGATGGTGGGAAGACCTGGAAAAATGTTTCCTCTGCCCTCACAGGTCTACCAAAGGGCTCTTGGATAGCACAGATAAAGGCATCAAACAAAAAAGCAGGTGAAGCATTGTTGATAGCCAACGATTACCGACGCTTCAACTTTACGCCCTACGCTTACCGCACGCGTGATTTTGGTGTCACATGGGAGCGCATAGTAGACCAAACTGATGTGGTGGGCTATACCCTCAGCATCGTTGAGGATCCTATTGAAAGCAAATTGTTATTCCTCGGTACTGACGATGGCCTTTATTTGAGTGTTGATGCGGGAGCTAACTGGACGAAGTGGAATGCAGAAAATTTCCCCACGACCAACGCCTACGACCTAGTCATCCATCCGCGTGAGCATGACCTAATCATTGGCACGTTCGGACGGTCAATCTGGGTACTTGACGATATCCGACCACTTCGTGAGATAGCCGCACAAGGAGTCAATTCGATGAAAAAGACGTTGGACGTATACTCCGCTCCTGCGGCGTATGTAGCTTCCATCCAGCAACCGAGCGGCTTGCGTTTAGGAGCAGACGCACTCTTCAATGGCGAAAACAGATCAGGTGGAGCCATGCTCACTTATTTGATCAACAAACCGGAAGAAAAGAAGGAGGCGCCAAAAACCGACACTGACACCAAGAATAAAAAAGGGAAAGCAACCGAAGAAAAGAAGATTGACCCACCTGCTGAGGAATCAAAGATCAAGTACGATTCGGTGACCATGCAGGTACTACGAGGTGCTGACGTAATCCGCACGATCAAATGGAAAGCACCCGACAAAAACGGATTGCACCGCACCTATTGGTATATGGACGAAAAAGGAGTGCAGGGCATGCGACGTGGCGAGAGACGCGGCACAGGCGAATCCGGCGGAGTGACCGTGCTTCCGGGAAGATACAAGGTTCGATTTACCTATGGAGATCAGAAAGACTCTACCGAAGTGGAAGTGAAGTACGATCCGCGCATTGAGTTGTCTAATGAGGTCATCCGGGCACGGTATGCCACGTTGAAAGAGTTGGAATCCAAAGCCGAATTGGGTGGACAGGCTGTGGAAAGACTGAAAGAAGCCATCAAAATTTCGAAAGAGATTCAAGCGGACCTGAAAAAGAAGGACGAAAAGGGATACAAAGAGCAATTGGATCTGTGCAAGAAAGTCATTGACTCACTGAATGTGCAATTGGATGTGTTTCTAGGAAAAGAAGACGAGCGCCAGGGTATAGTCCGTAACCGCCCGAATGCAGTCGTGAATCATTACCGAGCGGCCTACTCCTACACAGCCGAAGGTCTTCATGCACCGGGTGAAACAGAACGAAAACTGATGACCAAATTTGAAACCGAATTGACCAAGGCACTCGATATGGTGAATGGTTATTTCTCTACAGAATGGGTCACCTTCCGGCAAACCGTTGAAAAACTGGACACCTCGCCGTTCAAGGACTACACCGACATAAAAAAATAGGTGCTTAAAAATCCCTCAATGACAAGGTTGAGGGATTTTTTTTGATCAGAAAAAAGTTGTTTAGGAGCGGATAGAAAACACGCTTTACGAACCAATTGAACTGTATACCTTTACCAAAAAACACCTAAGACATGGACAATCGCACAAGATTCATAGTATTTATGGGTATCGCCATTTTTGTGGTACTACTCACCGCCGGAAGTCGTATTTTCTACCGAGTTGAAGCGCATGAGCGAGCGGTACTTTTCAAATCACTTTCAGGAACATTAGAGAAAAACAACATTATCACTCCGGGGTGGCACATGAAAGCGCCTTGGAACGATGTATACATGTTTGAAGTATCAGAGCAGTCAATAGACGAAGAGATGGACGTTCTTGACAAAAACGGTTTAAATATTCAAGTAGATGTGACCGTTCGTTTCCACCCGAAATATGACAAAATTGGCGAGATTCAGGAGAACTTTCAGGGAGATTATCAGGCTCGCTTGGTAATACCCGAGACACGCTCTACTGTTCGTCAGGTGATGGGTCGCTACACCGCAGAAGAGATTTATTCAACTAAAAGACCAGAAGTTGAAGCTTCTATCAAAGAGGAAACACGCCAAGTTTTGGGCGCTGAAGGTAATGAAGTTGAAATGAAGAGTTTGCTTATCCGCTCTATCAAATTACCGGAGCAGATCAAGACGGCAATTGAAAACAAATTGAAGCAGGAGCAAGAAGCCCTCGCTTACCAATTCAGATTGGATAAGGAAAAGAGTGAGGCCGAAAGAAAGCGAATTGCAGCCGATGGAGAGGCCATTGCCAACAAAATTATCAACAGCAGTTTGACGAGCGAACTATTGAAAATGAGAGGCATTGAAGCTACCCAGCAGTTGGCTAATTCGCCGAATTCAAAGGTTATTGTGATTGGTGGTGGCAAAGATGGTCTGCCATTGATCCTCAACGGCAATTGAACCTTGCAGAAGTGGGTACAAAAGCCTTATTTTCGAGTTATAGCAACACAGAATCCAAACTAACATGTCAAAAACAGCAACCATAATCGTAGACGGCAAGTCGTTTGAACTCCCGCTTATTGAGGGTACGGAAAACGAAAAGGCCATCGATATAAGTGCGTTCAGAGCGCAATCAGGCGTGATTACGCTAGATCAGGGATTTAAAAACACTGGATCATGCGAAAGTGCCATCACTTTCCTCGACGGAGAGCTTGGTATTCTGCGCTATCGAGGATATCCTATTGAGCAATTGGCTGAAAAGTCCAGCTTCTTGGAGGTGTCTTACCTGCTGATCTACGGCTCGCTCCCCACAGCCGCAGAGTTAGAGGCTTTCTCTACCTCCATTACCAGACACACATTGGTAAATGAGGATATCAAGAAGATTTTGGATGGCTTCCCTTCCAGCGCACACCCTATGGGCGTGCTAAGCTCGTTGGTAAACGCCCAAACGGCCTTCTATCCGGGCTCTTTAGACCCCAACCGTTCGCCCGACAAGATCAACCAAACCATCATCCGCTTGATGGCCAAAATGCCAACGTTCGCCGCTTGGTCTTACAAGAAGAAGATTGGTCATCCGGTAATGTATCCAAACAATAAGCTGGATTACTGCGGCAACTTCCTGAACATGATGTTTGGTCTGCCGTCTATGGAATATGATCCGGATCCGGCAGTGGCCAAGGCGTTGGATCAGTTGCTTATTCTGCATGCCGATCACGAGCAAAACTGCTCGACTTCAACGGTGCGTGTCGTAGGGTCATCACAAGCCAGCTTATATGCATCTATTTCTGCGGGTATCAATGCGCTTTGGGGACCTCTGCACGGCGGAGCAAATCAAGCCGTGATTGAGATGTTGGAGAAAATAAAAGAAGATGGTGGCGACACGAAGAAGTGGATGGAAAAAGCCAAAGACAAAGATGATCCATTCCGATTGATGGGCTTTGGGCATAGAGTCTACAAAAATTTCGATCCGCGCGCTACTATCATCAAAAAAGCTGCTGACGATGTACTGGGCAGACTGGGCGTATCAGATCCCGTGTTGGATATTGCGAAAGGACTCGAAGAAGCCGCCCTCAAGGACAGCTATTTTGTGGAAAGAAAGCTGTATCCAAACGTAGACTTCTACTCCGGAATCATCTACCGAGCACTCGGCATCCCTACCGACATGTTCACGGTTATGTTCGCACTCGGACGCTTGCCGGGTTGGATTGCACAATGGAAAGAGATGCGTGAAAATAATGAACCGATCGGACGCCCAAGACAGGTCTATACCGGCGCTACTACACGTGATTATGTACCCATGTCGAAAAGATAAATTGTAACAGTAACTACTAAGAATAGCCTCATCTCTGCATGGGGCTTTCTTTTTTTGCCATGTTCTTCATCCTATCAAAAGCGCTTTACTTCTTGATCCTTCCATTCACATGGATCATTGCGCTATTTCTGTATTCACTCTTCACGCCCAATCCAACTCGGAAACGCATTTCCTGCAACCTTGCACTCGTGTTTCTGATCGTATTTTCCAATCCCTACGTGTCTCAGCAAGCGCTGCGAACGCTGGAAGGCCCACACCCCCTGCCTCTGACGGAAACCTATTCGGTGGGCGTTGTTTTGACGGGTATGGTAGAGAGCGGCGTTGGTCCTAGAGAGCAGGTGTCACTGAATGAGAGTGCTGATCGGATTGTAACGGCCGTACGACTTTACAAAACCGGAAAAATTGAGAAGATACTCCTTAGTGGTGGTGCGGCCGATATGCTGTATCCTGAGGCCAACGAAGGAAAGGAACTGTACGAACTAGCCCTTGACTTGGGCATTCCGGCTACCGACTTGATCAGCGAAAAGCAATCCAGAAATACCTATGAAAATGCCCTTTTCATCGGTAAATTAATTGAGCCGGACGATAAAGTCTTGTTGATCACCTCGGCCTTTCACATGCCTCGTGCCCGTCGATGCTTTGAAAAGCAAGGAATTGAAATCACCCCATATCCGGTTGATTTCCGAGCACCTGATGCATTCAAATGGGCCTATATGCTGCCTAGCGTGAGTGCTTTTGGTCATTGGAACACCGTCATCAAAGAATGGGTAGGCTTGGTTGCTTATAAACTGAAAGCTTTTATCTAACGACAGTATTTTTCGATCGCTTCAGCCGCACCTGCCACCCCTGCTTCTTTGGCGCGGAGGATGTCAGCACAAGCCGTGGCATCCTCAAGGGTCAATTTCAGTGCCCCTCTATAAAAATAAGCCTCACCAAAATTGTTATTTAGCGCAATGGCAGCATCGTATTCTGTCATGGCCGTTTGCACATTTCCAAGTTGGTGATTGGCTCTGGCTAAAAGAAAGTGTGCCAGGTGCGAACCCTCATGATACTTCAAGACATTGCCGCTCAACACAGCCGAACGCGAGTAATCCCCTCGCCGATAGGCAATTTTGGACAGACTCAAATGAGCTTCTAAATGCCGTGGATCTTTCGATAAAATGTACTCGAAATCAGCCGACGCTTCATCTAATTTTCCCAATTCCTCAAAGGCACGTCCTCTGTTGTAGTGGGCACTCAAGTCATTGCCCGATGAACGAATTTTCTCCGAATAATAGGCTACCGCCTCCTCATACTTTCCTTCCTCAAAAAGGTGCTCATCAGACGCTTCGCTGCGACAAGTCAGCAGACCAATGAGAACAAGTGGAAGGTAGATGGGAAAGCGAACCCATTTAGTTTTGATAATCAGGGCCATATTTTACGTTTTTGTATCCTGTCAGCTCCACGTAGGTAGTGCCAAAAGACATATCTGCATCAACACGTAAGGGCAACCGATTTTGATCGGCAGAAATCCACACCGATATCGGCTCTTTCCCTGGAAAAAGTCTGTTTTCAGGCATAAGTGGCACAAGCTTGTACGTCTGCAGATTACCGACTTTACTCTTCAGCATCTCCTTCCCCTTATAGATTACATCCAATTCATATGGCTCTCCCTCGAAAAACGCCTCTATACGAATCTTATCACCGGGCTTGTATTTAGCGTAATCAACGCATCGCATTTGAGTAAAGGCACCAAGCATGGCCAAACGGTTTTTGTCCATGGGAGCGTATTCAGTGGGCTTAACATTACCCTTTTTAATCACTTCGGTTCTGATTTTTCGCTGTGTATAATCAAAATGCGTCTTCTCGTCCAAAATATATTTGCCTTCCTTCAAATCGCGATAGGCCATCAGGGGCATGAAATCATTAGGACGCATATACTCACCCCATTCATCCTCAACAGTAGCAAAAACACCTGCTAGTCCGGCACTTCGGGCTGTCACTTTGAATCTGTAGCATCTCTCACCATTCCATGTGTGATAGGATTTGTCTGTAGACCAAACGGCGCGTCCCACGGTAAACCATCCATAACTAAGTCTGAATTCCAGTTGCTCACCCATGTTGATCGGTGGGTCTGTAACCAACTTCGGTTGTGCTTCTCCAAACAATCCACCGAAAAATAAAATAACCGCTAACATGGATCTCTGTGTTTTTTTACTAAATAAATACAACTTCAATGCCAAGGATCGATTATACGGCCACACTGTTCTCTCGCAATGCATCATTCAATGAGGTCTTTTTATCTGTACTTTCTTTTCGTGTGCCAATGATCAACGCACAAGGAACATGATACGTGCCCGCTGCAAAATCTTTGGGAATAGTGCCCGGTATCACCACAGATCGTGGCGGCACATAGCCTTTATATTCAACAGGAGTACTACCTGTCACGTCAATGATTTTTGAACTCGCTGTGAGCACTACATTGGCGCCCAACACCGCTTCTTTCCCTACTCTTACACCTTCCACCACAATACAGCGCGAACCGATAAAGGCATTGTCCTCTATAATGACGGGCGCAGCTTGCACGGGCTCCAACACGCCTCCTATTCCCACGCCCCCACTCAAATGCACATTCTTCCCGATCTGCGCACAGCTTCCCACAGTCGCCCAAGTATCCACCATCGTGCCTTCGTCCACATACGCACCTATATTCACATACGAAGGCATCAAGACCGTACCCGAGCTGATAAATGCGCCATATCTTGCCACTGCATGCGGCACCACGCGCACACCCAGTTGATCGTAATTGGTCTTCAGGCGCATCTTGTCATGAAAATGAAACGGCCCTACTTCTATGGCTTCCATTTTGCGGATAGGGAAGTAAAGAATCACCGCCTTCTTCAGCCAATCATTCACTTGCCAGTCCCCATTTTCTAATGGCTCGCCTATGCGCCTACGGCCTTTATCTAGGTCTTCTATTATTGAATCAATGGCTGCAATTACTGACGCATCTTTCAAAAGAGATCGATCCTCCCACGCACGTTCAATAAGGTTTTTTAACTCCATCTTTGGGTTACGCTTTTTACTATGTTAAAAAAGAAAACGAAGATAGTCATTGCCTCTGTGTTGAAGCCCGTTGATGATGTGCGCAACTATGAAAAAGTTGCGTGCTCACTGGCCAAAGAGGAAATGTATGAACTCTTCATGATGGGAACAATCGGTACAAAAAATGATTACGATTCAACTATCCATTTGCTTCCTTGGCCGCCTTTTCAGAGGCTATCCATCGCCCGATTTTTAATACAATTCAGGTACTTTTTTCAACTGAAAAAAGTACGACCGCAGTTGGTCATCATCACCACACATGAGCTTCTTCTTACTTCTGTTTTCTATCGATTATTTTTCAAAACCACACTCGTGTATGACGTGCAAGAAGACTACCACCGCAACCTGCAATACCAGCACTTTTATCCAGCCATCGTGCGTCTGCCACTAGCGCAGTTGATCCGCTTGACTGAAAAATTATGTGCTCCATTTATACATCATTTCCTTTTGGCCGAAGCGGTGTACGAGCAGGATATTCCCTTTGTAAAAAGGTGCTTTATCATTATCGACAACAAGTCTTTGCCCATCCAAAAATTGGAAAAAAAAGGCACTTTCAAAGTGGTGTTTACAGGCACTATTTCGTCGTACAGCCAAGCCATTGAAAGCATACAACTTTTTGAGAAAATTGCCCCTTCCTTTGATAATCCTCAACTAACGGTAATTGGCTATTGTCCAAGTGCTCGCTACCGTAAAAAACTGGTCACTTTTCAGTCAGATGTAATTAACCTGATCCTCTCAGATAAGCCCGTACCGCACAGCCAAATCGTACACGAAATAGCTACTGCTCATCTGGCCATCATCGGCTATTCACCAAACCCGATAAATGAGCTAAAAATACCTACTAAACAGTACGAATATACCGCCGCTCAATTGCCATATCTCGTTCGGAAAGACACGCATTGGAGCCGACTGGGCGAGCAACTTGGGGGAGCCATTCCGGTTGATTTTGACGATTTGGATGCAAAAAAAATACGCACCTTGTTCGATAATTTAGACATCTCAAGCATTCAACATGCGGCTGCCGAGTGGACAGAAAACGAGCAAAAACTTCGCGAAACCATAGCTAACATATTAGCTAAATATTAAGCCACTAACTGACTGAATATCAAATAACCATCAAATAATAAATTATGCACTCAAAATATATTTTTAGATGTATCTAAAAATTAGTAGCTTTGTGTTATGCATGATTTGAGTCATACCGAAGAGAATTACCTCAAAGCCATCTACCACCTCACCACCGATGGCACGTCCGTATCTACCAACTCGCTTGCAGCGAGTATGCAAACCACTGCTGCATCAGCCAACGACATGATGAAACGCCTCACGACCAAGGGGCTCATCGCGCATGTGAAATATCAGGGTGCCAGCATCACTCCCGTGGGTAAAAAGCTTGCGCTACAAGTAATCCGAAAACACCGATTATGGGAGGTTTTTTTGGTAGAAAAACTCCACTTTCAATGGGACGAAGTGCATGAAATTGCCGAGCAATTGGAACACATCAAATCGCCCCTTCTGACCGAACGTTTGGATGACTTTTTGGGCAACCCAAAACTGGATCCGCACGGTGACCCGATACCCGACAAAAACGGAAAAATTAACGCCGAACCGAGTCTGCCTTTAGCCCAAATGAAAGTGGGCGAACGAGGCACACTCACCAATGTGAGCGAAGATGATTCTTCCCTCCTTCAATACCTCGACAGCATACAACTGCGCCCGGGCATAAAGGTGGAAGTGAAGGCCGTAGTGGCGTTCGATAATTCATTCGAAATTGACACTGACTTTCGTTCGTCGGTGTTTATCTCTCATCGGGTAGCCGAGCTATTATTGATCTCTAAATCCACAGCAAAATGATAGATCCACGCATGGCCTTGGCGAGCTTTTTCGGACTGGTGTTCATCGGATTTGTGGCGTTCAAATCAAAACACTTAGTGGCCTTATTGCGCTCTAGAAAATTGCGCCAAAAAACACTGGTGGAAGACGTGCTCAAATTGCTCTACCATGTAGACATGAGCAAGCGAAATGTCGGGTTCGATGCACTGGCGGGAGCCCTCACAATTTCACCAAAAAAATTACTTGCGTTGATCGAACAAATGTCCACCGATGGACTGATCCGAGTAGTGAATGACAGTATTCAACTGACGGATGATGGAAGAAAATATGCCGTGCATATCGTGCGGATTCATCGCCTGTGGGAAAAGTACCTATCCGAAAAAACCGGCATTGACAAATCAGAGTGGCACGACCTGGCAGAGAAGAAAGAGCACCTGCTCTCATCCGAGCAAGTGAATCAACTGTATGAAGAATTGGGGCGCCCACGCTTCGATCCGCACGGCGACCCGATACCCACCGAGTCAGGTGAGATCGTAGAAATGGCAGGCATTCCCATGTCGAGTTTGGAGGCCGGAATCACTGCCAAGATCGTGCACATTGAAGATGAACCCAAGGTGGTGTACGAACAGATTTTAGCTAAGAAATTACACATGGGTTCGCAGGTGCATATCCTGTCATCAGATGACCATGCCGTTCGTTTTCTCTCGGAAGGAACCGAATACAACCTCTCCCCGATCATCGTCGGCAACATCAGCGTGCGCGAGTTGAATCAATCAGAAATCTATGAAGAAACGCATGTGCGTCTGTCCGCTTTGGAAGAAGGAGAATCAGGTACGGTTGTAGGTATTTCGTCTGACTGTCGAGGCGCGAGTCGCAGACGGTTATTGGATTTGGGATTTGTAAAAGGAGCCGCCATTCGTGCCGAATTGGACAGTCCGCTGAAAAACCCTCGCGCCTATTTGATCAAAAACACGCTCATCGCGCTGCGGAAAGATCAGGCAGATTATGTATTGATAACAAAAGAACAAACCAATGGAAGCACACGATAAAGGATGTGAAACGTGCGCATTCTACAATGCCGCACATCTTAAAAAACTCGGGGTAAACACCGAAAACGCCGATTACGTGATTGCACTGGCAGGCAATCCGAACACCGGCAAGAGTACTGTCTTCAATGCCCTCACAGGTCTGCGCCAGCATACTGGCAACTGGCCCGGCAAAACCGTGACCCGCGCAGAAGGTGGATACGCTTACAATGACAAAAAATACCGCCTGATTGACTTACCTGGCACGTACTCGTTGCTTTCCACTTCTGAGGACGAAGAAGTAGCTCGTAATTTCATTCTGTTCGGTCGGCCGGATGTGACAGTAATAGTGGTGGATGCTTCCCGCCTTGAGCGCAACCTGAATTTGGTACTGCAAGTGCTGGAAATCACCGACAGAGCCGTATTGTGCCTCAACCTGATGGATGAAGCAAAGCGCCACGGCATTGCCATTGACGACAGATCGCTCGCCCGAGAGTTAGGCATTCCGGTGGTGGCAGCAAGCGCCAGAAGTCAGGAAGGCATTCCCGAACTCATCCAAACCATCGAAGAAGTGGCCAATGGCACCATCCGATGCAAGCCGCATCGAATAAAGAATTTGCCCAAAGAACTGAGTGACGCAGTGGACAAGCTGAGCGCCCAAATCAGTAAGAACTTCCCTGATTTGCCCAACAGCCGCTGGGTGGCCATGCGCCTGCTCGACGGGGATGCCGACGTGCGAAAAGCGTTGGAAACCGGAGAATTTTTGACCGCAACAGCATGAAAAAGGACAACACCGATAAGATTTTGGAAATGGCCTCTTCCCTGCGGTGGGAAATGGGGCAAGACTATCACGACAAACTCACCGAAGGGATTTATGCCGACGCTTCGGCCATCTCCGGCAAAGTGGTCATTCAAGAGGGTGTGAATACTAACACCACCTTCGATCGAAAATTGGATCAGATCCTGACGAGTCGCAAGTTTGGCTTCCCCATCATGCTTTTTATACTTTCGGTGGTGCTGTGGCTCACTATTCAAGGTGCCAATGTCCCTTCCGGTTTGCTCGCTGATCTGCTGCTCGGCAATATCCACCCGTGGCTCAAAGGACTTGCAGCTGCCGTTAACATGCCCTGGTGGCTCGATGGTTTCCTTATTGATGGTGTGTATATGGCCGTGGCGTGGGTCGTGTCGGTGATGCTGCCCCCGATGGCCATTTTCTTTCCGCTATTCACCCTTTTGGAAGATTTCGGCTATTTGCCACGGGTGGCGTTCAACCTAGACGATTGGTTTCGCCGCACAGGCGCTCACGGCAAGCAAGCCCTCACCATGACTATGGGCTGGGGATGCAATGCCGCAGGTGTGGTAGCTACCCGCATCATCGACAGCCCCAGAGAACGACTCATCGCCATTATCACCAACAATTTTTCGTTGTGCAATGGTCGCTGGCCTACGCAAATTCTCATTGCCACCATTTTCATCGGTGCGTTGGTGCCTTCTTCTTTGTCCTCATTGGTTTCTACCGCCACGGTCATTTCGGTGGCCATGCTGGGGGTATTCTTCATGTTTCTGAGTTCGTGGTTGCTCTCGCGCACCGTGCTGAAAGGACAAGTATCCACCTTCAATCTAGAGCTTCCACCCTATCGTCCGCCTCGTTTTTGGCAGACGCTATACACCTCGCTGATTGACCGCACGCTAATCGTGCTTTGGCGTGCCGTGGTGTTTGCAGCACCTGCCGGAGCAGTCATTTGGCTCATTTCGAATATCTCCATTTCCGATTCCAGCATCGCCAATTGGAGCATTGATTATCTCGATGGGTTCGGCTGGTTGTTGGGCTTGAATGGCGTCATTCTCCTCGCCTACATTGTGGCCATTCCTGCTAACGAAATCATCATTCCCACCATCCTTATGCTCACGGTGGCCAACCTGAATATGATGGGCGTGGGTGCCGGAGACGGGGTAATGTTTGAGTTGGATTCGGACACAGAAACGGGCGACATCCTGCGATCGGGTGGTTGGACACTCCTTACAGGCGTAAACTTGATGCTTTTCAGCTTGCTCCACAACCCGTGCAGCACCACCATCTACACCATCTACCAAGAAACAAAAAGCTGGAAATGGACGGCAGTTGCCAGTCTGATGCCGCTGATGCTCGGATTCATCGTCACATTTCTGGTAGCACAAGTTTGGCGTATCATTGCAGGGTAGTAATAGTATGCACTCTTCCCCTTTTCAAGATACCATCGTGGCACTCGCCACTCCACCGGGTGTGGGCGCCATTGGCGTGATACGCGTTTCCGGTCAGCAAACGGTCGAGATCGTCAATAGCATTTTCAAAGGAAAGAACCTTTCAGAAGTTCCCTCCCACACGTTGGCCTACGGCACCATCCGCGATGGTGAGGCGATACTCGACGAAGTGCTGGTCTCTGTTTTCAGAGGGCCCAATTCCTACACCAAAGAAGACGTGATCGAAATCTCTACGCACGGCTCACCTTTCATTCTCCAAAAAGTCATCGAACTGCTGATCGAAAAAGGCGCGCGAACCGCCAAGCCCGGTGAGTTTACCCAACGCGCTTTTATCAACGGACGCTTTGATTTGGCACAAGCAGAGGCCGTGGCTGACCTTATTTCGTCGGAAAATGCCGCCATGCAGCAGACGGCCATAAAGCAAATGCGGGGTGGCTTTTCGCACGAAATCAAACAACTGCGTGAGCGATTGGTGCATTTCGCTTCTATGATTGAGTTGGAGCTGGATTTTTCGGAAGAAGATGTAGAATTTGCCAATCGGGAGGCACTGGAACGGCTCATTGCCGAAATCCAGCAGACATTGCGTCCGCTCATCGAATCGTTCAAATGGGGCAATGTGATCAAAAACGGCGTGCCTATCGTGATTGCAGGACGGCCAAATGCAGGTAAATCTACCCTGCTCAATGCCCTACTCAACGAACAACGCGCCATCGTGTCAGACATAGCCGGTACCACCCGCGACACCATCGAAGATCAACTGACCATTGAGGGCATCACGTTCCGCTTCATCGACACGGCCGGATTGCGTGAAACCACAGACACCATAGAGGCCATCGGCGTGCAGCGCACACAAGAAAAAATGAAGGAAGCTTCACTGATTCTCTATTTGATTGATCTCAAGCGCACCGACGTGGATCTACTGAATGAAGAATTGGCGCCCATTATCGCCACCGGCGTGCCGTTTGTGGTGATAGGCAACAAACAAGACCTGCTCTCGTCCGACGAGATGGCTGATTGGCAAAAGCGCCACACCATCCTGCCGCTCTCTGCTTCATCGCAGCACGGCGTGAACGAACTGAAACGCGAACTGGTAAGCCGCGTGCGCGAAAACAAGGTGAGCGCTGGACAAACGATTGTCACCAACTCACGGCACTACCAAGGCTTGCTACGCACCAACGACGCTCTCGAAAAAGTCAAAAACGCCCTGAGCTCAAATGTCACCGGTGATTTCCTTGCACTCGACATCCGCGAAGCACTTTTCCACCTCGGCGAGATCACCGGCGCGATCACTACAGACGATTTGCTAGAGAATATCTTTTCTAAGTTCTGTATCGGGAAGTGAATACTTTTTTGGTACAAATCCCTACAAAACCAAAAAAAGGAGGGCTCACACCCTCCTTTACGTAATTAAACCAGTGCTTATTTTTTCAATTTGAACCAACCACCCCTTTGGAATCGCTGATGCTACATCGATCGTAATAGGATATCAATAGTTCAGGATCGCTGTAACTAAATTGCTTCTTCTCAATTTTAGTCACTAATTCAGGACAATCGGAGAAATACCGAGCCATATCCTTAGCGAAATTCAACCCACCCACCTTTTCAAAATACATGGATCCCTTTTTTCTAAAATACTTAAGGGTTTGGGAACTGGTCATCATCATGCCATTTCCTGCTGGCATTGAAGTGGTGACAATTCGTTCATAATACGAAACGTTCTTTCCCCTTTTGATGAGTTCATAAAACATCAAACCATCGGTCTCAAAGTAGCGTGATCCCTTTTTATAGGCCAGCATTTCATTGAAGGTGAAACTCCTCTTTTCTCCATCCTTCGTGATCATCGAAATTGTTCCCAACATGCCCGAAGGAGACTTAATAGCTCCATTCACTTTAGTCGAGTCCTTGAGCAGCACAAAACCTTCCGCGTATTTTTTCTTGCTCAAATATTTCTTGTAAACGGCCGATTCTGTTTGGCCATACGCCACCGTGCTCACTAGCACCATGGCAATCATGCATATTTTTTTCATATGTATTTAATTGTATTAGTTATCGTCCGGCACGCAAATCGTGCTGCCGTCTTGTAGTTTTTGTTCGTGCATGCCGTCAGGACATGAATTGTCATTGCAACTAACAGCTAGCAAACCTGCACTCAATAGCGCAAGCAGCAAAAGCCCATTCCATTTACACTTTCTCATATTTATTGATTGATATTTTTTGCTTCCAAAAGCACCAACTCTGCCAACCGCGGCACCCTCTTCAAGTCGGCCACATCAAACCGAAAATTTCGGCGACCGGTACTCATGCCAAACTCCGCAATGTTGAAAGACACCCATCCCTGGGCGGGTACTTTTTCTTTATTGAAGACAAACAACAGGTCATCGCTTTGGGTCAAACCAAACGAGCGGTTGTAGACATAATCGCCCACAGGAATGGTATCCTGCGCCGAAGTGGTCAAATGCACGTAGTTTCCCATGCGAAAAGACAACACCTGTAAGTTTTCACTGAATGCGTCCTGATCGGCGGATAAGCCATAGAGGGCACCTTTCTCTCCGGCAGAGAGCGAAACCAAGAAATACAAGTAGTCATTATAGCGCGCTTTTGCTTCGGCTATTTCTGCCTGGGTTCCACTTTCGCCCACTTCCTGATACACAAGAAAATCCACAGGACGATGGGTCACCGTCATCTTTACCTTACCGGCTTGCTGCTCTATACTCAGTCCATTCGACGGATCATTCACAAATTCGGTCAACGCTTGCTGGTCTAGCTGATCCGGCACACCGCACCGACTCATGGCTAGCGCCACGATCACCACCAAGCCGCACTTCTTAATAATTGCCATTCAACTTTTCGATTACTTCTTCGGTGATGTCGATGGTCTCTTTGGTATAGATGATGTTTCCATTGCCGGTGGCGCCAAAAATGATATCATATCCTTGCGCCTTTCCATAATCCGTCAGAAATACATTCACCTCGTCAAGCACACGCTGTGTCATGGTGGCATCTTCTTGTTGCGACTGCTGCGCGATGGCTTTTCGATAGTCATCCAATTGTTGACCCTTCGTCTGAATCAATTGCTCATTCAATTCGCGCTCTTTGGCGGACATGCTTGATTTTTCAGCCTCGTATTTTTTGATCACTTCATTGAACTCCTTGCCGAGTGTATCAATGTTCGCCTGCCACCCCTTCGCCTTTGATGCAAATTCGGCTCGTGCCGCTTGCATGCCTTTGTATTGCTCCAGTAGTTTGTTGGAATCCACCATGGCCAACTTGCCGGAATTCATCGTCAAATAATAATTGATGCCAAGGGCTACTGTGAGTACCCCGATGACGATCCATAAAAGTGTATTCTGCTTCATATAATATGTGTGTTTTTCTAAAGTAAATTGATGCCATACCTGAACGAGAACCTACTGGTTTGTAGCGTAGACGCAGGATTCAAATTGTACAATGCGGTGAGCGTGCCGTCAAACCTGCCCATCTTCACTTTGGTGCCCAGCCCTATTTGTGTATTTCGCTCATAGATCATTCCCAGCTCCCCCTTCTCTTGCTGGAGCCATTCTGACTCGCCATGGAAAAAGATGGAACCGATCAAATCATACTGAATAAACATGCGCTTGCCCACCACCGACGCACTGTCCGGCGCATCAAAAAGGATGCGTTTGTTGTACCCCACACCCATGGTCATGCGAGAGGTCAGTTGAAAACCCACCGTGGGGGCTATGTCTAGCGCCTGTGGCACAAATTGATATTGGATGTACCCACCCACCTGAAAACGCTGGATGGTTGATTTTTCTTGGAAAGACGCGTTTTTCTGATTGACCAGGTTTTTCACCATGTTTTTCTTCTCTTCTACCTTTTGTCTGGCCTGAGCTTCGGCCATTCCTTCACCCATTTTCTTCTCATCCACTTCCTTGGGTCGTCGATCTTTGAATGTCTCAAACTTCGAAATGTAGGGCGTGACTTGCGCCGGACCGGCTCCCGGATTAAATGACTGGGTCATGTCTGCCACCAACGACTCACTTGTGGGTGCATTTTTGGCCTGATAGCCTTTCAAAAATCCCGACAGATTCTCCTCTCCCATAGCCTGCACTTCTTTAGCCATACCCCCTGCTGCTGTTGAGTCAAGCGTAGGACGCTGAAGACTATCGGCGAGCTGATCTCTATTTATCCGGTTGCCTAATGAATCTCGTGGCACCTTCATTTTGCCTCTGGCGGATGCAAACTTGCCCGTGTATTTGCCTTTCACAGCCGCTGCACGTGCCTTTTGCTCATCCTTCATTGCGGCAGATTTTTCATTTGCTTCTCCTTTGGCCGATTGCTGCTGATACTTACCCTTGAAACTCTGAAACTCTTTGGGCTTCATGCGGCTCATGTAATCCCCGTATTGGTTCACCGAGTCCTTTGACCAACCCGTCTTCTTACGCATGTCTTTTTTCATGCCACGTATCTCCTTCATGCGCTCCCTCCGCTCCTTATTCAGTTCTTTGGTTTGGGCTTTACTCTGCGATTTGGTGCCACCAATGGACGAAAAATCAATCTTTGGCGCTGGGGGATACAAGGGCGTCTGCGACCGGACGCTCAAGACCAGTAACAAGCAAATGCACGAAAAAAAAACTCGAGTAAGCAGCACGATGGATAGAGCAATGGGTATTTCCCCACGCAATATTAACCGCGGCACTATTGACCCAGACAGTTGAATTAATGAAAGCGTAGTATTCTTCAACGAACAGCAAGGATGACTTAACAAACCATATTGGGCTTTAGATATTGAGCGCTTGCCGAATTTCTTGCAACCGATTACCCGGTATGCGGATGCGCGAATTATCTGATATCAGCAGTTCCTTCACATCCAGTTCTATACCCTTGATTTCACGCAAATTGACAATCCAAGAGCGACCAATACGCAAGAAACAATTTGGACAAAGCTGCTTTTCCAGAGCTCCAATATTCTTTGAAATCAGTAACGGCTTCATACTCATCCTATTCAGATAAGTATAGGGGCCCTCAGCTCTTAGCGAAAGAATGTTTTCGGGCAAGATGAATTCATACCCCTTCTTTGTGGCCACAGGTATAATAGATGTGCTGGGAGAACAATTCTTTTTATCGGGGATTGCTGATCGTTCATCAATGACCCTACGCACCACGCCTTCAAGCAGGCGCTCAAGTACAGGAAGTTCAAGTGAAAAATGCGGAATCAGCGGTACCGGCGATCGGTCTACCAATGAAGTACGGTCATCACGCAAAGCGAGGGGCTCAATTTTGACAAGCATGAAATGGTTTTTAAGTAGTTGGTTATTCACTGAAACCCTTCACCCTCACCATCAAAAACGCCCAAAATAGTCAAGTGCCCACTGACTAAAGTGCCGGTAGTGATCGTCAAAAACGCACAATCTTTTAGGACGAAGAGGGTTCGCTTACCTCCCTACTCCACCCGGAATTAAGGTTTCAGGGCGCAAAGATGTATTAAATAAATGAAATCCAATGTTGCTAAAGTGCAAATAATTGAAAAATTAACACTCAGGTCACACGAAAAGCCATTTTAACATGCAAAAAACGCATTAAGCTCCTTAGAAATGTACATTAACAAATCCGGCACTATACCGGGCTTAGACTCTTTTGGAGCCTGCTGGCGCGCGTTTGCAACGCGTGCCTATAGCAGCATATTGACTTTCAGCAATCCCTTCCTTCCTGCATAATCCCGAGCAGAACTATACCAATAATATTCTGGCTCATCCACTATTTCCACTTCCACAGGATTTCTGTGAATATAACCCCTGCTGGCGCGCGTTTGCAACGCGTGCCTATAGCAGCATATCGACTTTCAGCAATCCCTTCCTTCCTGCATAATCCCGAGCAGAACTATACCAATAATATTCTGGCTCATCCACTATTTCCGCTTCCACAGGATTTCTGTGAATATAATCCAACTTCTGCTCAAGAAACGCATTCGTTTCAATGCCTTTCGGCTGATTGCCGTCCTGCCAAACCTTGTAGCCAGCGATTCGCTTCAAATCCTTACCTGCACCGGCAAATCCACGCATCAACCATTCCGATCTACTTTCATTTATCTGTTGAATAGTCTTTACCACTTTCTTAGAGGTGAACTTTTTGAAATCCCGCATGATGTCAGCCAATGGCTCTTTATTTGTGCTCACGATCATGTGCAAATGACTAGGCATCAAACACCACGCATGAATGACTAACCCTTTTTCGGTTTGACAATGACCCAAAGATTCAATTATCACGTGCTTGTAATCAGGTCTTGTGAATAAATCGATCCAATGACCCACTGTCAGGGTCATAAAATACAGACCATCAGGATCACGAAATTTATACTTCTCAGACATGTTTCAAGGATAGCGACATCCTCAGATGGACGCACGCGTTGCAAACGCGCGCTAGCGGGGGCGAAGGACAAAATGCTTCCTTCGACAAAACCACACTCAAACGCCTTGAAGAACTTGGCCTTCTGGAAGAGGATAAAAAGAAAACCCTCTTTGACCTGATGGATACCTACATACGAGATGCCAAAACCAGAAAGGCTTATTCATAAAAAAACATCCCGAATTGTCGGGATGCCAGGTTTCTTTTAATACTATGGGGGGATTAGTGGGGACCCCAATGAAAAATCTCTTTTACTGCCTACAAAACTGCCGAATTTCTGAGAAATGACGGTTGCGAGCATTACCAATTGCGCGATAAAGGGCTTTTATGAAATCAAATTCTTCCTTCGTCAATCCATTTAATAATTAAAACGATCAAAAGAACGATTATTGATCCAATCATAATATTACCAAATGCATAGGCAAAATCGTTCGATGGATCATCATTTTTACCATCCCAAACTTCTTTAAACGATACCAATCGCTCACCTTTCTTTCTTTTTTTGATGTTGATAATCATCCAACGGAAAAAAACTCCGATTGCTTCATAAATAATTGAAAACATAATTTTAAACTTATTCTTGCGTGAATTCGATTATCGATTGCTTCTGTGCTTCATTTAATGCTGATACAAATTCAATCATTGGTTTACCAGCGTGTAACTCCAGCGTTTTCTTGTTGATATAAGTATTTGTAACTCCCCTCAACAAAGGCTTCATCCTAGCAAAGTAAGTACCCTTAAATTTGCTGCTGAATTCACTTGCGCTCATGAGCTTTACTCCCTTTGCTCCTTTAGCCAATCTGCTATAAGGTATCCTATCAGCTAAAAATCCCACAAATGCCTCCCCTGATTCTTCGCCAACTACTGGTTGCCCATCTAGATGACTCCTTTGGTGTTGTAAGAGAACCATCTGACCAGTTACATACATATCATCCACTGATGAATAGGCGAGCTTCGAAAACAAATTATCATTCATTGACCACTGCTGCATAAGACTTGGATTCCACTCTTGCAGTGTTTGAACACCATCTCTTGTGTGCTCCTTTCCGAAATTTGCAGCACCATCTTTCCCATTGAATCCCCAAATTTCTTTGCCATCCAAAGTTGTTCCACTTTGATAAATTGGATTTATTAATCCAAAAGCACTTCTCCACCATGCCCCAGCTTTAGAGTAAGCTCCATCAGGATCCACTTGATTTAATGGATCATTGCCCATACCCATGTAAGGAGACCAATATTGCAAAGCCGGATCAATTGCAGTCCACCTAGCTATTTTACTATCCCACTCACGTACGTCAAAATGATTCCACCCCGTCACGGTATCTTCCTCGGCAAACTGCCCTTGGTAGCCAAAACGATAACGGTCGTCAAAGTCAGGGTTTTTCCACTCGTACGCCACAGAGCCGTACGGATAGTAATTTC